>Ga0247842_10001785_pt1 | contig 34180 bp, 30 predicted proteins | sample LaCruzMarch2015__3_FD_192411 | JGI IMG/M metagenome (GOLD analysis project Ga0247842, IMG submission 192411) | Freshwater microbial communities from meromictic Lake La Cruz, Castile-La Mancha, Spain - LaCruzMarch2015_19m | ecosystem: Environmental > Aquatic > Freshwater > Lake | place: Spain...
GGGCTGGATACCTCGCTTGCGCATCCCAGTTATGGGAGGCCGTGACCGGAGAATGGGAGACGAAGGAAGCATTCATCGTGCGCGTCCGTCATATCTTGTCGAACGCAATAGCTCTGCCATGACTACCGCGCCAACAACGCCCGACCTCGCCACTGACTCCAACGCGGTAGTCATTGGCAGCAGCGCCTTGTTCGGGCTTGCGCCGTTTCACCTAGTGGCGTTGAGCGGGGGCAAGGACTCTACTGCGCTGGCTCTTGAGTTGCGCGAACGTCATCCGGAAATCGAGTTCCGCTACTACATCACGCCCACAGGCTGGGAGCTGCCGGAAATGTTCGCTTGGTGGCAAGAGCTTGGCGAAAGACTTGGATCGAAAATCATCCCCGTGATGCACACGAGCCTTGGCGAGTGCATCCGAAGCAACAAGATGATCCCGAACTTCCGGGCGCGGTTCTGCACGCGGCAAATCAAGATCGAGCCAGCGAGGAAGATGATGGCAGCACTCGCCGCGCAAGGTGAGGTGAACCACTACGTCGGACTGCGGGCGGATGAGGAAACCCGCCTTGGCGGGATCTTCGATGACATCGGCATCGTGAACCGTCACCCGTTCCGCAAATGGGGATGGGGAGTGAATGAAGTGTGGCAATGCCTCCAACGTCACGGACTGGCGGAACGCATCCCCGAGCGCACGGACTGCGACGTGTGCTATCACCAACAAATCGGAGAATGGTGGAGACTCTGGACAAACCACCCCGACCGATGGATGCGCGGCGAGAATCTGGAAATCGAAGTCGGTGGCACGTTCCGCACGCCAGGGAGGGACACATGGCCAACATCAATGCGCGAACTGCGCCAAGCCTTTGAGTCCGGCAGGATACCGAAAAGCGAGCGGCAGCCGGAACTATTTTCGCGCGGAACCATGACGGGGGGCGCGTGTCGCGTGTGCTCGTTATGAATTGCCCGAACAGTGATTAACTGACTCGCGTCCGTTATTGAAAATCTTATGAACAACAAAACGAGAAACTTAGGAATGTTGTCCGATATAATCCGGAGAAAACATTATTCTCTTGCGACGGAGCGGACGTATTGCCTTTGGTTTGGAAAGTTCTGGGATTTCGCGCTGAAACTTCCGCGCGAGTGGTCGCGTGAGAAGAAACTGGAAAGCTTCCTGACTGCGGAGGCGAGGCGGGGATTTTCGGCCTCGACGCAGAACCAGGCGTTCAATGCGGTGGTATTCTATTTCAAGGAAGTGACGGGAAATCCCCTTGGTGAAGTTAAGGCTCTCCGGGCGAAACAGCCGCAGCAACTTCGATTTGCCCCGTCTCGTGAGGACATGCGGGCGCTGTTGAAAGCCGTCAAGGACGTGAACGGCTACCCGACTGCGTTTCTGACAAGACTGCTTTACGGGTGTGGACTGCGGGTGAGCGAGCCTTTCAGTTTGCGGGTGCGGGACGTGGACATGGATCATTCACGGATTACGATCCGGCAGGGAAAAGGGAACAAGGACCGAGTGGTTTCGATTCCCTGTTCTCTGATCGAAGGTTTCCGTGTGCAAATCCGGCTTGCCAAGGCGATGTGGGAGAAGGACCGCGCGTCCGGGCTACCATGCAAATTGCCTGGACTGCTCGGGGAAAAGTATCCGGGTTACGAACACGCTCTGGCGTGGTTTTGGGTGTTTCCCCAGCATGTCCCGTGTGTGGATCCACGGGATGGAAGGACGGTCCGATACCACGCGCACGAGTGCAATCTTCAACGCGCGGTGAAGGCGGCCGCTCGGTTGGTGGGAATCGAGGGGGTCACTCCGCATCATCTCCGACATGCCTATGCCACTCATGCGCTGGAGATGGGTAACAGCGTGAAGGCACTCCAAAGCGCAATGGGCCACGCGAGCATGGAGACAACAGCAGGATACTTGCATTCGGATGGACTGGGAGTTCGCAGCCCGCTGGAAGGAGTTCTGGCATGATCGCGCTCGAATTCTTCATCCCAGGCATCCCGAGACCGGGGGGAAGCAAACGCTTCCTTGGCATGAGCAAGAAAGGCCATGCCATTATCGCGGACGATTGTGTGAAGGGAAAAGACTGGCGGGCATCGGTTGCATTCGGGGCACGGGAGGCCATGCAAAACAACATCCCGACCGACGATGCGCTTTGCGTGCGGATGACATTCCACGTTTTAAGACCCAAAGGGCATTTCCGGTCCGGGGCCAACTCCCACATTCTCAAACCGACCGCCCCCAAATTTCCCACCACCAAGCCCGACGTGCTCAAAATTGCCCGAAGCACCGAGGACGCGATGACCGGGATCGTCTGGAAGGACGACGCGGCAACCGTCACGCTCGTGCTCAAAAAGCGGTATAGCGACACGCCGGGGGTCGAAATCATCGTCCGCAAGGAGATTCTCTAACCAAAAACCATTATGCCAAACGTCAACAAAGTAATTCTCATCGGGAACATTACCCGCGATCCCGAAGTCAAGTTCACCCCGAAAGGCACGGCGACGTGCGAAATCGGGCTGGCAATCAACCGCACCTACACCGTGGGCGACGAGAAAAAGGAGGAAGTCACCTTCGTGGATGTCACGCTCTGGGGCAGGACTGCCGAAGTCGCCGGGGAATATGCCAAGAAGGGCCGCCCGCTCTACGTCGAGGGACGCTTGCAGCTCGACACCTGGGAGGACAAGACCTCCGGCCAGAAGCACAGCAAATTGAAGGTGGTCGGTGACAACATTCAGCTTCTCGGCAGCCGCAGCGACAGCGGGGAGCCCCGCCAACAGGAAGCACCGCCGACTGGCCCGCGGAAGCTCACGCCCAAGCCCGCGCCTCGCCAACCCGCCGACGAACAGGACGACATTCCTTTTTGATCTATGAGCAAAATCCAAGACATCATCTGGGGAATGACCGATGAGAACAAAGCCGCATCTGTCATTTCAGAACACCTTGCATCCACCAGCCACGCATACACCTATGCGCAAACGGACTATTCGAATCTCCGGCGCAAATATGCAAAGGCCCTGCGTTCCTACGTCAGGCGAAAGGTCGGAAGGATTGTGATAAAGCACAGCCAATCTTGGTGCGTGGAGGTTGCCGTTCACCCGCTGCACAACCACACGACGCACGACTCCCAGCCGCTCGTCACGGTCAAATGGGACGGCAAACACGGTAAGATCGAACTCGTCTGCTATGCCATCACGCCGGAGAGAGTTGAACAGTTTCTCGAACGCTTTGAAGCCGTCGTGAAGGCAACGGAACTCCACCAGCAAAGGATCACAATATGAAAACCACTGCAAAAAAACCCGCAAAACCTGCAAAAAAGAACCCACTTTTCACCGTAAAGCGCATAGTGACGCCGGGAGTCATGCAAAGACTCACCCCGAGGATGCAGCAAACGCTTTCCCGCGCTGCCATAGAGGCAGACAAGTGCGGAGATTCCTACGTCGGGACCGAGCATGTCTTGCTGGCCATTCTGAATCTCGGACAGGGAACGGCATTCCGAGTCCTCAACTCCATCGGACTGGATTACAAAGCAACGGCGTTCGCCTTCCGCGTTTCTAAGGGAATATGAGCGCACTGACCGACACAGACCTAATGCCATTCGGAAAGCACAAGGGCGCGAAGATGGAGGATGTCCCGGCAAGCTATCTCCTTTGGCTTTGGAACCAAGGAGCGATCTCGCATCCCGGCGTGAAAGCCTACATCGAGAATTCCCTGAGCGCGCTGGAAATTGAATGCCCGGATGTGATCGTGAAAAAACGGCCATGAAAGAACGACCAATACTTTTCAGCGGCCCGATGGTTCTCGCGATTCTGGAAGGACGGAAGACCCAGACGCGGCGGATCGTGAAAGACACCGGACTTTATGCCATTGAGGAGAAATATCACGGCGAAGAAACCGCAAAGCGTGAACTTTCTAACATGGCAACTCAATGCCCCCACGGCCAGCCCGGCGACCGGCTATGGGTGAAGGAGACGTTTCAGTTAACGGGCAAAGGAACCCCGTTTTACAGGGCCGACTTTCACGACGTGGATATGAGCGGCGTCCACATCATGGGAGGCTGGAAGCCTTCCATCTTCATGCGGAGAATCTACAGCCGCCTCACGCTGGAAATCACAGGCATCAAGGCCGAGCGGTTACAGGACATCAGCGAAGAGGATGCAAAAGCGGAGGGCGTAATTGAAACCATGATCCCCTATGCAAGAGACTGCGCTAAGTTAGGGCACGATTACGACGGTCGCAATCTATACAAGATTCTTTGGGACTCCCTGAACGCCAAGCGCGGATTCCCATGGGAAAGCAACCCATGGGTTTGGGCCATCACTTTCAAAAGAATAAATCCATGAAACCCGACCAAGACACACTTTGCTATCCGAAAGAAATCACCGATGTCATCGGGCTTTCAAAAAACGAGATCGGATTCCTCAAACAGAAAGGATGCCCTTTCTATGGTCGCAAGACAACCGTCCGATGGGTGCGAGAATTCATTACCCGATTGGCGGCGGCGCAACCCGCGCCATCGCAACCCGCGCATCATCCAAACTCAGGCGAGAATAAATCCGGTGGACCATCCGCGTCGAGTGGTTCACCAACCGCATTGCCTGCGACTCGGACAACCCCGCGCGGTGGCAGCGGGAAATAAAGGAAACCCGCAGGCTATGACTTGTTGCCCCCACCGCCTTTTTCAGCACGATATTGAACGTGCGGTTCATTTCTCCGGTGAGAATGGGCGTCGTGCGTTCTCCTTTCAGGTCCCGCAGATAAGAGGACAGGCGTTCGGGCATCGGGACGGCATAAAGTTTCCGGGAATCTCCCTCCTTGCGCTTCGAATCCTCAACCCAGATCACGCCATCAGCAAAATCAACCCGGCTCATCGGAATGGACGACTCCGCAAACCGGCAACCGATATGGGCGCAAATCTCGAATGCCGTCCTCATCCACTGCGGACGGGTTTTGAAGGCCCCGCGCGCGGCCAGAAGATCATCGTCGGAAAGCTCGGGCTTCTCCTTTGCCGGCGTTCTCTCGACCTTGGCAAGGGCAATCGGGTTTTCCTCCGTAAACTCCCGGCGCATCGCCTCGCGCATCACGAAGGAAAAGAATTTCAACTCCAGCCTGGCCGTGTTCTGGGATGCCCCGTTTTCTTTCCGCCAATCCATGAAATCCGCCGCGTGAATGTAGCGGACCTGCCCGGGATGCCTGAGATTCCGAAGGCGCAACCATTCCGCGATCCGCTGCCAAGCCGCGTCATATCTCTTGAGACTGTTCGGACGGGTGTAATGCGCCGTCAGATAACCGGGAACCCAGCGTGCAAACTCTCCTTCCCCCAGGGGCGACACCTCGGACTCTCGCTCGCTGGCCTTCTGGCATTTGCGTTGCGCCGCTCGCGTCTCCTTCGCGTCATCATGCCGGCATTTCGTGCTCTCCTCGCGCCATCGCCCGGTATCCAGATCACGAAAACGAAGGACCCAGAACGCGCTTTTGGAAGTTTTCCGAAGGAATGCCATAGTGGTGTTCTTTCTGCACAGAACACAACGCCATCCTCCCCCATACTCCCACATGCCGCAAGTGTTTTATTGTGGGATAAAGTGAGGAAACATTGATTAGCAGGACTTTACAAACCAATGAGAAAGTTACCATTACACCACAGGGCAGTGTGACATGCTTATTATTGACAACTTGCAACGCTGTTCCCGAAGGTTTCCCTTCAGGAGGTGCAGATCTTTCAGCGAGGGACAAATTTGCATCAAAGAATCTCGGAGGGCAAACATTTCCGAAAACATTTTCTGCAAACCGCGGAGTAAAGAATTCCGCTAATCCGCTTGGGCGGCTTTGTAGAGCGCGGCGTAGGTGCCGTTTTGAGCGAGCAGTTCGGGTCCGGAGCTGTCTTCGACGATCCGCCCGTGTTTCAGAACAATGATCCTCCCGATCCCATGCACGGTGGCGATCCGGTGCGTGACGATCAGCGTGGTGCGCCCGCGCATGAGGTCGCCGATGGTCTCCATGATCGCGTGCTCGGTCGAGGGGTCGAGGGCGCTGGTGGGTTCGTCCAGGAGGAGGATCGGAGCGTCCTTGAGAAAAGCGCGAGCGATGCCGATCCTCTGCCTCTGCCCGACGCTGAGGTGGCCTCCCCGCTCGCCGACCGGGCTGTCGAATCCCTGCGGCATTTGCATGATGAAATCGTAGGCCTGCGCGCGGCGCGCGGCCTCGAGGATCTCCTCGCTGGTGGCGTCCGGCTTCCCGTAGGCGATGTTTTCCCGGACCGTGGTGGAAAAGAGCAGCGTGTCCTGGAGGACCATGCCGATGTGCGAGCGCAGGCTCTTTTTGGTAATGCTGCGGAGGTCGTGCCCATCGACCGACACGGTTCCCGATCCCGGATCGTAAAACCTCGGGACCAGGCTCAGCAGCGTGCTTTTTCCCGTGCCGGTGCCGCCGACAAAAGCCACCGTCTGCCCGGGCGCGATCTCAAACGAAAGGTTTTGGAGGATCACCCGGTGGTCGGTGTAGCCGAAGGAGACGTCGGAAAATTTGATCCGGCCTTCCGCGGTTTCCAACTGGTGCGCATCGGGGGCGTCCGGCACGTCGTTGTCGCGGTCGAGAACTTCGAAGCACCGGGTGGCGCCGGCCGTGGCCCCCTCGAGCGCCCATGCCGTGTAGGTGAGCTGTTCGAGCGGCTGGTAAAGCATGATCAGGTACGACGAAAACACGAGGAGATCTCCCAGCGTGAACCCTCCCCCCGGCCTCATGACTTGCAGCGAGCCGATATAATACATGAGGGCCGTGCCGATCGCCATGAGCGTTCCCACCACCAGAGCGCTCGCCACCGAGGTCATGTTCAGGTTCATGTTCGCCTCAAGGCTCTGCGCGGCCCGGCGTCGAAACTGCTGGATTTCGAAGGCTTCCCGTCCGAACGCGTGGACCATCCGGATCTGGCTCAAGCCCTCCTGCGCAAGGGTCAGGAGATCGCTCTCGCGCTCCTGGATCGTCGTGGATTGCCGGCGGACACGCTCGGCGTAGTGACGGATCGCCCAGACGATGAACGGCAGGATCGCCAGCGAGGCGAGCGTGAGCGGCCAGTTCATTTGGAACATGATGACCAGCGCGCTGACGAGCATCACGAGCGAGGACAGGATCGTCGCGAACCCTTTGTTGTAGATCGTCTGGATGCTCTGCGAGTCGTAGGCAACCCGGAAGCTCGAGTCCGCGCTCCGGCGGGCATCGTGGAATTTCAGCGGCAGAGCCTGCAGGGCCGAGTAAAGATCGGTGCGCAGCTTGAGCAGCGCCCGCAGGCCGACGCGGATGAAAAGATAGTTGGCGGCGAGGTTCACCAGTCCGGCCAGGACGCTGATGACAACCAGCGCGAGCGAGAAGCCCAGAATCGCCCCTGCCGGGTTTCCTTCTCCGAACCACCGGTGGACAACCGCCCGCGCCTCGGACGTTCTCCGCGATGGGTCGAGGACGCCGTCCACGATATACTTGAACGGCCACGGCTTCAGAAGATTGAACGCGATCGCTGCGAGCGTCAGCATGACTCCGCCAAACGTCGGCCAGAAGAACGGCCGGAAATATCGCAGAGCCCGCGCGTAAATGTTCACCCGTCCGTGCTATTCCACCCGCGTGATCTTCGCAAGCCGCATCCCTGTGGGAAAAATTTCCACTGCGTCCGCTTCGCAAGCCGGTGGCCGGGGATTATTTCGCAACTTCTTTCCTGAGCGCCTCCCGCAGGGAGAGCACCTCCAGATTCAACGCCCCGGGATTTTCGCGTTTCTGCTTTTCCACCTGCCGGACGATGGCATGGACCGTGTCCCGCATTTGTTCGATCGCGATCAATTTTAAAAGGCCGGCCATCGCGGAGCCGGGGGTCACGAAGTTCGTATAGCGGATGACCGCCCCCTCCTGCGAGCGCTCGATCAGCAGGTTGCCTTCGCTGGCTTTTGTCTGAATCGCCCTCAGCAGAACCCATGTCACACAATAGCTGCCGTTTGCACCGGCCGTCAGTGAAGTCCTGACGGTGTAAAACTCATCGGGCAGAATCGGGACATCGAGCCCGTAATCCACCTCGAGCACGCACGGGGAGATGCGGGTCCCGATGTCCGACTTGAAGATTTTCGGGATGTATTCCTTGGCGTTCGGATAGTTGAAAAAGACGGCCGCCACCTCCTCGGGCGTGGCTTGGACCCTTTGGTAGAGTTTGACTCTCGGCCACGGTTTTCCCTCGACCACCTGCTTGATCACCACCTGTTTGCCGTGCATCACCTGATCGAGTTGCGGCTTGTCCAGATCGTCGAGCAGGGATTCCGCAGAGAGCATCGGGGCTAAGGCGATGAGTGCAATCAGGGAGAAAGTCTTCATCTTATGGGAAATAAACCCAAGGTTGCGCAAGGAGGCAAGAAAGGATAGGATCGTTTCATGAATGATTTTCTCCGGCCCTGCAACTGTGTTCATCCTTCCGAAGAAGATTGCGGGAAGTGCATGGATGAGGCCATGCCCCAAAAGAACCCGGATGAGTGCGGCTGCAAGGGGGAAAAGAAGGCTCCCCGTCAAACAAAGAAGCCGTCACGGGCGGCGGGAGTTCCCTCGCCGAAGACCGGCGCGAATCCCGCATGTGGCTGCGGTTGCTGATCAGCCCTGCCCGTAGTAAGCCGCTGTGCCGTGCTTGCGCAGGAAGTGCTTGTCAACGAGAGCGGAGGCCGGTGGCCGGGACGCGGGGTTGATGGACAGCGACTCCAGGGCCATCTGCGCGACAATCTCCAGCGCGAGCGCGGTCTCGACCGCTTTTCCTCCGGAGGGGCCCCACAGGAACGGTCCGTGGTTGCGGACCAGCACTGCAGGGATTTCGGCGGGATCGAGTGAGGCAAATCGCTCGACAATGACATTGCCGGTTTCCCATTCGTAGCCCTTCCCGATTTCCTGCTCCGTGAGCGCGCGGGTGACCGGCACCGGTCCGCGGAAGTAGTCGGCATGGGTTGTGCCGAGGAGCGGGATTTCCGTCGCCGCCTGCGCGAAGGCGACCGCGTGCCGCGAGTGGGTGTGGACGACCGCCCGGATGCCTGGAAATCCGACAAACAGACGCCGGTGAGTCGGCGTGTCGGACGACGGGCGCAGGCTGCCCTGCACAACCCGGCCGTCAAAATCCACCACGACCATTTCGTCGGGCGTGAGCTGGTTGTAGGGAACCCCGCTCGGCTTGATGGCGAAAACTCCGGCCTCACGGTCGCAGACGCTGACGTTTCCGAAGGTCAGGTCCACCAGGCCGGTCGCGGGCAGCGCCACATTGGCCGCGCAGCATTCTTCACGGATGGAGGAAAATTTGCTCATGCTGTGAAGCCTCCGGAAAGATGGTGATAGACCTCGTTGAAGCGGAGTTCCCGGCGGAAATCATCGAGGCGGGTTTCGGCTCCGATGGCGAGAAACTCGATGCCCGCCATCGCGGCGAAGTCCTCCAGGTGTTCGCGGGTGACCGTGTAGCTGAACCCCGTGTGGTGGGCGCCGCCGGCATGAATCCACGCGGCGCACGCGGTCTTGAAATCCGGACGGCATTTCCACACGGCGCGGGCCACGGGGAGCTTGGGCAACGGCTGCGGCGGGGTGATCGCATCCACCTCGTTGACCAGCAGACGGAACCGGTTGCCGAGGTCCACAAGCGTCGCGTTGAGCGCGGGACCCGCCGGGGCGTCGAAGACGAGGCGCACCGGATCCTCCTTGCCTCCGATGCCCAGCGGGTGGACCTCGCAGGTGGGTTTGGTCGCGGCGATGGACGGGCAGATTTCGAGCATGTGCGAGCCCAGCACGAGATGGTTGCCGGGTTCCAGATGATACGTGTAGTCCTCCATGAAGGAGGTTTTTCCGCCGAGGTCGGAGGCCATGACTTTCATCGCACGCAGCAGGGCCGCGGTCTTCCAGTCTCCTTCGGCTCCGAACCCGTAGCCTTCGGCCATGAGCCGCTGGACGGCGATTCCCGGGAGCTGCCTGAGCCCGTGGAGATCTTCAAATGTGGTGGTGAATCCCGCAAACCTCCCGCCTTCGAGAAACGCCCGCAGCGCCAGCTCGATGCGGGCGGCCTCGCGGAGCGATTCGTGACGCGCCCCGCCTTTGGCCAGAGCCGGTGCGAGCGAATAGGTGTCGGCGTATTCGCGGGCGAGCGCATCCACGCCAGCATCGGAAACCTCCCGCTGCACCGCCGCGAGATCCCCGACCCCGTGTCCGTTCACAGAAAATCCGAATTTCATTTCTGCGGAGACCTTGTCGCCCTCGGTGACGGCGACCTGGCGCATGTTGTCGCCGAACCGCACGAACTTCGCGCCCTGCCAGTCGTGCCATGCCCGTGCGGTGCGCGACCAGGCTGCGATCCGTGCGACGACTTCGGGATCCTGCCAGTGTCCGACGACCACCTTCCGGGCGAGGCGCATGCGCGTGTGGATGAACCCGGCCTCGCGGTCGCCGTGGGCCGACTGGTTGAGGTTCATGAAATCCATGTCGATCGAAGCCCACGGCAGATCCCGGTTGAATTGGGTGTGGAGGTGGAGGAACGGCTTCCGGAGTGCCGAAAGCCCGCCGATCCACATCTTCGATGGAGAAAACGTGTGCATCCACAGGATCAGTCCCGCGCAGGCCGGATCCGAGTTTGCTTCGAGAAGAGTCGTGCGGATCGCTTCCGGTGTGGTGAGGACCGGCTTGAAGACGAGTGGCAGCGGCAGGCCGAGGCCCGAGCTGACAGTCTGCGCATTGGCCGCGACTTGCTTGAGGGTTTCCGGGCCGTAAAGGGACTGGCTGCCGGTGAGGAACCAAAGTTCGGGAGTTTTCATTTTGTGGCGCATTGTTTGATTTCGAGAAGATCCTTCATGACGTGGGAGAGGTCGGCCGACGTGTTCACTCCTCCGAAGGCATCGTGAACGCCCATGTAGAGCCGGTAGAGATGGTCATAGGTTTTGTGGGCTGCCGGGCGGGGTTTGTATTGCAGCGGCTTCACCGAGGTCATGGCTTTCTGCGCGGCGGGAAAGTTTGGGAATTCTCCCGCCAGGACGGCGGCCGACACCGCCGAGCCGAGCGCGCACGCCTGGCTTGAGCCCGCAACCTGCATCGTGCGTCCGGTGACGTCGGCATAGATCTGCATGAGCATCGGGCTCTTTTCCGCGATGCCCCCGGCGCAGACGATCCGTTTCACCGGCACGCCGTATTTCTCGATCCGCTCGATGATCGCGCGCGCCCCGAAGGCGGTGGCTTCGATCAGCGCGCGGTAGATTTCCGCCCGGGTTGTGTGGAGCGTGGTTCCGAGCACGAGTCCCGTGAGCATCGGATCCACAAGGATCGTGCGGTTGCCGTTGTGCCAATCCAGCGCGAGGAGTCCGCTCTGTCCGGGGGCGTGCGCCGACACTTCCTTCTCGAGCTTTCCATACAGCGGGGCCTCCCCCGCGCAGATCGTCTCGATCCACCACTTGAAAATATCTCCCACGGCCGACTGTCCGGCCTCGATCCCGTAAAGCCCCGGAAGGATCGCGCCTTTCACAATCCCGCAGATGCCGGGGATGTCCGCGACCTTTTTTGTTGCCGGAACGACCGCGCAATCGCACGTCGATGTGCCGATGACTTTCACGAGCGTTCCTTCCGCAATCCCGCTTCCGATGGCCCCGTAGTGGACGTCCATCTCGCCGATGGCGATCGGGATTCCGGCGCGAAGCCCGAGTTTGCCCGCCCAGGCCGGGCAGAGCGTGCCGGCGGAAGCGGTGGCATCGTGGGCTTTGTCGTAGAGCCGGTCGCGCAGGTCCGCCAGCTTCGGATCGAGCATCGCGAGGAACTTCTTGTCCGGCAGCCCGCCCCACTCGTCGCAGAAGAGCGCCTTGTGCCCCGCCGCGCAGATCCCGCGCCGGACCTTGCGCGGGTCGGTCACCCCGGCGAGGACGGACGGGATCCAGTCGGAGAGCTCGACCCAGGAAAATGCCGCGTCAAACGCCGCCCGGTCGGACTTCAGGCAATGCCAGATCTTGCTCCAGAACCATTCCGAGGAATACGTGTTGCCGCACTTCGCGATGAACTGCGGACGGTGCTGCGCGGCGAGTTCCGTGATCCGTGCCGCCTCCCGCCAGCTTGTGTGGTCTTTCCAGAGCCAGCACTGGGCGTTCAGGTTTTTCTTCCACTTTGTTCCCATTCCGAGCGCGCGGTTCGCGGCATCCACCGGGACCGGACTCGACCCGGTCGTGTCCACTCCGATGCCGATGATTTGCTCCGCACGGAAACCCTTGGTTTTCGCAGCCTGCGCCAGTGCGCCCCGCACGCTTTTTTCCAAACCGAAAAGGTAATCGCCCGGATGCTGACGCGCGAGGTGGTGGTCTTTTGCGTTCAACAGGACCCCCTGCTTGCCGGACGGATACCCGACCACGCACGAGCCGAATTCCTTGCCGTCCGAACAGCGCACCACCAGCGCCCGCACCGAGTTCGTTCCGTAATCAATGCCCAGAGAGAAGTTCATAAGGGCCAATCAGATTCGAGGAAATCCAACTTGTAAACTGAGAAATGGCGGCGCGGGTTCTTTTGGTTCCGGCAACGACGGTCCGGTGCGCGCAGCACGCTGCAAACGCGGTCGGGATAGTTTTCGATTTCCTCGCGCGAAGCCGAGGTGATGGAATTGACGAAATTCGCCTTGAGTTGATCTCGCGGTCTCGGCCCCAGACGCCCTGTCCTGTTAAGCATTGTAACATCCGAAAAGCACCCTGCGACCTCCACTCCTCGTAATATATAATGTCCCATATGGGACATTATTTGTTGCATATTATCGGTGGTCACTGTTGCTTTGATTCGGATGAATGCAAAGACGGAGTTGCTTTTGTATCACTTGCTGTGGACGACGGAGTTGCTCTTTCGTCCGACATTCCGGAACCTCAACCAGAGCTTTGAGGGGTGGGCTTACAAAAGCGGTTTCCTGTCGCAAATCCACAGATTGGAGGCGGAAGGTTTTTTGGAGGCGAACCGTTCGGCTCTGAAAAAAAACCGTTTCGTTCGTCTCACGGAAGCCGGTCGCATCGCGGCCTTGGGCGGGAGGGATCCAGAGCAAGCCTGGTCGGCATTTTGGGACGGCAAGTGGCGTCTTTTTCTTTTCGACATTCCTGTGGAAGAACAGGCTCTCAGGAAGCGGATCCATCGGGCTCTTGTTGCTTGTGGGTGCGGGTGTCTGCAAGGCAGCGTTTGGATCTCGCCCCATGTGCAAGCGGGTGCAGGGCATTTTTTTGCGGAGCGAGGGGAGGATTGCTCCCATCTCATGATGCTGGAAGCGGACTCGCGAGGATCGCAAGTGGACGCTCAGATGGTTCAATCGGCATGGAATTTTCACCGCATCAACAAATGTTACCAACAGCATATCGAAATCCTCGAGCGCCTTCCGTCGCCGGACCAGTATTCCCCCCGCACGCTGTTGGACTGGAGCAAACTCGAAAATCAAGCTTGGCTGGACGCGGTGCACCGTGACCCCTTGTTGCCCGGCTCCCTGCTTCCAGCAGACTATTTGGGTGCGAAAGCTTGGAAAAAACGCCGCGCCGTCTTGCCTCAAGCGATGCGCATGGCGGCCAATCGCCAAGGCAAACAATAACGCAGCAGCGTGTTTTCTTTACAAATAACGTCCCACCTGGGACATTCTTTGTATTGGCATTGTGAGGTGGGCCGGATGTTGCGGAGGCCGGGGGAATTTCGGGATAAAGCTGAATATTTCGCAGATGAGGCAGTGCCATTTTGCGCATTTTTCGCGAAGGAGTATCTCCCGATCTCGGGATCGCGGTCTGCAGTGTTGTTTGATTTTCACGCGACAAACGCAGCCAAATCGTCCAAGAGCGCGCGCTCCTCGCCCACCCGGAATTCGTCCGCGACAGGAATCTCGATCATCAACCCGTCCTGCCGCACAAACTCGATGATCAGCGGACGGGGGCCCGGGAAGCGTTTGACGGTTTCAAGGATCGTGGCGAGATCGCTCTCCGTGATTTTCTCCCTCGCGAGGCGGATCCGCACCGGCTTGACCGAGGCCATCGGCTTGAGCGGGGCGATGGCACCGGCGGTGGCGCGGACGGATTCGTCGCGGCGGGAGATCCGGGCGTTCACGGAAATGGCCGAGCCGGGGACGAGAAGGGCGGCATTCTTTGTGAACGCCTCCTCCCATGCGGTGATTTCGAGCGAGCCGGTGAAGTCTTCGAGCACGAGCACAGCGAAGGGCTTTCCGTCCTTCTTGGTGAACTTCTTTTCCACGCTCGCCAGCAGTCCCGCGAGCTTAAACATGCCGGCTTCCTCGGCCTGGAGCGCCTTTGCGATGGGCGAGAATTTTCCGGAGTCGAAGTGCCCGGCAAAGCGGTCGAGCGGGTGTCCGCTGACATAGTAGCCCAGGAGTTCCTTCTCGTAGGCGAGCATCTCATGCTGCGGCCAGGGATCGATTTTTCCCGAGGCGGACGATTTGCCGGACATCCGCGACGGCATCGCGAGATCTCCGAAAAGAGAGACCTGCCCGCTGGCCCGATCACGCTGGACCGCAGCCGCCGATCCCATCGAGGATTCGACATCCCCGAAAAGCTGCGAGCGGAATTTCCCGAAACAGTCGAACGCCCCGCATTTCACCAGGCTCTCCACGATCCTCCTGTTCACTGTCCGGGAATCCAGCCTCGAACAGAAATCTTGGAGCGACTTGAAATGTCCGCTCTTTTCGCGCTCGGAAATCGCGGTCTCCATTGCGCCGGTGCCGACGTTTTTGATCGAGCCGAGGCCGAACCGGATCGCGCTGGCGTCCTCCTGCGGGGTGAATTTCAGGTCGCTCGAGTTGATGTCCGGCGGGCGGATCGCGATCTCCATCCGGCGGCATTCGCCGATGACCTCGGCCAGGCGCTCGATCGTGCCGGCGTCGTAGCTCAGCATCGCCGCCATGAACTCAAGCGGGTAGTGGGCTTTCAGATAGGCGGTCTGGTAGGAGATCCATCCGTAGGCCGCACTGTGGCTTTTGTTGAACCCGTATTCCGCGAATTTTGCGATGAACCCAAAGATCGCGTCGGCGACCTTCGGCGGGATTTTGTTAAACTTCCCGCATCCCTCGACGAAGCGCACGCGTTCCTTCTCCATCTTCTCCCTGTCCTTTTTCCCCATCGCGCGGCGGAGAAGGTCGGCGTCGCCGAGCGAGTAGCCCGCAAGGACGCTGGCCGCAAGTTGCACCTGTTCCTGGTAGACGAGGATCCCGTAGGTTTCCGCACAGACCCGCTCGAGAAGCGGATGCAGATATTCGATCTTTTTGCCCGCCTTTTTCCGCTCGATGTATTCCGGGATAAACTGCATGGGACCCGGACGGTAGAGCGCGCCGATGGCGATGATGTCCTCGATGGCATTCACGTCGAATGCCTTGCAGAACCCGGTGATCCCTCCGCTTTCCATCTGGAAGATCCCGAGCGTCTCGCCGCGGTTGTAAATGTCGAAGGTCGCCCGGTCGTCGGTCGGAATCCCGGCGAGGTCGAAGGACGCGTCCTTCTTATGGATCAGGCGGACAGCCTCGTTCATGACCGTGAGCGTCTTGAGCCCGAGGAAGTCCATTTTGAGCATGCCGAGGTCGGTGAGGGGCCCCATCGCATACTGGGTGACCACTTCATTTTCTTTTCCGCGGCAGAGAGGGATGAACTCATCGAGCGGGCGGTCGCCGATGACGACCCCTGCCGCATGGATGCCGGCATTCCGGCTCAGCCCTTCGAGGACGGTTGCGTAATCCCAGAGCTGGCGGACGGCCGGCTCGCTCTCGATCGCGGCGGCGAGCTCCGGATTTTTTTTTGCGGCAGATTTGAGGTCGATGTTCAGCTCGTTCGGGATCATCTTCGCGATCCGGTCGCCGTCGCCATAGCTCCAGCCCAGCACGCGTCCGACATCGCGCACCACGCTCTTCGCGCCCAGCGTGCCGAACGTCACGATCTGCGAAACCGCCCGTTCGCCGTATTTTTGCCGCACGTAGTCAATCACCTCGCCGCGGCGGTCCATGCAAAAGTCCACGTCAATATCCGGAGGGCTGACGCGCTCGGGGTTCAGAAACCGTTCGAAAATCAGCCCGTAGCGGAGCGGATCGATGTCCGTAATCTCGAGCACATACGCGATCAGCGAGCCCGCCGCCGAGCCGCGTCCGGGACCGACCGGGATCCCCTTCTTTTTCGCGTAGGCGATGAAATCCCAGACGATGAGGAAGTAGCTCACGAACCCGGTCTTCTGGATGACCGAGAGCTCGTAGTCGAGGCGCTCGAGCAGGACTTTGTCCGTCTCCGCGCGTTCCCCGAAGCGCGTGCGCAGCCCCTCGTAGCAGAGTTCCTGGAGGTAGGCCTCGCGGGTGGTGTTGGCGGGGGGTTCGTAGACCGGGTATTTCGGCTTGTCGAATTCCATCTCGAAGTGGCACCGCTCGGCAATCGCGAGCGTGTTGTCGCACGCCTCCGGCAGCTCCGAGAAGAGCGCGCGCATTTCCTCCGCCGACTTGAAATAGAGCTCCGGCGAATACCGCAGTCGCTTTTCGTCGAGAACCATCGAGCCGGTCCCGATGCAGATCAAAATGTCGTGAGCGTCATGGTGCGAACGCTCCAGGAAATGCACGTCGTTTGCCGCCACAAGCCCGAGATCCAGCTCGCGGGCGATCTTCACCAGATCCGGATTCGCCCGCCGCTGGGCCTCGATCCCGTGATCGTGCAGCTCGATAAAAAAATTCTCTTTTCCAAAAATGTCACGATACCCGGCGGCGGTCTCTCCGGCCGCCTTGGTGTTGCCGTTGAGCAGCAGCGAGTTGACCTCGCCCTTGAGGCACCCGCTGAGCGCGATGAGCCCCTTCGCATGCTTCGACAACATCGCCTTGTCGACCCTCGGCTTGTAATAAAACCCTTCGAGATGCGCAGCGGTGACCAGCTTCACCAGGTTCTGGTAGCCGTCGCTGTCGGAGGCGAGGACGGTCAGGTGGAAGGCCGCCTCTTTGCCCGACGATGCGTTCTTGGCGAGCATCGAGCCCGGTGCCACATACAACTCGCACCCGATGATCGGCTTCACCCCCGAGCTCTTCTTTGCCTGATAAAACGGGACGGCTCCGTAGAGGTTCCCGTGGTCGGTCAGCGCGACGGCCGGCATCCCGAATTCCTTCGCCTTCTTGATCAAATCCTTCACCCGGACCGCACCGTCGAGCAGCGAATATTCCGAATGACAATGCAGGTGGACGAATGACATGGGACCACACTACGACGAATCCCTCGTCCGTGTCGAATTCCGGCAACCGGCTTTTCGACATTTCATCGGCAACTTTTGTCGAACCACTCGAGGAATTTCTCGAGCGCGGCCTCGGAGCTGAGGACCGGCAGCCCGCCGGCTTCTGCAACCGCGCGGGCGTCCCCGGCGTCAAAAATCCTCGCGACAACCGGAACCTTCCCGGCAAAGCGCGCGATTTTCACCACGTCGGCCGGACGCGGGAGCGCAGCCACGATCAAGCGGGCTTCCTGGGCGCCGGCGCGCTGCAGGACCCTGGGATCGCTTCCGTCTCCACGCAGGCAGGGGATCCGGTTGCGCTCGCATCCGGCGATGACGCTGGCATCGTCGTCAATTACGAGCAACTGGTGGCCGGCATTTTTGAGTTCCTTGACGACCCACATGCCGGAGCTCCCGAGGCCGATGATGATGGCGTGGTTTTGGAAGCCGAAGAACCCGTCGCTTGCCTGGCGGCCCGGATGCCAGTGCAGGATTTTCCACGTTACCCGGTCGGTGGCGAGGAACGGGGTGAGGACCATGGTGGAAGCGCAGGTGAGGGCGATGACCGAAAAATTCTCCATGCTGAGATGCCCGCACTTGACACCGACGAGTCCGAGCACGAGAGAGAGTTCGCTGGTCTGCGCGAGGAGGAGCCCGCTCTCGATTGCGCTGCGCGAGGAGAGCCCCTGCCACTCGGCCAGCACGGTCACCACCAGTGGGGTGACCAGCAGAACAAGCAGCGAAAACCCCAGCGCTTGGACGACAATCCACGGCGAGGAGAAGACCACGAGCGCGCCGAGCGCGGCAAAGAAGATGGCCTGAAAAAATTCCGCAAGCGAGCCCAGCAGCCCGCGCACGAGGCCGTTGACCGGGAAGACCGAGAGAACGAAGCCGGCGAGGAAGGCTCCGGCGATCAGCGGGATTCCGAGCGCATGCGAGGCCGCAAGGAAAGAGAACAACAGCGCGAGCGAGATCATCAGCAGGGTCTCTTCGTCCGGACGAAGAGCACGCACGATCCACGGGAACGCGTGCCAGTGCAGGAACGCGGCCACCGCCATCAGCGCGAGCAGTCCCGCGGAGGCCTGGATCATCGCCGCCGGACCCTCGCCCAAGTGCCCGAGCACCACGATCATCAGGATGAGGAGCATGTCCTGAACGAGCAGAACGCCTGTCACCAGCCGCCCGAAAGGCTCGAACATCTGCTGCTGGGATTTGATTTGCCGCACGACGACAAGCGTGGACCCCGCCGCCATGGCAAACGCCATGTAGAGGCCCGGAACCGTGCCGAATCCCATCCACCGCGCCACGCCCAACGCAGCCACCCCGACGAGAGTGAACTGCCCGATGGCGACCCAGAGGACCGGACGCGTCTGGTGCAGGAACCGCCGCGGGTTCAACTCGATGCCGGCCGTGAAGACAAGAAACGCGAGGCCGAATTCCAGGATAGACTGGGAGGTTCCGTGCCCGGGCGCAAATCCGGTCAGCGAAATCCCAAAGCCCAGCACAAGCAAAAGAGGAATCACCGGCAGGCGGAACCGCTGTGCAAGCCCGTAGCCGGCCGCCGCGGTTCCCAAAAGCACAGCCAGCCCGTTCATGGTGCGCTCTCTCCGAGAAGGCCCTGCGCGCGCAGGAGGGCGGACTGGTATTTGATCGCATCCACTTTCGGCAGCATGAAATACGCGACGTCGTGGGCGAGCAGGTTTTCCATGACCGAGAGATCCACGGCATGGATGCAGCACGGCACGCCGGACTCCTTGCAGCGGTAGGCGAGCAGGTCGTTCGTATCCTCGATCTGCAGGGCGCTCACCACGAGCTTCGCGTTCGCGAGCCCCTGTTCCTCGAGCACGGCGCGGTATTCGATGTTCCCGTGCAGCGTCCGGCATGGCAGTCCGCACAGCTTGCCCGGATCGGTGTCCACCGCCAGGACGGTTTCTCCGCGCCCGTGCAGGGCCTCGGCGATCCGCCGCCCGAGCGTGTTCATGCCGATGACGATGACATGGTCCTTGAGAGAGGCCTCCGGCTCATCGTCTTCTTTTTGCGCGGCCCGGAAAATCCGGAGCAAGCCGAGACGGTGGCAGAGTGTGTGGAGATTGTCGCTGTAGAGGATCATGTAGGACGAGACCGCGATCGTGAGGATCCCGACCAGCGCGGTCACCGCAATAATCCGGTCGCCAACCATTCCGGCTGCGGCCCCCATGGCGATGAACAGAAACGAAAATTCGCCGATCTGTGCGCCCGTGACGCCGGCCAGAAAGCCTGTCCGCTCTCCGTATCCGGATCGCGTGACGGCGGCGAGTGTGATCGCTGTCTTTCCCACAAGGACAAAAACCGAAAGAATGGCCGCAGGGAGCCATGCGCTCCCGATGGCGCCGGGGGCCATCCCGATACCGAGGGACACAAAAAAGATTGCGACGAAGAGGCTCATCAGCGGCTTGATCCGGTGCTGCAGGTCGTGTGTGTAGGGGAGTTGGGCCAGGCTCAGGCCGGCAAAAAACGCACCCAGTTCGACGGAAAGCCCGAAAAGGTGCGCGACCGCAACCACGAGAAAACACCAGCCAAGGCTCCAGATGAACAGCGTGGCCTGCGAGCCGGACGCCCATGCAAAAAGCCGTGGCAGCACAAATCGCGAGGCCGCGAGAACTCCGCCGAGCAGCACCGTCATGCCCCCGAGCGCTTTCAGGAGGTGGTCGAGCGCATCAAGTCCCCGCCCGCGCGACAGCCCGGCGAGAACGGTCAGGATCACAATGACCACGATGTCCTGGACAAGGGAAAATCCGACTGCGATGCCCCCGTGGAGCGAGGCGAGTTCTTTTTTGTCGGAAAGCACTTTGACGACCACGACCGTGCTGCTGAAGCTCAGCGCGACGGCGAGAAAAAGAGATTCCGATGGCCCGAAGCCCAGGAACCGGCTCAAGGCATATCCGCCTGCCGTAGTGCAAACCACTTGTGCGAGTCCGGTGACCACGGCCACTTTCCCCACTTCGCGGACCTTCGCCAGGCTCATTTCCAGACCCACCAGAAAAAGCAGAAGAACCATGCCCATGTCGGAGATCTCCTTGATCGCGGGCGTCAAAACAATCACGCCGGTCACCGGGCCGAGCAGCAGTCCCGCCACGAGGTAGGCCACAATCGAAGGCAGGCGGATCATGCGTGCCAGCACCCCGAGGCCCGCCGCCCCGAGAAGCATCCACCCCAAATTCAGAATCAGCCCGGATTCCTGCATGCACCGCATTCTATCACGATCCTTCCTCCCGGTCGCTGGGAATTGTGGGCGCCCCAGCAGCCATGACCGGCGGTATTGGGAAGTTCCTTGAGCGCGATCCCCCTGATGTTTGACTGATCAACGATCGCCAACTGCCCTGCTGTTCAGGCGATTTTCGGCTCGGAAGACCGGTTCGCTTTTGTCCTGTCATGCGGGCGGAAAGAAAAAGGATGAAAAAGGATTGACGTCGGCGGGAGGTTTTATACGGTATCCGGCTCCACTGATCCGATTCTATGAAACGCACATACCAGCCTTCCAAACGCACGCGCAAGCATCAGTTTGGGTTCCGCGCGCGCATGAAAACCAAGGCGGGCCGCGACATACTGAACCGCCGTCGCCAGCGGGGACGCAAGCGTCTCCTGCCAAAGGGTGTCGAAGTCCACTACGCCCGCCACACCGAAGCCTGAGCGCCGGACATTTCCGAAGTCCGCGCGCCTGCGTGACGGACGGGATTTTTCCAGCGTCCGGGAAGGAGGAAAGGCCGTGCAGGGGCGTCTGTTGAAACTGGCCGTTTTCCGCCCCACGGGCGAGGGGGAGGCGAAGACCGGGATCATCACTTCCAAGCGGGTCGGCGGCGCGGTGATCCGGAACAAAGTCCGCCGCCGGTTGCGCGAGATGATCCGACTTGCACGCGCGGATTTTCCTCCGGGCAGCCTGATCGTCGTGATTGCCAAATCCGCCGCCGCCGGAGCCGCATTTGAAGAATTGAGAGCGGAATGGTTGCTTCTTGCACGCCGACTTTCTATTTTGCCGCCTCTCACATGATTTCTTTGTTCATTTTTCTGATCCGGATTTACCAGCGTGTGCTGTCGCCCGCCCTGCAGGCGGTGTGCGGCCCCGGTTGCGGATGCCGCTTCGAGCCGACATGCTCGGAGTATTTCATCCAGGCCCTGCGCGGGCATGGGCTTCTCAAAGGGCTCGGCCTCGGAATCGGCCGTATTGCCCGCTGTCACCCGTGGGGCGGATGCGGGTATGACCCAGTGCCTTCCGCCTTGAGGACTCTGAACTGATTATGGACCGCAAAGCTTGGATCGCAATCTCACTGTCCGTTGCCGGGCTTTTTGGCTGGCAATGGTATGTCAGCAAATACCAAACGCCTCCCGCCCCGGTGACGGTGGCTGCCGCGCCTGCCCCCGCCGCGACCGCTCTCCCGCCGGGGCCCTCCGCGACGCCGGCATTGCCCGCCGCAACGCCTTCACTTCCGGTCATGACCGCGCGCGCCGAGAGCCTGTCCGGTCCGACCGCCGAGTTTGTTTTCAACAACGACGCGGGAGGCATCGAGACAGTGAACCTGCTCCAACATCTCGGGGAGAATGATGGCAGCGTCTCGCTCAACCGCGACCGCGGGATGCCGATCGGCGCAATGGGGTTCCAGCCGGGGGAGGTGCTCAACGGGTTCGAGATGCGCACGGATCTCCAAAAGCGCGAGGCATCCTTTTTCAAGACCACCGCCGACGGGATGGAAATCACCAAGCGGTTCACCCTGCCGGCGGACTCGGACAAGAACCGCCTCTACACCGTCAGCCTCGAGGTTTCGTTCAGGAATCCGGGCGCTTCCGCGCTTCAGGTCCCGGCATTTTTTGTCGGCACCGGCGGGGCCGCGCCGATCCATGTGTCCGACCTGCCGATGTACAACCGCTTCGATTGGTCGCATGCCGGAAAAGTGGAAAAGATTGACGTGAACTGGTTTTCAGCGGGCTCGGTTCCCCTTCTTGGGATTCCCCTGCACGCGGAACGTCCGCTCTATCTGGAGAGCCGGACGGACGTCCAGTGGGCGTCGGTTTCGAGCCAGTATTTCTGCACGATCGTCACCGCCAAGGAGCCCTCGGCCTCGGTCTGGGCGAGGCGCTTCGACACCAAAAAGACAAACAACACTCCGGTTTTTGGAATTCAAGGTGCCGTCGGGCTTTCCGGGTTTGCGCTCGCCCCGGGCACCACGGTGACGAAGACATTTGAAATCTACGTTGGCCCCAAAGACCTCTCGCTGCTGAGGGGGCTGGGGCCCAACCAGGACGCCGTGCTGGACTTTGGCATGTTCGGGTTCGTGAGCGAGTTCCTCCTCTGGGCGATGAATGGACTCAAGGGCTGGCTCGGCAGCTATGCGGCCGCGATCATTGTCCTCACCCTCTGCATCAAGTCCGCCCTCTGGCCGATCCAAAACAAGGCGACGAACGAGATGCGGAAAATGTCCTCGCTCTCGCCCCTGATGACCTCGCTGAAGGAAAAATACAAGGACGACCCGCAGAAGATGAACGAGGAGACCATGAAGCTCTACCGCGAATACGGGGTCAACCCGCTCAGCGGATGCTTCCCCATGCTCATCCAAATTCCGATTTTCTTCGGGTTTTATGCGATGCTCGGCACGGCGATCGAGCTCCGGAACAGCTCGTTCTTCTGGATCCACGACCTTTCGCAGCCGGATACCATCACCCACCTGCTCGGGTTTCCGATCAATCTCCTGCCGATCATCATGGCCGGCACGATGATCTGGCAGATGATCATCAGCCCGAAGAGCGGAGATGCCAACCAGCAGCGGATCCTCTACTTCATGCCGGTCATCTTCCTGGTGTTCTGCTACAATTATGCCAGCGGGCTTGCACTTTATTGGACAACGCAGAATATCTTTTCTATTGTCCAGCTCTACCTGACGCGGAACAGGCCGCTGCCGACGCTGCAGAAGAAAAGCGCGGTTGCCCGGCTTGGATCCGCCACGAAGAAGCAAAAGAAAAAGAAACCATGAACCAGACCCCCGCTGAAGTCCTCGATACCATTCTCGGATATCTCGGCTTTGTCGTCGAAATCCACGAGCAGGAGCGCGACGGTCACCGGGTTCTCCAAATTCTCACCCACGAGCCCGAGCAGCTCATCGGACGGCGCGACGCGGTCATTGACGATCTTCAATACCTCGTCAACCGCGTGCTGGTCGCCCAGGATCCTCCGGGCCCGCGTGTCATCGTGGATGTCGAGCACCACCGTGCCATGCGCGACGACGCCCTCGTCGAAAAAGTCCACAACCTTGCGCAGGCCGTCCGCTCAACCGGACGTCCGATCCAGACCGAACCGCTCAATTCCTACGACCGCCGGATCGTCCACCATGCTTTCAAAGACGATCCGGTCATCGCGACATGGAGCCCGCAGGACGACTCCCGCATGAAGCGCATCACGCTCCGCCTGCACCCGAAAGCCTGACCGGCAGGCTGGAATGAATTCAGCAAGAACGGTCGGGGAGCTGAAGGAATTGCGGGCGCTCACGGGCGATGAGAACGGAGCCCAGCGCGTGGCATTTACTCCCGCGTGGACCAGGGCGAGAGCTTTTCTCGAAGACAAGCTTGCCGGACTTCCTTTGGAGACACACACCGATGCGGCGGGGAATTTCTGGGCCACTCTGCCGGGGCATTCAAAAAAAGCTCTCCTCATCGGCGGGCACATGGATTCCGTGCCGGATGGCGGCTGGCTTGACGGATGCTTGAATACCCTTTCCGGCGTCGAGATCCTGCGGCGGCTGGCGAAGGAGGGGCGTCCTCCTGTCACCGTGCGGCTTGTGGACTGGGCGGATGAAGAGGGGGCGCGATTCGGCAGGAGCCTGTTCGGATCATCCGCCTGCGCCGGATGGCTCGACCTCGGGGAAGCGCGCGGACTGCGCGACCGGGATGGAGTCAGCCTGCCCGATGCGCTGCGGGAAGTCGGCCTGGATTTCGAAAGAATTTTGGATTCCGGGGCTGAATTGGCCAATGCCGCCGCCTATATCGAACTTCACATCGAGCAGGGGCCTGTGCTCCTGGACAAGGGGCTTGCTCTGGGGAGCGTGCTCGGGACATTCGGGGTCGAACGCCACGCGATTTCCTTCACCGGACAGGCGGCCCATTCTGGAAGCACGCCGATGAACCGGCGGCGCGACGCATTCCTGGCCGCCGCCAGGATGGCTCCCGAAATCTACCGGATCGCCGAACGTCACGGCGGCGTCTGCACGATCGGTTCCTGCACGACCGACCCCGGGATCGCCACCAGCGTGGCGGCCGGATGCCGGATCACGCTCGACCAGCGGCAGAGCGAGGCAGCCGCCCTCGCTGCCATGCTTGCGGACGCGCGCGCGGCGGCGGATCTGTTCGCCACAGAGGGCGGGGTCGGGGTGGCGTGGCAACGCCTCTGCCAGATTGAGCCGATCCTCTTCCACGAGGATCTCGTCAACCTCTGCGATGAGGCGATCACGGAAACCTGCGGCGCGACCCACCGGATGCCATCCGGTCCGCTGCACGACGCCTCGGCCATGGCGCGGGCCGGAATTCCCGCCGCGATGATGTTCGTCCAGAGCCTGCACGGCATCAGCCACAACCGCATCGAAGACACGGAGGAGCGGCACATCGAGGCGGCCGGCCGGGCCTTCGACCGGCTGGCATCGAAGGCCATTGCCTGGCTTGCCTGAGACTTTGCGCGATCACGGCGGGTCGGCCGCATTTGTCAAATGGCGGGCTTTCTGCAATGCTATTCCCATGAAATGGCTCCTCTCCCTCTTTGTTTTTGCCGTGGTCGCCAACGCCGCCTCGCCGATCATCCGCGAGCCCGGCGCGATTTACCTCTCGGATTTCGCCATCAAACCGATGAGACTCAAAGTCCTCGAACCGGCCCCCGCGTATTTCGATACCGCCCAATCCCGGTATGCCGGCACGCTCCGGTTTCCACAGGCCGTGCAGGTCGAAGCCGTCGCTGCAAACGGACTCCTGCGCGTCCGTGGAAATGCGCAACAGGGCGGGGTCGTCGCCTGGGTCGCCCCGCAATTCCTCGAACCCCTTCCCGCCCGGTTTGTGGAAAACCTCCGGAAAAGCGATGAGCGCCGCATCGCCGTCGAAGCCCTGATCGCCCAGAATGAAGCGGCCATCGGAATGACCGCCGAGGAGGTCGCCCGCAGCCTCGGAAAACCGCAGAAAAAAACCAGCCGGGCGGACAAATCCGGAACCCAGCAAATCTGGGAATACGTGAAATACAAACTCGTCCCGCAAACGACCTACGTTCCTGTCAACAACCAGACCGTCGTCACCTGCCGCCCGACAAGAAATTCCCCGGGCGGCTCGCTCATCCAGAATGATCCCGGATACGCCGCCAACACGATTTACGTCAAGGTTCCGGTGGGTACGCTCACCGTCACCTTCAAGGACAACATCGTCGAATCCCTCGACCAATCCGAAGGAACCACCACCGGCGGACAAGTATCAGTTGTCATCCCGCCGCTGAATGTGTATTGGTGAGCCCATCGTAGATGGCGGGGTAGCCAAGTGGTAAGGCACGGCTCTGCAAAAGCTGTATGCGTCGGTTCGATTCCGACCCTCGCCTCATTCTTGATAATTAACAACTTCCACAAGCGGATTGGCAAAGCGTGCCGTAAAGTGTGCCCTCGACCCCTCAAAATCCCCTGATATTTCAAGACGTTTCCCGATGTTAAAAAGGGAGGGAATCGGCTTTAGAGAAACTTCCCGGCGCAGGGACCGGTTGGATTGCTTGCCTGCGGTCAGATCCGTCATCCACCTATAAAAATTTCTACCGCGCGGAATTCCTGTCTTCACCTTTTCCGATATTCTTTCATCCGTGCCATCCGCCAAGCGTTTCAAGCGTTTCGATTTCTGCGGGCCGGCATATGATTTTCAGATAAAACCACCGAAATCCTCTCGCCCGTTGGCTGAGAAATAGATACACGTCCACTCATGCAGTGGATTGCTCCCTCAGAGAAAGACGCCGATAACGCAGCCCTCGAAAAACGCCTCTGGGATGCAGCAAACCAACTCTGGGCCGGGGCGGGACTCAAACAATCCGAATACTCCGAGCCGGTTCTCGGCCTGATCTTCCTCCGGTTCGCCGAAGTCCGCTTCTCCGCCCAGCGGGCGAAATTGGAACACCCCTCTACCTCTGGGAGAGGGGGCGGGGGTGAGGGTGCCGCCGGCCCATCACGCCGCACCTCGCGGCTAGACAACCCGGCGGCTTACCATGCCGACGGCATCCTCTACCTTCCGGCGGCGTCCCGGTTTGACCATCTGCTGAATCTCCCCGAGGGGACGAACATCGGCCAGGCCGTCAACGACGCCTTCGTCTCCTCGGCGCGCTTCCTTTCCAAACAAAGGGAAAATCCCTCCGCCGAACTTTCCAGCCCCGTCTTCTTATGGACCAAGCCCAACTAACCTGGATCACCAACTTCATCAAGAACATCGCCGACGACTGCCTGCGCGATGTCTTCGTGCGCGGGAGATACCGCGACGTGATCCTGCCGATAACCTTATGAAGTCCTGTGCGCCCCTCATAAGCAACTTCAGCCAATTGCAGGAGCATGATGAGCAGCTCTTGCGTATTGGCATGCTTGCGGAGCGTTACTTTGCTGAGGATCCGAATACTTGTCTGCTCAAGCTGCGTCAACTCGCCGAAGCCATCGCTCAGACTACGGCGTCCTACGTCGGCATCTACCAGAAACCGGAGGAAGGTCAGTATGAGCTTCTCGGACGACTGCGTAATCTGGGCATCCTGCCGCCGGACATTTATCAGCTTTTCGGTGAGCTTCGGCGCACCGGGAACGCGGCCAACCATGCCCTTTCGGGCGACCACCATGCGGCGCTCGCGATGCTCAAGATCGCGTGGCAGGTCAGCGTCTGGTTCCATCGCACCTTCAAAGAGCCGAAGTTCAAAAGCGGTCCCTTCGTTCCCCCGCAGCCACCGAAGGACGAAAGCGACGAACTCCGCTCCGAGCTTGCGGCATTGTCGAAAACGCTGGCAAACCACGAAGCCGAACATCAAGACCGCTCGCAGCAACTCGAAGCCCTCGCCGTGCAACTCCGCGCTGCGAAGGACGAGCGAGCCTTCTGGGAACAAATGGCCGCTGAGGTGGAGGCTGAGAAAGCAGCCCTCAATGCGCGGTTGGCGGCCAAACAAGCGGCCGCTGCCGCCCACCCCGCTTCCGCTGTCGCCGCCTTTGTTGGCGCCGCCAACATCGCTGCGGCCGATGTCCATCTTGATGAAGCAGAGACGCGCCGGCTCATCGACAGCCAGCTCCGCCAAGCCGGCTGGATCGTGGATACGGAGCAGCTTCGGTATTCAAAAGGCACCCGCCCCCAGAAAGGAAAGAACATGGCCATCGCTGAATGGCCGACCGCCACGGGACCGGCGGATTATGTGCTCTTCGTCGGGCTCATGCCCCTCGGTGCCGTGGAGGCGAAGCGCAAGAATATCAACGTCTCGTCGTCGCTCCAGCAGGCGAAGCGTTACAGCCGCGGTTTGATGCCTTCTGAGGGAATCGAGCTTCACCCCCAGAACTGGGGAGCGGAAGGTGAGTTTCGGATTCCCTTTGTTTTCTCCGCCAACGGCCGCCCGTGGGTCCGCCAACTCTCCACCCACAGCGGCATCTGGTTCTGCGATCTGCGCCGTCCCGATAATCTCAGCGACGCTCTCCAGGGCTGGCATTCACCCGAGGGCCTTCTCGCGCTTTTCAAACAGGATGCCCAAGCCGCCCACGAGCAGCTCGCGACGGAGACCTTCGACTACGGTTTTACCGTCCGCGACTACCAGCAGCGCGCCATTCTCAAGACAGAAGAAGCCATCGCCAACCAGCAGCGGGCGATGCTTCTCGCCATGGCCACCGGCACCGGCAAAACAAAAACCTGCATCGCGCTCATCTACCGCCTGCTGAAGACCAAGCGCTTCCGCCGCATCCTCTTCCTTGTCGATCGCTCCGCTCTTGGCGAACAGGCGGCCAATGCTTTCAAGGACACCCGCATGGAGAGCCTGCAATCGTTTGCAGACATCTTCGGCATCAAGGAAATTGACGAGCAGAAGCCCGACACGGCCACCGCCGTCCATATCGCCACCATCCAGGGCATGGTGGCACGGGTGCTCAATCCCTCCGAGGACGTTCCGCCACCCACTGTTGATGAATACGACTGCATCATCGTCGATGAATGCCACCGCGGCTACCTCCTCGACCGTGAGTTGTCCGAGACGGAGCAGACCTTCCGCAGCTTCGACGATTACATCTCCAAGTATCGCCGCGTGCTGGACTATTTCGACGCCGTCAAGATCGGTCTCACTGCCACCCCGGCACTTCACACCACGGAAATCTTCGGGCCGCCCATCTACACTTACAGCTATCGGGAGGCGGTGATTGACGGCTACCTCATCGACCACGATCCGCCTTTCAAGATCGTCACCAATCTTTCCAAAACCGGCATCGTCTGGAAAAAGGGCGAGGATGTGGCAGTCTTGAAGAATGCCGCGTCGCAGATCGAACTCTTCAAGGCGCCGGACGAAATCAAGATCGAGATTGAGGAGTTCAACCGCAAGGTCATCACCAAGCCGTTCAATCGCGAGGTGTGCAATTACTTGGCCAAGGAACTCGACCCCGCTTCATCGCAGAAGACGCTCATTTTCTGTGCGAACGATGTCCACGCCGATCTCGTGGTGACGCTCCTCAAGAAAGCGTTCAAGAATGTTTACGGCACCGTGGACGACGATGCGGTGATGAAGATCACCGGCGCGGCGGACAAGCCGTTGCAGTTGATCCGACGCTTCAAGAACGAGCGGAACCCGAACGTCGCTGTGACCGTGGACCTGCTCACCACCGGTGTGGACGTGCCCGCGATTTGCAACCTCGTCTTCCTGCGCCGGGTGAATAGCCGCATCCTCTTCGACCAGATGCTCGGCCGCGCCACCCGGCAATGCGATGAGATCGGCAAGGAGACGTTCCGCATCTTCGACGCTGTGCGCATCTATGAGGCTCTGGAGGGACTGACCGCCATGAAGCCGGTGGTTGTCGATCCCCAGATCAGTTTCAGCCAGTTGGTTCGGGAACTGACTCAGGTTTCAACCGATGAGGCCCGCGCTCTCGTCCGCGACCAACTGGTGGCCAAGCTTCAGCGAAAAAAACGACACCTCGGCGAAATAGCCATTCGCGATTTTGAGACCAAGGCCGGGATGACTCCGGATGCCTTCATCGAGAAGCTGCGCGAAATGCCGATTGAGAAAGTTGCGGCGTGGTTCACCCAGAACCCCGACCTCGGCGAGATTCTCGACCGCAAGGGCGACGGCCCTTCCAATCCGGTCTTCATCTCCGATCACGAGGACAAATTCATCGTTGCCGAGCGCGGCTATGGGAAAGCCACGAAACCCGAGGATTACCTTGCGGAGTTCAAAGCCTACATCAATTCCAAGGCGAACGAAATTCCCGCCCTGATCACCGTCGTCACCCGTCCCCGCGAGCTCACCCGCCAGCAGTTGCGCGAGTTGCTGTGGGAACTCGACAAGGCCGGGTTCACCGAGGCGAGTTTGTTTGCCGCTTGGAAGCAGATGACCAATCAGGAGATCGCCGCCCGCATCGTCGGCTACATCCGGCAGGCCGCGCTGGGCGACCCCCTCGTCCCCTTCGAGCAGCGCGTGGATCGTGCGCTTCAGGTGATGCTCTCCTCGCGGGCTTGGACGAATCCCCAGCGCCAGTGGCTCCAAAAGATCGCGGCACAGACGAAGGCCAACATGCTGGTGGATCGGGCGGCGCTGGACGAACCCACCCTCATCTTCAAACGCGAAGGCGGGGGATTCCCCCGTCTCAACAAACTCTTCGACGGCCATCTCCAGCAGATTCTTTCGCAATTCAACGATGCGCTCTGGCCTCAGTCGGCTTGATCTCGTAGCCTCAAAACCATCTTTTTATGCCGATCACGCACGATATCGTCGCCAAGCTCTGGAACCTCTGCAACGTCCTCAAGGACGACGGGGTCACCTACCACCAGTATGTCACGGAGCTGACCTACCTCCTCTTCCTGAAAATGGCGAAGGAAACTGGCACCGAGGACCAGATTCCCAAGGGCCATCGGTGGTCGGATCTGGAGGCCAAGGGCGCGCCGGACCGGCTGGAGTTCTACAAGATCACCCTCATCCACCTCGGCACCCACGGCTCGACTCTTACGCGGGAAATCTTCGCCAACGCCAGTTCCTTCATTAAAAAGCCCGCCACGCTCTCCACTCTCGTCTCGGAGATCGACAAGCTCGACTGGTATTCCGCCAAGAAGGAAGGCCTCGGCGATATGTATGAAGGGCTGCTCGAAAAAAACGCCAACGAAAAGAAATCCGGCGCCGGCCAATACTTCACCCCGCGCCCGCTCATCGACAGCATGGTCGCAGTGATGAAGCCCACGCTGGCCGATGTCATTCAGGACCCCGCCGCCGGCACCGGCGGCTTCCTCATCGCCGCGAACCACTACCTGCGCACCCACAACGACTTCGACAGCCTCACCGAGGTTCAGCAGAAGAAGTATCAGAAAAATACCTTCTTCGGCATGGAGCACGTGCAGGATACCCACCGCCTCGCGCTCATGAACCTCATGCTCCACGGCATCGACGGCGGCATTCGATATGGCGATACCCTCTCGCCGGAGGGCCAAGCGCTGACCAAGGCCACCCTGAACCTCTCCAACCCGCCCTTCGGCACGAAGAAAGGCGGCGGCCTGCCGACCCGCGACGATTTTACCTATCCCACCAGCAACAAGCAGTTCTGCTTTGTCCAGCACATCTACCGCGGCCTCGCCCCCGGCGGGCGCGCCGCCGTCGTCCTGCCGGACAATGTCCTCTTCGAGTCCGGCGTCGGCAAAGACATCCGGCGCGACCTCATGGACAAGTGCAACCTCCACACCATCCTCCGCCTCCCCCCCGGCATCTTCTACGCCCAGGGCGTAAAGACGAACGTCCTCTTCTTCACCCGCGGCGCCACCGACAAGGGCAACACCCAGGAAGTCTGGGTCTATGACCTCCGCGCCAACATGCCGCAGTATGGCAAACGCACCCCGCTCACCCGCGAGCACTTCGGCGAGTTCGAGAAAGCGTTCGGCGCTGATCCGTTCGGCAGCCCGGCCTCATTGAAAAGGCGCCGGGACACCGGCGAAACCGGCCGCTTCCGCAGGTTCACCCGTGAGTGGATTGCCCGGCGCGACGACAGCCTCGACATCGGTTGGTTGAAGGAGGACGACGGCGGCGACGGCAGCCCGCTTCCCGAGCCCGCCGTGCTCGCGACCAGCGCCATGCAGGAGATGGAAGCCATCATCGAAGACCTGCGCGGGATTCTCGCGGAGTTGGGAGAAGAAATCGAAGAGGAATCAGTAGCGTGAGCGAGTTGCCGATGGGTTGGGCAACTGCGGAGATCGGGCAGGTCTGCTCGTTGAAAAACGGACGGGCATTCAAGCCTACTGAATGGTCGTCCCGAGGCATTCCGATTGTCCGGATTCAGAACCTGAACAACCCCGACGGCAGCTTTAATCACTTTGAGGGTGCCTATGAGTCGCGCTACCACCTTAAGGGAGGAGAATTGCTATTCGCTTGGTCCGGGACACCAGGGACTTCGTTCGGTGCTCATATTTGGCGTGGTCAGGAGGCGGTGCTCAATCAGCACATCTTCCGGGTAGATTTCGACGAGCAGAGCATCGACAAACGTTTCTTTCGCCACGCGATCAACCAGAAGCTCGACGAACTCATTGGCGTTGCTCATGGAGGAGTGGGGCTTCGGCACGTTACCAAAGGCGTTTTCGAGGGGACTGAGATTTGTTTGCCGCCCCTCGCGGAGCAGAAACGAATAGCGGACAAGCTGGAGGTGGTGCTGGGGCGGTTGGACGCCTGCCGCGCCCGACTCGACCGCATTCCCGACCTCCTTAAGCACTTGCGCCAATCTGTCCTCGCTGCCGCCACTTCCGGCCTGCTCACCGAGGACTGCCGAGATAATGATCAGGGTTACACTAAAACAGAAGTGGATCTGCCTTACTCCCATTCGATCAAGGGACCGGTCGCATGGAGCTTGGAGACCTTTGGAAACGTCTGCGATTTGGTCGGCGGCAGCCAACCGCCAAAGGCCACTTTTGTGCAGGAGGAATCGCCATCAGTTGTCCGATTGATCCAGATCCGAGACTACAAGTCAGATAAGCACAAAATATTCATACCAAGAGAACTGGCGCGCCGATTCTGCACAAAAACAGATGTAATGATCGGACGGTATGGACCGCCGATTTTCCAAATTCTTCGTGGCCTCGAAGGCGCCTACAACGTGGCGCTGATGAAAGCAGCTCCCAAGGCTTCACGTTTAGATTTGGATTACCTTTACTTTTGGCTCAAACAGGACGTGCTCCTTCGCTACATCGAAGCGGGATCAGATCGCACAGCCGGCCAAGACGGAATCCGAAAGGAATTGGTAGAGAGTTACCCCATCTTTCTTCCACCGCTCCCCGAACAACGAGAGATCGTGCGCCGCGTCGAAGCCCTGTTCGCCTTCGTCGACCGGATTGAAGCCCGCCTGACCGAGGCCCGCGCCCAACTGGAGCGCCTGACGCCCGCCACCCTCGCCAAAGCCTTCCGCGGCGAACTCGTCCCCCAGGACCCCAACGACGAACCCGCTTCCGCACTCCTCGAACGCCTCAGCGAACCACAAACCGCCACCAAACCCACACGGCGAGGACGCGCCAAAAGCGTCTGACAAATCGTTCTTACTTCAAGGTTAACCTCACAAATCTCATGGATAGAATTAGCGAGTTTAAAGCCGCAGTGGAGTTCGGATTTTCTCCGGATTTACTGAGATGGCTAACCGACTACCCAGTTGTTGATAACGAGAAACTTCCCCACACGGAACAAGACGCAATCTACTACTTCAAGCGATCAGACATTGAGAAACTCGATAAGAAGATGTCGGGAAAGTGGCCATTGCCCTCTAAAGGAACCAGACCAACAATACCAGCAGGAATCGAAAGGGAGATCAAAGAAGAAGCACAGTTTGCCTGCCCAGCGTGCCACCGGAATCAGGGCGAACTGGCCCACATCCGCCCAGTTGCAAAGACATATTGCAACCACCCCTTCAACCTCATTTTTCTTTGCCCAAATCACCACCAAGAATACGATTTCGGGTACCGTATTAAGAACGTATCCATCGAAGATGTTAACGCCTTCAAAGATAGCCTGCGACGCTTCAACAAGATTATTTGGACCCAAAAGGGAAACATCATTCAAACTTATCTGGGCGCACTAAATACCGCCAAGTCTCTACTAGAGATTCATGAGGTTGCCTCAAAAATGATAGGAGACGAGAAATTCAATGAGATTCTCCGATCAGTAGCTTCCGCAATTGACGAAAAACGTGGAACCGCGCGAGAGATACCGCTTTCGGTAGAGAGCGCTGAATCCGTCGATATTCTTGACTCCGAAATTAAAACCTACCTAAAGGACCACCCCGAGAATCTTTGCCCGCTTTGCGAGGGCCATGGTTCAACTCCTCTATTTCATCCCTGCCCCATATGTCTGGGGGATGGAGTTGCGCCTGAGGACGATCCGCGACTTGAACACCTTGAGGACTTTGCTCCTGTTGATTGTCAGCTCTGTCAGGGGACCGGATCAAAGGATGGTGACACCTGCCCCGCTTGTGCAGGAGAACACCAGGTCTCTAGGGGATGGGCAGAAAATCACGACTGGTCTCAATATGACGCGGTGGATTGTCATCTCTGTGAGGGGACCGGATCAAAGCATGGTGACACCTGCCCCGCTTGTGCAGGAGAACGCCAGGTCTCTAGGGGATGGGCAGAAAATCACGACTGGTCTCAATATGACGCGGTGGATTGTCATCTCTGTGAGGGGACCGGATCAAAGCATGGTGACACCTGCCCCGCTTGTGCAGGAGAACGCCAGGTCTCTAGGGGATGGGCAGAAAATCACGACTGGTCTCAATATGA
>Ga0247842_10001786_pt1 | contig 34178 bp, 33 predicted proteins | sample LaCruzMarch2015__3_FD_192411 | JGI IMG/M metagenome (GOLD analysis project Ga0247842, IMG submission 192411) | Freshwater microbial communities from meromictic Lake La Cruz, Castile-La Mancha, Spain - LaCruzMarch2015_19m | ecosystem: Environmental > Aquatic > Freshwater > Lake | place: Spain...
GATGGATAGGTCTTTGCTTATCCAGATATTTGGTACTCAATGATTAATGACACAGCAAGATATACCAGCACTTATAGAATTCAATCAAGAATTTTCAGAAACTATACTCAAAAAGATTCTGACTCAGACTTCACATACCTTTGCTCAAAATACGATTTGATTTGTAGACCCCTATCAGCTCGCCAATCTCGATCCTTTCAAGGTCAGAAATTTTGATCAGCTTATTTCCAAATCACCAGAGGAGCTTATTAAGTCTAAACTCCAAGAAATCAATCAATCGCTCATAGCCAAAGCTGATGATACATATGAAAATCTGATCACGCTTCTTGAGCAGATTATCGACAAAGCAGAAATTACTCAAGAGGACGGTAGTGCTTGTTTCAATGAGATATATAACAATCTGCAGGATAAAGACCTCTTCAAAAAATTTGAATGATTGGGATGAATATGGCAAAAAATAGCGGAAATTACAAGGATATATGATACAACAGATCCGGATGCTCCCAAACTCTTTGTTTGAGAATCACCATTATCAATTTCCAAATTATGAGAAACACTATGAGATCTAGAATCTAATCTCCTAAAGCACGAATTAGCTACCCACAACAAAAGGGTAAATCTTTACAAGACTACAGGAGAGATAGTAGAGGAGGATAGTGGAGACAAGATACATACGTATCTCACGGCAGAAGAAAAAAAAGCAATCCCAATGCTCCAAGAAACAGATATTACCGATATCCAGAACCACGAAAGACAATTGAAAACTTGAGAAAAATATCATATTCTCATGTATAAAAAACAAGGTGAACAATATACAGCGATCCAAGTCCCAGAGAGTATCAAAACAATGAAATATCAAGAAAGCCATCTAGGAAGTCAGCTCACAAAATTCAAAGATCAAGACCGATATCCAGCATTTCTTACCGATGATAAACTAGATTCACCTCTACAAAAAGAGTGGTTAATCCAAAAGTCAGCACCAGCGTATGAGTCAGATGCTAAAACTCCTCACGTCAATATCAATCTCTATAATGAGTGAGATGATAAGTGAGATATTATCAGGGAAACAGCAAAGAAATGAGGAAGGATGATGACGATCACAGACAATATCATTATGACAGAATTAATCAAACAGACGCTTGGAGAAGAATATGTATCAAAAGATTTTTGTTGACAAAACTTTAATCCAGAAAGTGAAGATAAGAAGCAACAAAAACTCCAAAAACAACGCAAAGAAATAGAAGATACATTTTTGGTACATTACGAGGTCAATCAAAAAGATAGTACATGATATCTCAATAGAGACTATAGTATATACAAACAGCAAAAGCCACGAGACAGAACTGTTTGAGGAAAAATAAAAAAAGAATATTATGCAGGATTTCTTCGCGGCAGCTTCGATTCCGGCTATTCTGCTATGGGTGGGGTCGCTTCTGTTTTCTTGAATTGGCGTCTTGATGACTCCTTCTCCAGCTGTGGGTTCCGCCCTTGTGGCTAGTTCTTTTTGCATCCTCCCCGGTACTTCACCGGGGGCAAAAGAAGACCACTTGTTTTTTCCAAGCCATGAAGTGAGCCCGCAGGATTGCGGGAGAACGGAAAGGCGAGGAAAGTATACTTTTTACTTGTTGTTCCAAAAAATATGAAAAATGTTTTGATTTTTAAAACAAATCTATTATAATACAATTGTTTTATTTTTTATAACATTTTATATATGACTTTTATAAACAGAAAATTTGAACTCAAAATATTGCATGAAAGATTGGATGATTTTAAACATTGAACATGGTTAAATACATCTCATATAGCATTTTTATGATTAAGAAGAACAGGAAAGACCTACTTAGTAAAATATTTTTACAATAGTATCAAAACAAACAATAAAGAGATAATCCCTTTATTTATAGATATAAGTAAATTAACAGAAAGTATCAAATACTTTTGTGATTCAATTATATTAGAATTTGCTAAATCATACAAAAATACCTACGTCGATATAGATTTATCTCTTTTTTTTCATGAATTTTTTCATGGGGATATATATGTATCCTACAAAAATTATGATAATCAAACCGACAATACAAAGATATTTGATAGTTTTTTGAAACTCTTGACAATAATTTCATCAAAACAAAAACTTCTTATTATATTTGATGAGTTTCAAGAAATTTTGGAATTTACCAAAATTAAATGATTGAAAACTATTGATAGTATTTTTAGAAGTGAATTACAAAATCAGCTTAATATTTTTTATATTATAACATGATCCTATCCCACTATTTTGAGGGATTTAATACAAAATCCAAATAGAAAATTATATAGTCACTTTGATATTTATGATATCAAAAACTTTGATAAAGAATCTAGTATCAAACTTATAGATGTATTCAAAAAACATTTAGACCACAGTCAAAAAATTGCTCTTTATAAATCATGTAACTGAAATCCCTATCTCATAAGTCTTATTCTTCAAAAAGTTGATCTTTCTTTGCTTTGAGACCTCAAAGAAAATTTCAAAAATTTGCTTTTTGATAGAAAATGAGCAATTTATAATCATTATGAGTATATCCTTGAAGAAAGTTTATCAAAGATACAAAACAGTATTGTACTAAAATCTATTTTGAAAGAGATAGCATTGAGTAAGAATTGATTATCATTGAAAGAGCTATCAGATAATATTTGATATACATCTCAACAGGTATTATTTTGATTAAAACAATTATTGAAAATTGATGTTATTTATCAAAATATAGAAAAAAAATGGAAGTTCCAGGATATTTTATTTTCCTATTTTGTAGCATATAGTCTATGATGAATAGAAAATTATGAATTCGAGAGAAATACCTACTATATAAACGAAGTAAATAAACTACAAGAAAGACTTAATACTACATTATCAGAATTGTGAAAAACAAAAGAATTTGAACTTTATTATGAAATCAAGGAAAATCAGTGAAAAGAATGGAATGGCATCAAATTACCCATCTTCAAAATCATCAAAAAGAATTTCTATACAGAGCATGGAGATGAAATAGATCTTTATTGTGAGACACTGAGAGGAAAAAAACGAGCATTTGAATTAAAATACAAATCCAAGCAAATCTGAAACAAAGAGATAGAAAAATTTATAAGTAAATTGGAAGCTGATAAATATATGTATATCAGCAAAAGTTGATTTAGTAATAAGGTAGACAAAAAAGAATGGGAGAATAAACATGTTTGATTGATTGATATATAGTAATCCTTAGATGTATCGCGAATATATTATATACCGAGCCACCATGAAAATCATCCTCGACACTTCGGGGTCAAAATTCGAGCTTTCCAAAGGGGGTTAACATAAATAGTATAAAACAATCGATTTACGTGTAGTTTAAAAAAAATATGAAAATCAGCAAAGCTTGGGAAATTTTTCACGAAAAATATCCTTTCCAACTCAAAATTTTCAAAAAGTGAATATTCTGGATTCTTTTAGATTATGAAGCATTTTTTGTAGCAAAATATGTATGTATGAAACTAACTCCTCACGACAAACAACATATCAAAGTATGATTTCCTATTTCTTCGGAGAAAAAACGGTTGGGTGAACTTCAAAAAAAATGACTAGGATATATTTTGATCGATAAGATGCAAGATCCATCAGGCGAGGTAATCCGATATAGCAAAGAAAATATCTCAGGCAAATATTACAATACCTTGTTGCAAATCAATCTTGAAGATTACGAACTTACTAAACAAAGAATTCTCTGATTATGAAAATTGTGACTAGAAGAACAACAGCCCAAGACCTTCCTTCTCAAAGATAAAATAGAAGACTTATATCTGATTATCTCTCAGCGACTTATCAAAATGCCCAAGATAGAAAGACGATATTTTCGTGAAAAAATAGAAAAAATGATGATAAATCTCTTGGGATATATCTATGAATATATGTATATTCCAGCAACCAGATCTACGACTATCAAAAAAATCAGTGAATCATCACTTATCATCAGAGAATATACTCGTTTCCTATATAAATTAGGTAAGATAAAAAACGATAATGTCTTTTTGGATACAGGAGAAAAATGGCTGGAAATCATGAAAATTACAAAGACCTTGCAAAATAAACACCAATCAGAATACTAACTACGGTATTCTCCAAATCTTCGCGGCAACTTCAATTCCGACAATTCTGCTATGGGTGGAGTCGCTTCTGTTAACTTGAATTGAAATCTTGATAACTCCAACTCCAACAATGGGTTCCGCCCTTGAGTACTCTTGATGACAAAAACTGAAATCTATATTTCAGACCTCAGATCAGAGGAAGTATATGCAAAAAGAATACAGGAGAATTACCAGTTCTATTATAGTACTATGGTAGACAAAGTGAGTACAAAATACACTGGGATATTGTTATAGTATTTCCGGTGTTCTTTATTGTTTTGCTTGTGCTATGAAATTTCTTTCTACCGAAAATCTGATTCTTGCATACAAAAATGCTCTCAAAAGTAGAAAAACAAAGCACGAAATATATATATTCAATCAAAATTTAGAAAAAAATCTTAAAAACATACTATCAGATCTCCAAAACAGAATATATACACATTGATCGTACAAGTATTTTTCTTTGTGTGATTCCAAAAAAAGATATATATCTTCTCCCATTTTTCGTGATCATATACTTCATCACATGATCTACAATATTTGTTATGATGTCTTGGATAAGAGGATGATCTACAATAGTTTTGCTACAAGAAAATGAAAATGACTACATCAATGATTACACTATATTGTTAGCAAAATCAAAAGTCAAAAAAACAATCAGAATCTTTGGTATCTCAAGATAGATATCAGCAAATATTTTTATTCTATAAATCATGACGTACTCAAACAAAAAATATCCAAATATATAAAAAATTCTGATGTACTTTATGCAATACAATTGGTTATTAATAGTTATCAGACCTCATCTCTATTTGACTCGCTTTTTGCGAAGCAAAGTGATTATAGAAAAACCAAATCTAAATGAGTGCCGATCTGAGCATTGTATTCTCAATTATTTGCGAATTTTTACTTATCGGAAATTGATCGGTATATAGTCCAACAAATCAAACCGCAAATATATGCAAGATATATGGATGATTTTGTTTTTTTGGATACTAAAGAACGCTTACAGCAAATTAAATTATCAGTGATCAAAAAAATAGAGGAGCATAAATTGGTTGTGGTTCCCAAGAAAACTCAGATAAATACCTTGAAACATTGAATATCGTTTTTGTGATTCAAAATCCAATCAATCTGATCAAAATTGCATATATCGGTAAATTCCAAAAATAAAAAAAAGTTCCGAAAATCAGTAGATACTATAAAATCACTAGAATATGACCATATATCTCGCCAAGATAAAAAAAGAATCATTTCCGTTTTTGAATCCAGGAAATGAATATTCAAACATACGGGCGATACAGAAAGATACTTCAAAAATTTGCCAAATACCCCTATAAATTTGCAAAATAAATAATTTCGAATATACTTATAAGGAAAATAAACTTTTATATAATACCTATATCTACTATGAAATATTCAGACTTTCTCAAAAAGACAAAGAACATGACTCCGCAGCAAGTTGCTGAGCAAATATATGGTATACCTTATCAAGAAGCAGTAGCAAAGATACTATGATCTCAGGATACAGTCACATCTAGCGGAGAGAGAATATTAGAAACTCTAGAAAATCAGCTCCAATACTACCTCCTCCAAAACAATCACAATCTCGTAGAGAAAGTAACTAATGAAAATGCTATGAATGTGAGTGGTGGGGAATTTAAGTGATGAGACGGAAAATGAATCTTCCAAGAATGAGCACCAAGGGAAGTCCAAAAGCGAGATGAAAAGACGCGAAATTTTACAAATTCTACAACAAAAGAATTGAAAATTACTAGAGATTGAACGACGGAAAATATCAAAATTATAAACAATATCATCAAAGACAATGACTTAGCATATCCATATACAGCAATTCAGCTCCCCAAATCCTACCGCAAAATTTCAAGAAAAGATCTGTATGTAGGAAAACAATTCGCTAAACACAAAGAAGATCGAAGCTTCAATCCAAATCTTGACCGAGAACAATCAATAGACAAAGATTTTATTATCCTAGCTCAAAGATCTCATAGACCAGAAGAAATTCCTTGATACGAAGACGGAATCAACGCACGAAATAACGATACAGATACAAGCGATATAGTGAGAGAATGTCTCAAACAAGGTATGGCTCCTATGGATATAGACCAATCAATGCTGTTGTGAGAACTGATTAAAGACTCGTTAGGCGAAGAATATGTAGATTTTAATTGACACGGAGCAGATAGTGACGAAACAGGATACGAGGATATCAGAAAAAAATATCAAGAAATAGATAAACTATTATGAACACAGTTCCATTATTTTGATAGAGATGAGAAACCAAAAAATTGACATCAATATATTATGAGAGATTATGGAGTATATATAAACCCTGATTGAAGCCCACAAGGATTTCTTCGCGGCGACTTCCGTTCCGACGATTCTGCTTTGGGTGGAGTCGCTTCTGTTCGCTTGCGTTGCTATCTTGGTTACTCCAGCTCCGCCTTTGGGTTCCGCCCTTGTGGCTAGTTCTTTTTGCATCCTCCCCCGACTTGTCGGGGGGCAAAAGAAGACCACTTGTTGTCCCGCGAACCACGAACCCCGCTTTAGCGGGGGAAGAGGTAGCGGGAGTATACTATCTACTTGTTGTTCTTACTTTTTATAAGTTACGCTTTTTTACAAACCAAGATATGTCCTATAGTACTTCCTTCTTCACGAATGGGCAATACATGAAGATCAAAAAAATTTTTCTTCAATAATTTTTCTAGATCCTGTATTCTATGATTATAAAAATTAATTCTAAACTGATCCTTATCTTTTTTCCAGACAAATTCACGTCTCTGTATGAAATGTCCGATAATCATCATTCATCACGATTTCAATATTCTATACACTTCTCCAAATAAACTATGTATATCTTCGATATGTTCAAGGACAAAAAAACTAGTTGCGAGATCAAACGATTCATCATCGAAGGGGAGCATATCTTCCAAATCACAGATTATTTTTTCAACATTTGTACCCGGGTGCATATGTAATAGCTTTTCAGCAATATCGCAAGCGACGTATCTTGCAGGCTTCAATGGGGCAAGAAATTTATACAATCTTCCATCACCAGCTCCGAGATCGATAATTGATAAATCTTTTTGTCCTCTTGGCAAAAATTTTACAAAAACACCTTTTTCGAAACTATCAAGGTGTTTGTGGTAAGCGCCGTATTGATCAGCTATTGTGTTGTATCCTGTCTTCACATCATGAATCAGAATATGTTTTTGGTTGTAGGACATAGAAACCAATTAGAAATTAGAAATTGAAAATTAGAAATTAAAAGAATGTTTTATTCGTCTCATCTTTTACTTTATCCAAGAAGGGCTGCATTTTTACTTCGATATCTGGATTTGGTGTATGAAGATATTTGCTTAATTCAGTAGTCTTTTCTGCAGCTTTTTTGAGATGAACATAATATTTACTAAGTTCGGTGACTACATCACTTAAATCATCATTTTTTTCCAGTAATTCCATAGTTTTTTGTTTCAAAAGCGCGTTCTGCTGAACATATTCATCAAGTTCACTGCTGAGATATTGAATCTCTTTCGCTGCCTCTTTGAGATTAGATCTCAGTTGATTGACGGTGTCTTTATGTTGATATCTGAGATAGAAAATGAAGTATCCTATGAGACCACCAACTAATGCAGCCAAAATGATATATCACGACATTTTTTTAATTAATAACTAAAAATGAATAATGAATAATTTTCTAGATAGAATATAGCATTATAGACGAGAAAATCAAATAAAAAAGCTACTGATTTTTGTATATATAAGTTATTTTTTGAAAGATAAAATAAAAATATATATCTGATCAAAATCAAAGTCTCATATATCATTTCCAAGTACAGGAGCTAAATCCATATCAATTTGCCTTTTGAGATTAGCATAATTAGCTTCTAATGTATATATATTACCTGCTTCTTTTACTTTTTTATAAATAAAATCTTTTATTTTATGAAAATCATATCATTGATTTTTAGCATGCCATACATCAAAAAAGTCTCTGATAGCTGGATCTTGGCGAGTCAATCCTGCTCTTACTTTTTCGGCCATAGCTTCGTCGAGATGCATGCAATGTATATGCTTTACCTCAAATATGGAATCACCAGTAATAGTATCGGTAAATATATGTTTGATAGGTAATTTCTGTGTTTTAATCATTAGATTTTTTTGTAGATGGATATCTATTTTTATTTCTTGTGTTGATGTATCAATAAGTGACTGATAGGTGAATCTATACATGCCTTGTATATTACTATTGAATCTCGTCCTTCATTCTTGTAGTTGGCATCATAAAGTTTCCATAAATTCAGATATTTTTTTCTTATACATTTTTAATAGTTTTTCTCTGACATAATCACCACCATCTGTTAATACAACGAAATCCAAATCTTCACTGAGTCTGTAATATCACCAATGCACTTTGTTTAGACAGGTTCATCACTTGAAAATTAGATCAGGAAGATTATCAGCAATCCAATGGAGAATTATAGTCAGATAAAAATCTTTCTCTAGTTTATATTTGTCAAATCATTGTGGCTGCAATCATAAAAGATATTCTTCAAAAGAAGAACTATCCAATCATAATTTTTGTTTAATTATTATTTCAAGCATTGATAAGATCTTTTACTCTTTGTAAAATAATTTTGGAAGAATATTTCTTAGTCATGCTTATGATTTTATCTTTTGATACATTTTCTGGCAATACTTTTACAAACTCCGGATTTGCAGTTTGTCTTAATAGTTCAATCAATGCTCTTTCTGGTGACATAAAATTGACTCGATATCAATCTACTTTTTTCCTGATGTTACCATAAAAAAATGATGGTCTCACTTTTTTGAAAATAAATTTTGAATGACCAATAATTTTTTTACCCGAAATAGTAGTATTGTATATCGTATATCGTTCCGCTATTTGTGTGGTAAAATGGTAGAAATTATACATATGTAATCATCCGAACATATATGGCTGTCATTCAAAATACAAGGATCCAACAACATACTGATTGATAGATCTATTAGTATTGTTGTTTATATATATATGTCATTTTTTGATAGGAATAATCAGTCAGCGTTTGCAAAGTTCTGAAATAGTATAATTTGGAGCGATTTTTTCTATCATTTTATCCAAAAGTTCCTTTTTGAGAAAAGGTTGTCAATATATCTTCAATCTCTTACTTATGTCCTTTGAAATTGGTTTCATTTGTTATGTTTGTTTTGTGTATAAAAAAGGAGTTTTTTTTACTTTTCCTTGCACACAATATAATCTATTTTTTTCTGATTTCAAGAAGAAATTTGACAACCTTCCTGATTTTTAGTTTATCTTCAGTAATCTTCAGTTTATCTTCAGCTAATCATCTGAAATCTTTAGCCCCTAATATTTGCATTTTTTTGCATTCTGGGTATAATATATACTATAAAACAATATTTTTACTCATAAAGCCAAAAGATATGAAAACATCATTTACGTCAGTATATGACTTCTTAGATAAAACTAAGGATATGAATCCTAGAGAAGTATGAACTACATTATATGGGTTGTCAGAAGGAGAAATCACAAAAATATTTACTCAGAAAAATGAAGAACAAAGAGAAGCAATTCATCCAAAAGAGCAAAAAAATACAAGCAAAGAAAAACTTTCTTCAGTACTTCCCAATGCAGTACAGAAGCAAGAAAAGGAAGCAATGGACTATTTTGCTGCAAATAATGAAACCAATCATATGGATGTTATTACTCAAGTCCAAAAGCGGAGAAAACAATGAATGATAAGTTATAAAAATATGTGAGGAGATAATTATGAAGTAAATTTTCGTTTTCCATGATCTCCCATGACACGATATCTTCCTCCTGATCTAGGGTTGACAGATAGTGAATATGAATATACGCTTTGGGATGATACAGAAATAAAAAACAAAGAAACCACAAAAGGCAAACTACAAAGCACAGAAGGAAAAAAATATTTGAAAGAAAAAGAAAGCAAAGAAAAAAAAGTATTGCCTAGCAAAGAAAACTTCCTCAAATTAGGAAAATTATTATGTCCAAACGGAAGTGAAGAAGAGCAGATATTAGCATTTATGATGGCAACGTGATTTTATGGATATATGCGATTGTCAGATATATGATCAAATTATCAGCTTGCTGTCGCCTGTTGTCGTAGTTCAGGTGACCGTGGATTCGACGAGTTGAATTCTGATGACAGCGAGTGCAGTTGTATTTACACAGCAGCCTTGTAAGTAGTTATGGCACCTTATTTTTGACCCTTTGACCCTTTGTCTCTTTAGTTGTATATATATGCTCATGAAAACACACACATCATCTTCATTATCATCACGAGAAGAACAAACAGAAAAAGCTATCGAGCTCACCAGTTTGATAGGTGATTTTCTCATCGATCCACAGCATTCTGATATGTACCAAAAATTAAAATCACAGGGATCAAAGGAAGATATACGTATGATAAGCGAACTCAGAAAAGGACAGAAAAATATACGTCAGACAACAGAACAGAATATAGAAAAAAATTTTCAGGATATACATCCAGAAAGTGACGAAGATATTGAATTTCTGATCAATACCGATATCAAAAATAAGGAAATAGCCGATATCAGGAGATTATACGCAGATCCAGAAATCAGAAAAATATATTTTGAGGAATATGCAAAGAGAAAAGAATATTTTGATATGCTAAAAAGATGATATATGCAGCTTCCCAAAGTGCAAAATATAGATAATATCATTACCAAAGCCAAAGACAAAATACTAGATATCAGGATAGCTGCTTTTGCCAAAAATAGGCAACTATCTCCCAATGAGATTGCATATATCAAAAAAATACAAAAAGCTATACTTCAAAAAGACGAGGAGAAAACTGTGCTTTTGCAAAAAAGAGAAATAGCGACAGCATACAGACATCAGCAGTTGAAAACATATAAACATCAGTTGGATACGGAATGATTTATGATCACCCCATCAAGACAAAAGATTATCGATGAAATAATAGAAAAGGTGTTGCTTGGTCAAAATGTCTTGCTTACCTGACCTACAGGGACGGGAAAAACAGTATTGGCAATACAGGCAGTCAAAACCATAGCAACAAAATTGCATATTGGATTGGAAACCGTGCAAGGAAAATCATTAGCTCAAGAACTGCAAAATAACCCAAATGTTTACCAGCTTTTGGATGAATTTGTGGTCGTGCTTTCTGGACATGCAGGGATAACTCCTTCTGAATTTATTGCAAAAATGGGATTGAAAGGTGATGAAAAATGAGGGACACAAACGTATACGCAACTAGGTAAAGTACTCAAAGCATTCGTAGATGGAAATATTCCTATTATCGATGAGATAGATTTGATTCCCAATGATGTATTGATGCGTATCAAACATTTATTTACCTTGAAATCAGGGAAGACCTATTCTCCCCAAGAAGATGGAAATCAAAAATATACTTTGCTCACGACGACGGTCATAGCGACCGCAAATATCAAATCAGCAAAACATCAGGATAGGCAAGAAATGGATCCTGCTATAGTAAGGCTATTACCAGGTACCGAAGTAGGATATCTGCCAGAAGAAGAAACGTATGATTTAGCGCTTGCAAATATCATTGAACCAAATGGATTTGTTTATGGTATAGGAAAAGAAAATATATCTGACCAAAATGGGGTATTATACCTGCTTATTCGCGCACTCAAAGATATAGAAGATAATTATTTATGAAAAGGAGAATGAATTACGCTATCAAATAAATCCAATATGTATTTGCAAAAAGCGATATTGGAACTATGAAGTTTTGTAGCATTATTCAAATGATATAAAGAATCAGGAAAAGATTTTGCTGAGTTTATCAAAAATAAAATTGTAAAATTTGTAAGCAATGGAGCATATCCAAAGACGGATAGACTATTGCTTATCAATATTTTCGCTACAAAATGATTGATTACCAAACAAGAGATACCAATATTACTGACGAGGATGTCAGATGTATCAGAAACAGAATTGGATCAGAATATATTCAAAGATAGCTATGAATTTACCCCAGAAACTCTACGTTTCATTGATCCATACGAATTGGCAAATTGTGATCTGTACCACATAAGAAATCTGGAAACATTGGAACTGGATGATAAAAAAATAGTGATAAGAGAAAAAATAAAACAGCTGAGTGTATATATACTTACGCTAGAAAACGATCATGCAGAAAATATATCAGACGTGATAGATACTATACTCGATGAATATGAACAAGATGCTAATTATGAAATATCGACAGAAGAAATACATCAGATTCTTTGATGATTGTATGAATTATGATTGCCAGAAAAAATCTTGGAGTGTTCAAGTCTGGGAGATTATCGAAAAGAAAAGATACAGTTGCTCCAGATTTTTGATGTAAAAGATACACAATGAAAAAAAATATTCAAAAATATACTACCAAAAAGAGAAGAAATACAACCTAATGAACAACCGAAACAAACCAAGGAAAAACTTTCTTCATTACTTCCTGATGCAGTAAAAAAGCAAGAGCAAGAAGCGATGAAGTATTTTACTGCAAATAAAGAAATTAATCATATAGATATTATCAGTCAAGTCCAAGAGCGAAGAAAACAATGAATGATTACCTACAAAAATACGTGATGAAATAATTATGAAGTAAATTTTCGTTTTCCATGATCTCCCATGACACGATATATGCCAGCTGATAAACATCTCAATGATACTACATCAAATTACACCAATCGAGATGGAACAAATCTTATCTCACCAGAAACCACAAGAGGAAAATTACAAAATGAGGAATGAAAAAAACACTTGAAAGAAAAAGAAAGCAAAGAGAAAAAAGTATTGCCTAGTAAAGAAGACTTCCTCAAATTAGGAAAGTTATTATGTCCAAAAGGAAGTGAAGAAGAGCAAATATTAGCATTTATGATGGCAACGTGATTTTATGGATGGATGCGATTATCAGATACATGATCAAATTATCAGCTTGCTGTCCTCTGTTCTCGTGGATCAGGTTTCCGTAGATTCAACGAGATGGGTTTTGGTGACCTCAGATGCAGTTGTATTTACACAGCCGTTTTGTAAGTCTTGTTATGGCACCTTATTTTTGACCCTTTGACCCTTTGTCTCTTTGTCTCCGAGTTTGCTTTGGTTTGATTCTTTGAAAGCTACACAGATACTCTTTCTCGTCCCGTAAGTTGTTTGGATATTTCTTCAATGAGTGGCTGGAGATCTACATAATCCAAATACGTAATTCCACCAAGATCTTTGCAAAGCCTGATGAGTAGCCTTACAAGCTCAATATGCTCTCTAGCGTAGGAAAGATATTCTTTTCTTTTTTCACGATAACTATTGGCTTTGAAAAGAGTTATTACCAGTTCGACAAGCGATGTATGAAGATGTTGTCCAACGGTATATCTGTAGGTCTGGGGAAGTTTTTTGCAAAGACGAGTAGTAGTAACTAGAAGCTTATAACAGCTTTTGTAAATGGGAAGTTCATTGTATATTACCATCAGAAAAGTTTATAAAGAATAAAAAGTGTCTGTGTATATTTTTTTTTGATTTTTTTTAGTTTAAGCATGATTTTATCAAAAGGTTGTTTGAAATAGATATGATTATGCCGAGACGTAGGCAACAATCAGAGCATATTTTTTCTCAGACGATAACTATGCCAGTGCTTCATCATTCCAAGATAGCTATTTATCGTGCTGCGAAATTGTTCTCGTTGCGAATAACTTTTTGGAGGACTATGTATCCATTCGTATATTTTCTTTTTCCAACGACCAATAGTTCTTGTACGAGGAATCATATAATATGGTTTGATATGAACTCAGCAAAATAGTACTCCATGATGGATGGGTTGAAAATATTTTTTGTGTGGATGGAGGATGAGTTTGAGTTTTTCTTCAAGAAATATTTTTATTTTTTGGATACTATCCAGCAAAAATGTTTTATCTGTATGGATCATCACGAAATCATCCATATATCTCCCATAATGCTCTATACCTAGTGTTTTTGTTATAAAAATATCAAGTTCATGGAGATAAATATTCGCAAAAAGTTGACTGGTAAGATTACCAAGAGGAAGTCCCGTTCATGGTTTGCTAGCAAAAAGCGATTTGTGCGGAGGAAATGATTTTCGATCGATATGTTTGCCTATACGGACATAATTGCTTGTGGGATCATGATAAATAATTGTTTTTATGATAGTGCTAAGCCGATCTTTTGGATAGGTGAGCATAGCTTCATTATTTCATAAAATATCCTCTATGAGAGCAAAGAGTATGTCTTTGTTGATAGACATAAAAAAACTAAAAATATCATTTTTGCAGATTCGCGCTTCTTTGGTATAGTTATCGCTTGCAGATCTCATCATTTTTTTGATGTCAAATACCCCATAATGGGTTCATTTTCACTTTCTACATGCATAACTATTTTTTAAAAATAGCTGTTCAAGTATAGGTTCTATCTCTCTGTAAATAAAATGATGGACTATACGATCACGGACATGAGGAGCAAAAATCTCTCTAGGAATAGGATCATAGATCAAAAAACAGGTATAAGGAGATAGAACATACGTATTTGTTATGAGTTCGTGATAGAGTTTCATAATTTCTTGTTCTTTGTGCATATCAAATTCAATAATAGAAATTTTATTGGTCTTTCCTATCTTCATAGATTCATAACAGGAAAAAAGTGTGTGAAGTATTTGCTGCTCCTGAGCTTTGGATACAACCATAGATAAAATAATAAAAATAAAAAAAGGCATTGCACGATAAGTACAAATACCTCTTTTCTGCCTGCTACATAAAGTGTTGTGTAAATACAACTGCATTTGTTGTTATCATTATTCATCTTGTTGAATTTACGGTTATCTGATTTACGATAACATTTGACAGCAAGCTATGCAGTATTTGGCTGTTGCTCTTTTTGCCGGAATATTCCGATACGATAGGTCATTGACTATAGTCAATGAGAACAGCTGCACTTTGCAAGTAGTTATGGCGTCTTTTTGCATACTCTGATATCACAGAGGATAAAGCATATTGCTCATTTCCCATCTTTTGATGGGTACTATCAGATTCAAGCAAAAAACTTGTAATGATAGGAAATAAAATTACTAGCAAATATTTGCAAAAAATATAATTCTGAGTATACTATATATGCTGTATATATTATGTATTTTACTCTTTTATGTGTATGAAAAATACCCCACAATCATCGTATGAATCATTTGATATAACCAAGTACACTCCTTGGATAAATTTATTATCAAAAAATAATAATATAGATATTGTTATTGATACCTCTTTTTCGCATACAGCAGCTATAAATTTGCAAAATATGCAAAGACCAAAAATCATACTCAATCCAAAAATGATGAGAGAAAAATTTAATTATTCTGAAGAAGAAATACTGTTTGATATCGGTCATGAATTATGACATTTTGAAGAAGAATTTCAGATGCAAAGCACTATGCTATGAAAAGATATTGCTCAAGAGAGAATACAAAGGTTGGAAGAAAAAGGAAATCTAGCTGAATCCTATCATACGTTGGAAAATATTTGCAGAGACGTATCAGTAAATACTGATTTAATCAGTCCTCAGAAATTGCCGGTACTCAAAGATACGTGTTATAGCAATTATAAGGATAAAATGTTTAAAGAAAAAAAATATCTCGATCTTCCAAAACATTTGCAGTTTGATTATACGATCATTAGAGAAAAAATGGTGCAAGATGAAGTGTGTATCATTGATCCCAAAGTAAGAAAAATCATTACAAGACTCAAAAGAAGCGGGATATTAGAAAAAGCGACTACATGACCATTAAAAGAGAGATTACAAACAATGTGGGAATACATAGAGCCTATCTATCAAAAATTGCTTCAAGAAGATATAAAAAAACAAGAAGACCAAGGAGATAAAGGAGACAAGAAGGGAGAAGGGGAGAATAAAAAATGAGCGGGACAAAATGAGGCACAAAATGAGGAAAACCCATCACAATCACCAAATACTACACCTCCATGAAATCAGAAAGGTCGTATAGGAAAAGATAAAAAAAGTATAATTAAACAACTTCAGCAATTATTATCATGAGACAAGAAGACACAGGGAGATAAAGGAGACAAGAAGGGAGAAGGGGAGACAAAAGGAGGAAATAAGGAGAATACTAATGAGGTCACTACTTCCCCAGAAGTCACCACTTCTCCTCAAAATCCTTTTGATGAACTCTATCAAAATATGCCAAAGATACCGCATATTTTGGAAAGCGAACTTTCTGATGAAGACAAAGAAAAATTGAAACAAGTTTTGCAGGAAATCTATGATGATAAACATAGAGAAAAAACCCGTGAAGAATTGGAACTAGAGCAAAGAGTCAAAAATATGTGAATAGATTCTAGTGATAAAGATATATTTCAAAAAACAATTGATAGGCTTAGAGAATATGATAGCTTTTTTACTCAATTAGCGCAGATAAAAGATAGAGAAACAGGTAATACCGTAATGGAAGAAATAGAACATGTTTTTGAACGCATCAGGTCGCATAGAACTAAACCTCGCTACAAAGCAAAATGACCGGTAGATATAGATCATGGATATAGGCTTCATCCTTGAGTTATTGCGCAAGGAATAGCTGAGGTAAAATGAGGAAACTTCAATCCAGAAATGTTTGAAATGGATATCAAACATGAAAAGCCTGAACAATTGACCGGAAGATTTGAACTGACATTGATAGGGGATGGAAGTAGTTCGATGAATGAAAACAATAAAAACAAACAACAAAAAATAGCGATTTTGCTTATATTAGAAGCGCTTAAACGTTTGCATGATAAATTAACAGAAGAAAAACATAATCTGAAAGAAGGAGTGGAATTTACTACTCAAGCACTGTTATTTCTCCAAAATATGAAAGGAGTTTTATATGGAAAAGATTTATGATCTGATTTTGTTGATAGCGAAAGATTACGTACCTACGGTATGCTGGATCATGCAAGCGGGTCAACAAACGATTTTGATGGACTTCAAGAGATAATAGACCAGATGAAATGATATTCACGTGAACATTTACAAGAAATACAAACGTGAAAAACCAAAAAAATAATCATGGTGTTGTCAGATTGAGGTTCAGATGATCCAGAAAAAATGAAATCAAAAATAAAGATATTGAGAGAAAAATGAGTTTTAGTCTACGGTATAGGAATAACATCTTCTGGAAAACCTGTGGAAAACCTTTTTGACGCAACAGATAAAAATCTTGGATATGGGCAAGTATGTGAACACGTAGAAAATTTAGCACAAACACTAAAAGATATTCTTTGGCAACATTTAGAAAAATTATAAATTATATTTATCTTATATAAAATATTTATCATCATGCAAAACCTTCAAAACACTCATTCATCCATCTACAAGGATTTCTTCCTTCAGCATCCGATGATTTTTTCCTGTAATAACGTCTTCAACCGAGGAAACGGGATCGGTGAATCGTTCAATAATTTCAAAATCAAGCAAAAAGTTTCGAGCAAGACCTATTGCGGAATTTCATTCAATACGACAGGTAAAATAAACCTTACATATATTTACGAATATCGCTATCAAGACGATAAGTTTTATGCAGAAAATTATGATAAAGTTATCCAAAATACCCAATCAGTCATCAATGATATGCAGAAATGGATGGACGATCATCAATGGGAAACACTCTATCCAGGAAAGGGGATAGATATCAGTTTTATCGCTGAGAATCCTAGAGGACATGGATTCGGATTTCTTGGGGTATCTATGTCATTGATGAGTTTTGCTCTCCATTACTTGACGAACCAAATAAGCGATAAAGATATAGCGAATTATCCTGAATTCAGCACATCAAAGCTATTCAATCAGATACATCATACCGCATGGACTCGAGCTGATCTGCTCAGTGATGGAAAATCCAATGGATCAAATATTTACACCGTCATGAGCGAAAATCATATGCCATTGGTCTATATTTTCAATCATATTAAAGATGAACTTGTCTATGAAAACGAACAAGAAAAAAATCAGATTCATGCCTTTAGTTTGACTGATTTCCTTGGATTGCCTTCAGAAGATACATTGCCTATAGATTTCGGAATCATGTATTTCGGGATAGATTACAATGCTGATTATATCTACAATGTTTCAAAAAATTACAAAAGCGATATAGAAGGAATCCAGGAGTACATCAATCAAGCATTAAAGAGAAATAAGATACAAAGCATCAAATCATATCTCTGAGATCTTCATACCGAATCATTTTATGATAATTTCATCAATGTCGGAACGATATTACATTTTAAACTCCTCAAAAAGTTTGAAATGCTTTTGAAGAAAAAATATGATGACACTACGACAGATAGGTTTATCAGTACTATCAATGAATTCGGAGATTTTTCCAATATCATGGAGACGGAAAATACCGCTATTGTTGCCATCCAGAAAAAATTTGAGAATATTAAGTTATTCGCAGATGAAAAATTGGGTATCTGCCCGCTTACTTTAGGAGAATCAGGAGGATGTTTCTTGTTTGTGACCAAATATGAGAAGAGTAGGAAAACAATCAATAATCTGATTGACGAACTCCAACATGAATGACATTCGGCATATCTAGAATATTGTTCACGAAGGGATGGGTATTCACAAAAATGACTTTGCATAGATCAGGACCTAAAAAATAAGGTATTTTCTCAATATATTAGTGACAATAGTATCTTGTATCAGGATAATAAATGAACAAATATTCTGACCAATAGCAACGAAGTGCTTGCTAACAAAGATATCGATATTCTCTTGGATGCTATCAATAACAAAGTGTATATCAGAGGAGAAAAACTCGACTCCAAAGATCTTGGTTCTCAATCAACCACCGTAGAAGTCTTCGCTAAATTACTGGAAAATCTAGGTCAAGAAGTAGATAATAATCAATTCGCGGTTTCTAGTTATAGCAAACAAAGAAATCAGATGTTGGGTAAGATTATTCTCCCATTACAAGAGCTTATCAAGTCCAAACTTAATGAGGAGCTACATATAGAATGTACTGGTAGTCTCTATGATTTTGCTTTGACGTTGAATGAGAAGAAATTGACGATAGGGGTGATAAAGGAGATATAATCAATTACGAATTCTCAATTGCGAATTACTAATAACAAATTCCCAATATACAATTCCCAATCTTCAAGGCTTCCCAGCTTTGAAGTTTTTTTAATTGAGACGCAGTAAAAAATTGAAGTATTGTAATTATCAACCAAATAATTTCAAAATATAATGAGAAATTATTGAGTTGATAATTATATATATTTCAATCAAAAACAAAAATATGTTTTTGAAGGAACATATAAAATTTTTTTACGACGTCGAAATTATATATTTTTTTAAATATATATAGTAAATAAATATTTTATCACAGATTTATACATATTTCTCACAGATTTTTTGACTATAATTGCAATACAAAAATGAAGATCATTAGCAGTTCAAAAGGAGAAAGCCGAAAATCCTAAAAAGAGTAGGCAAAAAAACAAAAACAAAAACAAAAGTCATGGAAACAATTAAATTTATATTATCAATTATCTTTTTGATAATCTTTGTATTATTTGTACTTGTTGATATATATATTTTAGTTAAAAGCTTTAAGTCTGAAGGTATCGATGATCTTGGTATCTTCTTTGTTCTAACTATGTTTCTATTAATGTATTTCCCATTTGGGGTATGGTCATTTGAATTCATATTTGGAGTGAAATTTGGAATAGACTTTAGCTTGTAAACAAAATCTAAAAGGAGGTGGTCGAAAATCCTAAAAAGAGTAGATAAAAAAACAAAAAACAAAAGCCATGCCAATTTTATTGTTATTGTTTTTGCTGATAATTTTATCAGGCAGAAGCGAAAAATAAGGATATTATAAGTTAAAAAGGAGGAGGCTGAAAATCCATAATAGAGTAGGCAAAAAAACAAAAAAATATAATAAACATTATTACCCGTCTTGGATTTCTCGGCGGGTTTTTTTTTATATTAATTTTATCACAGATTTGTCAATATTTATCACATTTTTTATAAATATACTCTCGTCGTCAACATAGGAAGTTTTATTTACTAACCTTATATGACGATGAAAAAAACCAAGAACATGGTGGGTACACCAAAACAAATTAACAAAATTTCAAAAAAAGTTTCTGTATCTGAGAAGCTTGAAGCTATCCAGAACGAACTTATTGAAAAATTAGGAAGTTTGCTTCATGAGGAATGGAGAGCTCCTAGAAAACAAAAAGATGGTAGTTTTGAAGCCAGAATAAAAAAAACAAAAGATGAATCGTGGATTTCTATCCACAAGATCTCAGAAGTCGATATTGCCAATACGCTGTATATCGATCTGCCAGAAGATCGGAAATATGAGAACAAAGCGTCAGCAGAAGTAGCTATCAAAGAAATCTATAAGGCTGTAAAAGATTGAAAAGCATTGGATACGGAATGGATCGAAGCAGCCAGTGATGTTATCCATCAGGAATGGCTCAAAAGAAATACTTGGGTATATGATCCTACCTATGGTAACCCACTTTTGGCTAAACCGTATACCGACCTTCCCGAAGAAGAAAAAGAGAAAGATAGAACAATCATCAGAAAAGCAATAGAGATGTGTCATCAGGTAATGCACCAATAGTTCATACTTTTATTTATTAACATTACATGACCATGAAGCCAATATTTGAAAGAATTGACACCAGACCAAAAGAAGATCCTATTCCTCAAACGGATAGGAAGTGAATAGATGGTGGTGGTGATTGAGGTGATTGAGGTGGAGGATGAGATAAGGAAAAACTTATAGAAGAGACACAAAAAGAACTCATAGAAATACTAGAGAAATAATTACACATTTTATCACAGATATGTCAATATTTATCACAGATTGTATGAATATACTATCGCTGTCAAAATGAGAAACGAAGAAGGTCTTTGATGGAATCGGCAAACATAGCTTCGAGCTACACCCTAGTGGTATCTATCCATTTAATGGATCAGACCGTCTGCATCAGCAAAAGACCTTTCTTCCTCTCCATCAGACATACACAAGAAAAATAATAAAAACATAAATAATTACTTCATATGGGACGAGAAGGCTTTTATTCCTTACCAACTATTACGATGAAAAAAACAGAAACAATGGTGAAAATGGATGCTACACCAGAAAAAAGACCTAGCCCATCCAAACTCAAATCTCTCGCAACAGGATTCTTGTTCGCATTAGCAGGATTATTGGGAAGTGGAGAAGCTCTAGCGCAAAAGAGTGACTCATTAATTACAGAACCCATTGATTCATTACCAAAAACTGAGCTAAACCATTATGATGAGGAGAGATTGATGGAGCAGATGCATGATGATATTTGACGCTTAAATGAACTTCTTATGTCAATCCAGCAGAAATCCAACTGATGAACATTCTTTATAGATCCGACATATTCACCTACCGACAAGGTAGTAGTTACGAGGGTATCATGATGAGGGTCAGTTCATGGAGTAGGTGTAGGAGGTTTCCTTGATCTTAGTTGAGCTCCAGATGTACATTCAGCGTTTGGAAAGTTTACCGTATCTAAGTGAATCACCAAATGAGTGTCTGTAGGTGTTGAATATACCTTAAACTCAGCAACTCCTGATAAAGTAAGATCATGAGTAATCTGTAAACACAAATTAGCTAACGGAAAAGTGGTATACAAACTCTACCCAGTTAGTGACAAGTGATTTGAACCATTCGTTTTAGTATGAGTAGATCAGAAATTATGAGAAAAAGCGTTTGCATCTGCCTTCTGTGGAACTGATATCAAATCTAAAGGATATTATGGTGAAGCTGAAATAACTCACAAAATTACGAAACAAATAGATGCTTTATTACAAGCAAGAGTAGGAGGTACCTATAGTACTAAACCCAAAGCTTGAGTATATGTATGAGCAAGAATTAAGTTCAAATAATGAAAACAAAAAAACAGAGTCTGAAGACCGTCTAGTGGATAGATTCGCTGCGATGTTTCGCAAGACTATCGCTAGATGATCATCAGATCAAGAACAAAAATGAAACAGTTAATACAAAAATAATAAACAAAAAATAACTAGGTGTAAACTGATTTTATCAGTGAGCATAATTTTTTACAAGCTTTATTTTCTTACAAAAAAACAATGAAAACAACAATATTTTGAGCTACATTATGAGTTAATCCTGGATACAAACACAATAATGATCAGGAACAATCAGCAAAAGATATTATTTCTAAAGTATGGCAAGAACAAGCAAAAAAAATATTTGAGACATCATGAATTTATATTTCTGCTTCAATAAAAGATGCAAATGCAGTATATAATATGGATCGATGATGTCCAGAATGAGGTGAAAAAATAGCTGAAATTAGCGGGATGCGCAATCCTGAATTTATAAAGGATGTAGAAAAATTTAAACAAGCCGTTCTTGATGTGTTATCTCTCTGTCAAGAAGAATTGGATCAAACAACTACTCAGGTTGAATTTGATGATGATGTAGAGTTTGTATATCTCAAAAGAGAGCGTAAATAACAAAATACCTTTTATATATGTATTTTTACAATCATGGAAAATTTAGAAAAATGATTAGGAAAATGACCTTTCCAAGAGGCAGAAATATTTGAAAACAAAGAGAAACTGGCACAAAATATTTCAACAGCATTAGTTTTTGGCCAAGCAACCAGAGTCTTATCAAAAGAAGATATAGAAAAAATTATCTGATTGAAATTTTGGATACAACGTTATGGTGAGTATGCAGAACCTAATTATTGTGAAATACAATGAATTAATTATGGATCTTTTGAGGTTAAATATTCACATCCAGAACGACCAAGTATCCGTTGTGATCAAGAAGAATTAGCTAGTATTTTGAGAGAACAATGATGCACACTTATCCGTGAATGAAGATCATGATTTGCTAGTAGGAACAGCTATATCATAAAAAAAGATGAAGAAAAAACAGAGAAAATATCTACACCATTAATCATGATAGTACCTTTGAATATCACAGATGAAGAAAAAACAGAACTATGAATCGAATGATCATCAACTACAGAAAACAAATATATCGTATGGACATGATCTTCATATACATGAGAAATTTTAATGCGCTCAGAGATAAATGAAATGGATGAAACTCTTCAAAAAGCAAGAGAAGAATTGGTCCAGAGAAGAGCTAAAAAAATGCAAGAATATATCCAATCCAACAAACAAGGTGATATAGCTGTCATAACTGTATGATGATGACCAGAAGATTTTTCTTATTCCGATATTCCAGAAAATTATACAATTATATCTGAGAGGAGAATAGCATGTACTGCAGATCATAGGAGAAATATGAGTCATACGTATCAAGTAGTACTTCTTGATAAGAATATCTTTGCGGGGAAATCATATGCAAAAATTCAAGTACCAGATGAATATAAGGGTATTGTAATAGGTAAGTGATGATCAACCATAAAAAATCTATGTGAAAAACTTAATTGTAGGATTATGATTTGATAGAAATATTCTTTTTGATAATAAAAAACTCTCCATCTAGGAGAGTTTTTTATAATGTTGAATAAGAAATATAAACTACACCATTAGTGGTATAATTTCGACCTTACGAAAGTTTTTGCAAACTTTCATTTGGTCTCAATTAAGATTTCTTAACAGCACCCTTGAATTCTGAACCAGCCTTGAAAGTTACTACTTTCATTGCAGGAATGTTGATTGTTTGTGAAGGATTTTGTGGGTTAACACCTTTTCTAGCTTTTCTTTTTGAAGCTTTGAAAGTTCCAAATCCTTGTACTCTAACTTCTCCAGTTTTCTTTACACCACCGATAACAGTTTCGATGAAAGCGTTAACTAATTCAGAAGCTAATTTCTTAGAAACACCTAATTGTTCTGCTAGGCTAGCAATAAGAGCTGTTTTTGTCATTTGTACAAATAATTACTAAATAAAAAGTACTGTGTACAGCAATGATATTAGTATACAGGAACCGTATTTCAAGAGATTTTACGAGAAAAATATCGAAGTATTATGTAAATGAACTTGGTAGGTGAGAACTAGTTTATCTAACACTTTTAGGTTCGTGATTGGCTATTTTGAGTTGACATTTTTTTAAATATATACAGTGAAAACTGGTAACATCGCTAGAAAGCTAGAACGTATGCGGGATAAAAAAATAGGGTAAGAAAAATTTGCTACCATATATTATAGTATAATTCTAAATGTTGGATGTTGAATGTTGGATGAAAGTATTGTTATATTATTACCTATAGTGATGTATGAAAAAGATCTTAATACCTATAGTTTACCATATATTAAATAGGTAAATTTCATAATAAAAATATTTTTTATTCACTGGTTGAATCAAGAAGTTTTTTTAACTGTTTGATTGCTCTGGATAATCTTTGTCTGACTAAATCATTGGAAAGTCAGGTAAGAACAACTATTTCTTCGTTTGTTTTTTCTTCTATAAATCTAAAATAAATCATATCTTTACTAGTGTCATCGAGTCTTTTCATCGCTTTTTGAATTTGATCGAATTTGAAATCGTTTTCAAGAAGCTTGGTTAGATCTATATCATCCACAAGCGTATCTTCGAATTGTTCTCATTCATCGTTTGTCTGTAATTCCGTGAAGGGAACATCAGAATTCTTTTTGAAAAAATCTTTGATAGTGTTTTTAAATATTGTTCGAAAATATGCACTAAAAGACTGATCTTCCTTGTACGATTTTACTCCTTCCCAAAATTTTACATAAAAATCTGAAATGATATCTTCTGCATCTTGTTTAACGATAAAATAATTTGCATTGATATAACGGAAAAACATATCAACGGTTTGCAGATAGAACTGGTTGAATGCGTTTTGGTCTTGTTGTTTTAATTTTTTTATGTGCTCTATATCAAAGAGTGTCACTACAGATTCATGAGAGAGTAAAATACCATTACATATTTTTTTCTAAGATAATTTTATACTGTTCTGGGTTGTTTATGGATTCCGTATTGATCCCACCTACACAGGCAAATACCTCTGTGAAAAGACCATCTTGGTTTCTTTCTAGTGGTTTCATGGGTGAAGTAATCTTATCTATCTGGATATGTTCGTGTCATGAAATTATTTTGCATTTGCAGATTCAGCAAATTCAAACTCCACAAGATATGGGAAAATCCACACCATTTTTTTTTGCAAGCTGTGCTATGCTTTGTTTATCTTCAGCAGCGAATGTGGAAATAATGGTTCCATCGGGTTTTTGAAGTAATATAGTTACTGCCATGGTATAGTGTTATAGTAGGATAAAGTTATTTGTTCTCTTTGCTCACGTAATATACTTCGTGTAATTTGCTGCGCGTAATGTATCTTCGATGTAATGTACAATCCATTACATCCGATAGGATCCATTACAATTCATTACGATGTATTACGGGCGAGGCCCATATTACGGTTTATTTTATCATGCTAGTTATTATTTCTTTCGCCTTTTCTAATTGATTATCAATAGCATTTTGTAGATATACATCTGTATCGAATTCTATAACAACATCAGGAGTTGCTCACGTAGTATTGATATTCTCACCGTTTGGTGTATATCGTTTACCTACGGTATATTTTAGTGAGGAACCATCATCAAATTCATCCATAGTTTGGATAGATCATTTACCAAAGGTCTGAGTACCAACTAATTGAGCGCCTATCTGTTCTTGGAGTGCTAATGCTATAATTTCTCCTGCAGAAGCGGTTAATCCATCAACTAAAACTACCATAGGCATGTTTTGATAGTCTTCATATCCTTCTGAAAGTAATTTTTCGTCTTCGAATGTGGTATATTTTGTACTTACAACTAATTTCCCCTTAGGAATGAAATGAGAAGCTATATCGACAGAAATCGGTAATAATCATCATCCATTTCCTCTAAGATCGAGAATGATACCTTGTACGTTTGCAGTTTTCAATTCATTCAATGTTTTCTTGAGAAGGTTTTCTGTTTCTTCTCCAATGATGGAAATATTGATGTATCAAAGTATTTCTCAATTAGTTCAGGTCATAATCTTTCCATTTACCGATGGAATAATAAGCTTATCTCTTGTGATTTCTTTTTCGATAACTTCTTTTTTTTCATCTTTACCAATTCTTTCTATAGTAAGTTTGACCGTTGTTCATTTGGGACCTCTAATCTGACTGACTGCCTGATTGACGTCTAAATCCTTAGTCGATCCGGTATTGATCATAACGATTCTATCGAGTATTCTCAATCCTGCAGTAAATGCTGGTGATCACTTAATAATTTCATCTATCTGGATGTAATAATCTTTTTTACTGATAACAGCACCTATGCCTTCAAAGTCTGATGATCATTTGAGCTCTTCTTGAAATCCTGAGTTTTGTTCGCTATCCATATATATAGTATATGGGTCATCTATAGCATCTACATATGCCTTAATTGCACTATTCAACATTTTTCCGGTATTGAGTTTATCTACATCATAGTATGCATTTTGGAGAATAGTATAGATTTTATCAAAACGTTCATAGTTTTGGTTTACCAATCACAAATCTTCTGCATTCACGACATTTTTTATCGATGCAATCAAACCATCCAAGTTGAGTCTTCCTTCTTGGATAATTGGTTGGTGTAAACCATTCCATTCGTGGCCAATTTGCCATATGAATCCACCGAATAAGACACCTAGTACAAATAGTATAAGTAGTTTTGTTTTCTTCATGTAAAGTATCATAGTATAAAGTGTAAAATAGTCTTACATATTGAAAGCCGGAACCAATACCCTGGTCTTGGCCTCATTCCGGTGTTACGGTTTGCAACCGGAATCCATTACTATATAATGTATTAAGTCTTTTAGTATGGATTCCGGCCGCAATACTTTACGCCGGAATGAGGTATATATAGTAATATGGTTTACGTATTCGTAACATTTTTATAGACTTCAAGTATAGCATTATCCCTTACAAATACAACATCAAGTACGTATTCTTTATCGGTGGGATGGGTATATAGATAGTAGTCAATAGTATGTTTTACATGTCAGAGTTTTTTAAGGGTGACGTAGTCTTGGAGGTCATCCATATAATCAGTAACTTTTACTTCGATAAAGGTCAGAATATTATCTTTTTGAAAAATAAGATCAATTTCTCATCATTTGATCGTATATTTTTCTTCTACAAGTATATATCAATGGTCTTGATAATATTTGGCAACAAGAGCTTCTCCTTCATCTCATTTGTCTTTTTTTCTTCTAGTCATTCCGAGCGTGGTAAATAAGTAATAGACTATCCCTGATATAATTCATTCACTTTATCCCAATTTACACATTTCCAAATATTTGTAACATAGTCAATTCTACGATTTTGATATTTTAAATAATAGGCATGTTCTCGAACATCTATAGTCAATAGTGGTGTTTTATCCGTAGTAAGCGGACATCATGCATTGCTCGTATTCATAATTTCTAGACTTCCATCAGGATTTTTGACTAACCAGGATCGTCCTGATCAAAAATTTCCTACAGCGCTTGCGGTCATAGCATTTTGGAATACATCAATGCTTCATCGTTTAGCAACCAAAGCGGTAAATACATCTCATGTAGGCATATTGTCTTCTTTGGGAGATTGGAGTCCGTCTCGATAAAAGCTATGATTCCATATCTGAGCAGCATTGTTGAATATCGGTCAGTCAGCAGTCTTGATAATTTCTTCCAAGGTCCGATCTTTAAATCATGTATCAGTAATAAGTTCATTTAGTTTATTTATATACCCTTGATGATGTTTTCCATAATGGATTTCAACCGTTTGTGTATCAATAACCGGTTCAAGAGTATTCATGTCGTAGGGGAGTGGTGCTAATGTGAACATGAGAATGGATTAAAGGATAAATATATTAATCATTTTCTGAACCTGCTCAACCCTTTTGCAATCTTCTTTCATATTTTTCTAAAACTTGATGCAAAGCATCTTCTAAATCTATATCATAGGTATTAGCTACTGTTATCAATGAATACAAAACATCGCCCAATTCTCATTTCAAGGTTTCTCTATATTCCATAGGTTGCTTTCCATAATTACTCATCTTGAGTAATTCCTTGGCTACTTCACCGAGTTCAGACATAAGATCTAATACTCTGTATTCTATAGATGATTCCATATTATTCTCTTTACAGAATGTCTTGATACGATGCTGGAGTTGTTTCATATGGTTTTCTATTACAGAGTAAAATAGAATAGATAAAAGTAATTGTAACAGTTCTCCTGAAATTTTCAAGTGAAATTATTTTTTTCATACTATATATCCATATCACTTGATGGTGGTAATAAGGTGCTTATCAAGTTTTTTTCTGAGATTGGCTATATATACATCAAGTTTATTGTTTTCTTCCCAAATAGCTTTTTCTCACCAGACATATTCAAAGATATCTGTCCTAGAAACAGCTGAACCATGATTTTTGATCAGATATGCTAAGATATGAAATTCTTTGATGCTCAGATGTACTTCTTTTCCTTTTTTTAGAACTTTTCTTGTGGGTAAAATGACTTCTATATCTCAAAAGACAAACGTATCAAACTGATTTTTTCTCTTCATGATAGCTCTGATGCGAAGAAGTAACTCATCCAAATCAAAGGGTTTTACCAAATAATCATCAGCACCACAGCCAAATCATTCCACTTTATCTTCCAATTGTCCTTTGGCAGTAAGCATGATGATAGGTACCTCGCTTGTTGTCCTTATTTTTTGACAGACCTGTATTCCATTGAGTTTTGGAAGCATGATATCGAGTAAAATAAGGTCATAATTTCCTGTCTTGGCTTTATGCAATCATTCTTCTCCATCATGAGAAATATCAACCTGAAAATGTTCAAGCTCCAAATATTTTTGGATGTTTGTTGCTATGGTTATATTGTCTTCTATTAAAAGTATTTTCATACTATTATGCGAAATTAATAGTAAAAGTGCTGCCTTTTTTGAGCTGACTTTCAGCTACAATTTTCCGTCTATGTACGTGGACGAATTTATGCACTAAATACAATCATAATCCAAATCACGAACCTTCTGATCTAGATTCATCAGCTCTCCAAAATCTTTCCCAGATGTGCGGGAGCGCTTTTTGATCCATACCGATACCCGTATCTTTGATTTCCAACATATTTTCATTCAAAGTAATGGTGATAGTACCTCATGATTTAGTATATTTACAGGCATTATCGAGTAAGTTTTTGATAATACTTATCACTCATGCAGGATGAGCAGGAAGGGTAATGTTTTTTTTGATATGGAGAACAAAAAGTAATTTTTTTCCAGAATATATGTCTTTGATCTGTTCTATCGTAGTGATAAGAAGTTTAGAGATATTAGTTTTTTCTGTTGCAATAGTGTCATAGGCATCCAATTTGGCAATGAGTAAGAGTTGTTCCAAAAGTTCATTGATATGTTTGATGCTTCATTTTATACTCACCAATCCACTTTCATACGTTTTTGCTTTGAGCATATAATCGATACTCGTAGATATACTCATCAATGGCGTCTTGATTTCATGAGAAGCATTGGAAACAAAATCTTTGAGTGCTTGTGTATGATGATGGATTTTCACCAAAAAGGTATTGATAGTTTCAGCAACGATTTTTACTTCATCATTTGCTGGTCCAGGAAGCGAAATTTTTTTATGTAATGTTTCAGGATCTAATCATTGGACAAAATCGACCAATTGTTTGAGCGATTTGAGTGAACTTTTGACAAAAAATAATGATACTATATAACTCAATATACTAAAAATAAAAAATAATCGGAGACTGACTTTCAAAAGCATAATCTGCATCTCCATCTGATTTTCTATGGGAACAAAGGACAGCTTTCCATTTTTTTGAGCAAACAATATCCGTTCATCATCTATATGCGCGATATTTACTATCTGTTTTTGCTTAATGATGTTTTTTGCAAGTTCGTCTTCCAAAACAATCTCTTGAGGGATATCTCTAGGTCATAAGGGTGGCATTCGTTGTGGTCTTATACGTTCCATCATTCATTGATTATTTACTTTATGTTGTTGTGATCCATATCGTGATGAGAAAAAAAAGAGATTAAGAAAAACTCCCAAGATAAGTAAAATACTTGCGGTGAATAGAGTAAATTTTATACTGATTTTAGTAGAGGTTTTTAGTTGCATAGCGATAGAGTAATCAATTGTAAACAAAAAACAACAAATCCTTACTGGTATATTTAGTAAAGAATATGTTGTTTCTTGTAAGGATTCTGTATCATAGAATAATTACTGAGTACATATACTAGCGACCCATCATTCCTCATCTTCTCATATCTCATTTTCCCATCTGTCTTCCATCTTTTCATCATTTACAATTACCACCAGGCATCATCATAGGACCAAATCATTCTTTGTCTCATAATCACAACTCTGTTCTAAGCTCTTGTGCATTTTTCATACTAGCATGGAGTTCTATCCATGTAGCAAACTTTTCTGGAGTATTGATTTGTTCTAGCATTCTGCTTCCACTGAAAAGTGTTTGAAATGTAGCATAATCTTTTGTTGCGATGATATTGTCTATTCCAGACATCATATCAGCTTGTTTTCATTGAGCGAAATTACCACAACCAGCATTTCCAAAGTTTTCTTGAAAACCTCTTTCAAAACCTCTTTCATACGGTCTCGCATGTGTAGCAAACCCAATAATTCCTCAAAGCACAATAACTCCTGCTACTGAAGCTACGATAGTGATAATAGTTTTTTTGTCGAATGTCATAATAAAGTATAATTGAATAAAAAGTATTTGCTGTAACTCGACCACCAATCTCGAGTATTCGAGTTGGATGTGAGAGTTATACCGACGAATTTAGATACTTTAATTTAAAATTGAAGATTTCTAAATCAGTTCGGTATAAAGCGGGGTCAGTATAATCAAACACCTTAAATAAACCTTAAAGAAAAAAATATTACAATAACTATGAGTTTTTCCATAGAAAAAAGAAACTGATTATATATACTAAAAAAAGGACAGAAAGGTTCCAAAGGACTAAAAGGTTAGAAAGGATTATTCCATTACACCTTTAATCCCTTTGTTTCCATTGCACCTTTAATCCCTTTACACCTAAGTATATATGGAAAGCATTATTTTGAAATTAATTCATACACCAAAAAAAAATCGTAACGTAGATCTGTTGATCATCCTCAAGAGAGATTTTTCCAAAACACATAAATTACCCACTCTTCCCTCAAATATCCAATTACTTCAAGCATATTATGAACTTATAAAAGCAAAAAAAATAACCAAAGATCCGCAGATAGCACAATTGCTCAAAAAAAGAGCCATCAGATCAAGCTCAGGGATCGTTGCGATTCAAGTGTTGACTAAACCATTCTTTTGTCCTGGCAAATGCATCTTCTGTCCCAACGACGCATGCATGCCCAAGAGTTATATTAAATCAGAGCCAGGCGCAATGAGGGCATTACTCAATAAATTCGATCCTATAAAACAAGTATATAATAGATTACTTTCCCTTACCTTGACGGGTCACGAAACCGATAAGATAGAGATGATCGTCCTTGGCTGAACATTTGACGTCTATACCAAAGCATACAAGATAAAATTCATCAAAGAGCTTTACGATGCCTGCAATACCTTCGATGAATATTTCGAAAACATCAAGGTTTCTACGACCAAAAGATATTCTCACGCTATCGTGGACAAAAGCAAGAAAATCACGTATTCAAAAACCATTACCGAAGCATTGAAAAAAAATGAAAATACCGCACATAGAGTTATCTGACTTACCATAGAAACAAGACCTGAATATGTGACAGATAAAAATTGTCAATTTCGACGTGAAATGGGCATTACAAGAATCGAGATGGGCGTGCAGTCGTTGGATGAAGAAGTACTTTGGAATAATAGAAGATGACATACCGTCAATGAGGCGCGTGAAGCATGTCATAAGATGAGGCAATATGGCTTCAAATTTTCTCTGCATATCATGCCAGGATTATATTCATCTACCTACGCAAAAGATTTGAAAACATTTAAAGACCTTTATTCTGATCCATTCTTTAAACCGGATGAGATCAAATTTTATCCTACTTCCGTTATTCCGAACACCTGACTTTTCAAACTCTACAAACAAGGAAAATACAAGCCACTTGAAACTGATGATATCAAAAAATTAATCAGACAGACTTTCTTGGAAATCATTCCTCCATATACCAGAATCAAACGTCTCATCCGCGATATCCCTGCCAACGAAATTGTTGCATGAAGCACAGTAACAAATCTCTCGCAGCTTATGCACACACAAATGGAAGAGGAATTGAAACATTGAAACATTGAAACATTGAAACATTTTTATGGCAGATTGTATGGTGATTATAAATTATTCAAAACTATAAAAGAATATATAAAGACAGAAGACCCCCTTGATAAAGGGGGAAACAAAGGGGGATTTGTTTGCACTATTATCGGCACAAATCCAGACCTTACAACTTTTAGAAATTTTGTTTCATTAGATACAAGAAGTAGAGAAATAAGAAATAAAATTGAAAAATTGAAAAATTGAAAAATTGAAAAATGAAAATCAATAGCGAATTTAATAATCAGAAAATATTTGAGTAGTGGAGGAGTGGAATATTTTATTTCATTTGAAGATGAATTAGGATATCTATATTGATTTGCTAGATTACTCTTGCCTACCGATACTGTAGATATTAAGTGATTAGGAAAAAAAACTGGGATAATAAGAGAACTTCACATTTACGGACAAGTAGAATGATTAAAAGATGAAAAGATTAAAAAATTAAAAAATTGAAAATCTCAGCATAAGTGATTCTGAAAACAGCTCATGGATATAGCAGAGCAAATAGCAAAATGAGCAGATTACAAAAAGCTTTCCGTCATCTCTGGTATTTGAGTCAGAGCGTATTACAGAAAGCTTGGATATAAACTCGAGTGAAGTTATATGGTGAAGAAAATTTAAGAACGAAAAAAAACTATTCACAACTTATTCGATTTTCGGGTTCGATATTCTCAGATTTTTTTCTTATAGTTATTCGAAAAGTGGAACCTATTTTTGGATCAGAAATACCAACCTGTAGTCATTCACTGTTTTTATACTGTAATACACTTTTATTATAATCAGTAACTCATTCAATATTGTGATCAACGAATCAATTGTCCAAAAAAACTTGGAAAAGATTATCTATAGAACTGGTAGAAATCTTTATTTCAAATCTATTAAATGTGATATCTACTCTATCTATAGTGATATCTTGTAATTCTGGCATCTCTGATATGATTTTGAGATCAGAATTTTTACAAAGAAAATCCCACATTTCTTTATGAAACTTTTTTAAAAAATTGTCTTTGATTTCTTTTCTTGATTTAGTTTGTATATTCTCTGTTTGTGAAGACACATCAACATCTTTTGCTTTTTCTTCATTTTCTAAACCGTTTCATTTTGCCATGGTAATAATAATTATAAGATAAATGTTTGTACAATATGTGTACCCATTTACCACAGAAAGTCAATAATAAAAAAACGAGTCTAATAAAGACTCGTAGATATTAGTTTTATTTACTTTCTTACTTTTTTACTTCTTCTTCAAATTTGTCGAGGAAATTTTCAGCAAATTTTCCAGTGTCTTTTACCATTTTACCAGCAATTTTGCCAGAATTATTTGCAAAGTATTTAAATATAAAAATAGCAAATACTATATTACAAATAAACCATATTAGTAAGTATACCCAGTGGATAAAAGGAGATTTATCCATTAAAGCAACTCTAATAAAGTTTGCTATTAATGAAAGAAAGAAAGCGGCCCAATTGAGCCAAATTCCGAGACCAAATAAAAGTAATTTTCCCATGGTTAAATAATTTAAGTTGGTAAGTTAAATTTTGAATCCCGCCACTTGAGAGTATAATAGAGGTATCAACTTTATATTCTCAAAACACATTATGAAACACTTGTCCATAACTGATAGAGAA
>Ga0247842_10001790_pt1 | contig 34124 bp, 32 predicted proteins | sample LaCruzMarch2015__3_FD_192411 | JGI IMG/M metagenome (GOLD analysis project Ga0247842, IMG submission 192411) | Freshwater microbial communities from meromictic Lake La Cruz, Castile-La Mancha, Spain - LaCruzMarch2015_19m | ecosystem: Environmental > Aquatic > Freshwater > Lake | place: Spain...
GAGGTTGCGCGATTTGGCGATCATCACCTTTTCGCTCAGGGCTTTGGTCATCCCCATGGCATTGATCGGGTAAACGGCTTTATCGGTGCTAAGCACAATCACATTTTTAACACCATGCTCCAGGGCGCTGTCAAGCACATTTTCGCATCCCATGACATTGGTGCGCACTGCTTCCATCGGAAAGAATTCGCACGATGGTACCTGCTTCAAAGCCGCTGCATGAAAAACAAAATCGACCCCCTTCATGGCCGCATCAATGCTCCGCTTGTCGCGTACATCGCCGATGTAATATTTTATCTTTTCGTTTTGATACTGCTGCCGCATGTCATCCTGCTTCTTCTCATCGCGGCTGAATATATGGATATTCTTAATCTCATCAATGCTCAAAAACCTTTGTAAAACAGCATTCCCAAAAGAACCTGTTCCCCCGGTAATTAACAAAGTGTTTCCATAATCTTTCATATCATCCGGTTTTATATTTTCAAAGCAAAAACTTCAAGCCTCAAGAAATACCCCATGTTTTATGCAAATCATTAAGAATGTTTTCATAAGAGAATTTTATTTCTCCTTTACTTTTTGAAATATTCTTCATGTTCAAAACGATTTCAGGGAAGGTCTTTAGTAGAAATAAATACTGTGAAATTTCTGTAGAATTGTCACTATAAAGAAACATGACATTACCGCCTACATTTAAATAGGTGGAATGGGAATTATACTTTAATATCATACCAACTCCTGAAGCAACAGCTTGTTCCCATAAAACAGAATGTCTACCTAGAAATATCGAAACATCACAAGCAATAAAATAGTTATATACTTCCCTTCCTTCAACCCAGCCAATAAAATGAATATTGGGATTATTCTGAACGATTGAATTAAATTCATCACAGTAGTCATCTTCAATTTTTCCAAAAACTACAACATGGATTTCACCTGAATCCAAGCTTTGAATAGCTTCAGCAATCAAATTAATTTTCTTATCCCTATTAATCTTACCTCCAGTACATAATACTAATACATTATCTGGAATGTTCAAAGATTTCCTAATTCTACTTCTGACATTACATCGATTAATACTTTCAAGATCCTCAGTATCTATTCCCATTAGGAGCTCTTCAAGATGATCCATCGGAATCTTATACATATCTTGTATGAAGGCCAAAACCGAAGGACGTGTATAATAAATTTTTTCGATATATGGGACAGAGTAGCATATTAATCTATTCCATATTACTCTGTGTAATATGTATTTCGAAATAAAATTACTTGCACTAATATTATGGTCACAATGAATATCAGCATAAACTTTGCATTTCGGGAATTTTCGTTTATACTTGATAACATCAAGTATTGGTAACATTTGTAATCCATGAACCATTATTATTTCAGGAGATTCGGATATTAGTATATTCAGTAAATCTTTAAACACAAAAAATCGATTTATTAAATTCAATTTCAGTTTTAATCTAATTACCCGGACCCCTTTTGTAAAATACACCTTCTCGGTTCCATCCAAATCATTTCTATAAGAGGCTAGAGATGTAGAAGGAGCAACCACAGTAACTTTAAATCCTTTTTTGGCTTGGTATTCGGTTAGTATATTTTCCTGATATGCCCAATTATCCCAAAAAATTGGTGTTATATGCAAAATGTGGTGATCACTATTAGGCATAGGTTAAGGTTTCATTGTTTTGTGTCAATTCACTTTTATTCATGTAGCATTTTACGTGGTAAACAATAAAGGTTATTTTTATGGTAAGGGAAAACATCGCTTGAATATGTCGCAGTCGCAGTTGCAAATCCGGCTTTAATAGCGAGTTTATAATCTCTTCTTCCAACCGAAAAATGAGTTCCAAAAGGATATGCAAAATGCCGTACATCTTTACCAATGATTTCTTCAATTTTTCTTTTATTTTTAATAATATCCGCCATTACATATTCAGAATCACAATACCGTAAACCAATATGGTTGGTGCTATGAGCTCCGATTGAACAGAATTCACTCATACTCATCTCCTTTATACTTTGCCAGTCAATTAATAATTCTTTATATTTTTCAATAATCTCCTCAATAGAGTTTTTAAAAAGTTTGTTAAAATCATTATTAATATTGTTTCCCATTCTTAATATTTTCTTACTCAGGGAAATATATACTTTTTGCTTTTTTTCATAAGTATCACATAATAACACATTACCATTATTCAACTGAATTTTATCGTTTAATGATATTATGTCGTTTAAATACTTCCACCAAAGTAATACAGTTTTATCTGGGAAAGCTGAGGACACATAGAAAATAAAAGGAATCTTATATTTTTCAAATATAGGAAATGCCTTGTCGTACGTATCTTTATAGCCGTCATCAATAGATATTACGAGCTTCCTTCCATTTCCATCCCATAAATTATTATTCAATGCATGCTCAAGATCAGAAATGGAAACAAATTCAAACTTTTTGTCTAATAACCACTTTATTGTATTCTCTAAGAAATCTGGTGTAATCGAGTTATCCTTTAAACAATTTATCCTATATATACTTGTTTCATTTACATGATGAAGCATCATTATTGTAGCTATGGGTTTCTGTATAATACTAATTAAATTATTTTCCAAAACCGTATAACCATATTCAATATATGATTCTATTTTTTTTCTTCGATACATTTCCGCATTATCTTATTCATATCAGGACTTACATGCTTGTTCTTTGCAAGGCTAAGTGCAGAATTCATATAATCAATTCGGAGTTTGTAATTAAATATCAAACTCTCCAATTTTTCTCTTAATTCTTCTTTTGAATTACAAATAACAGCAGCCTTATATTTTTCAAGATACTGAATAGATGCAACCTCCTTCGGACCATAAGCTAAAATACATTTACCAAAACATAAATATTCTGATATCTTTGTTGAAACAGAAAGCTTTGATTGAAATATAGAATTTTTATCAAAACTTTCCGTATGAATAACAATATCAGCTTTCAATAAAACCTCATGCTTTTGATCTTCAGTGACAGATCCTTCAAAAATAACTCCAGGAGGTTTATTTAATGCTTTAATTATTTTTTTACTAGGAACCTCCAAGCTAAATATTGAAAATTTTACCTCACAACCATTTTTACTTATGGTTTCTATAATAGTTGATATTTCAGTTAAGGATTGCCATCTTTTTAAACTAAGATTGCCCAAATAGACTATCCATATTTCTTCCTTTATTCTATCTGTTGGTATCGGTAATTTGGGGAATTCAACAATTTGCATAATGGGCTGAAAATCTACACCATATCTTTTTCTGTACTCCGACTCCATCGCCTCCCCAATAACAAAAGAATGGGAAGCTGATTTCATTGCTAATTGAAATCGATTCCTTATTCGTAATAATCTAATATGAAAAAAAGGATCAAACGTAAATTTAGAATTCAAATAGTCATCTGTAAAGTATAGTATTAATGGCAATTTGAATTTAGCTATAATACTTAGAGCAAAATCATATGAAAATGTATTATTGCTTGTAACAAAGAATACAATATCAGGAGAATAGTCAGTAAGCCATTTATCTAATTTATTATTGCTACTTTCTTTACATAGCCAAATAAAATCTCTTATTAGGTAAAAAAATGGAGATTTTAACAGTTGAAATAAAAATGAAAATCTAATTTTATTAATTAAATAGCTGGAATTCTGAGATTCAATTTCATCTCCATAATATTTTTCACTCCTGAAAATGGAATTTAATACATCCCTATCAAGTATTCTAAAATACTTGATTTTTGATAAAAAATCAGGTTCTTCATTCCTGAAATAAATTTGAGCAAGGCTTTTTTCCGGCCAATTTTTGAACAGCGAATATATTGTCTTTCCGTTATTAAATCTTTTACTTAAGACATTATGGCTAATAATTAGTACATTTGGAAACATGCCGTCTTGAATCAACGTTATATTGTGATTAATTGAATTCTTAAGTAATTTTCTGGTTCAATATTGCAATAAAATGGTTCGAAACCATTTCCGCATCGAATTTCATTGCTTGAAGATAATTCTCCTCTATAACCTCTATTTTTTGATCTCTTGATTTGATATATCGAGCCATTTTGTATGAAAGTTCATAAAAGTCACCTATATCGAAAAAATCATTGTTTTTACTTAATATCTCGATCGCTCCTCCGGTGTTCGAAGAGATAATTGGTTTTTTTAAAAGCATTGCATATGCTATTGTCAAGCCAAAACCTTCCCATTGTGAAGAACTTACGTAGCAATCGCAATAACGAATATAGGGAATTGGATTTTCTTTATAGCCAATCAACTTAATATTTTTAGAAAGATGATGCTCATCAATTAATCCCTGTAATGAAATAAATTCTTCTCCATCACCAACAATAAATATATTAAAATCTTCTACTTCTTTCATTTTTAAAATTCGGCATGCATGAATTAAGGTTACGTAATCCTTTGCTTTTGATAATCTTCCAACAGATACAAATTTACAACTAATAGAATAATTTTCTAAAAATGGATTAATCGCATTATCTTTCAGAATTATATGTATAGAAATAGGATTATATACAAGATCAATATGTGTATTAGGAAAATAGTTCAAAAAATCATTCTTTACTGATTTTGAGACACTAATTATACTTAATGATTTTCCAAATGTTCTTCTTAATAAATCAATATAGATTTTTCGGATTAGTTTATTTTTGTATTTAAAACTATTACTGACCGGTTCGTGTAAATGCACAATATAATCTATATTAATTAGTAATGACAGTAAATAGACCAAAATAGATGTTGACGGATTATTAATAATATAATGAGTTAATTTTTTTCTCTTGGATATTAAATACAATTTTATAATGAACATTATTGCAGTAATGCCAGTCAAAGGTGGGTCTATATTTAAACATAATTTTTCATTTCCATAAAAAAAATCATCTTCAATGCTAAATTTCTTGTTAAAAGTGACTATATTTACTTTGTAATAATTATTAAGAAAAGGCACCAGTGTCTTGTATACTGTTAGTATACCTCCAAATAAATGTCCTGTAATAATATTAATTGTTTTGGATTGTTGAGTCATTCAATCTTTTATTTAAGTGCGACAAATGGACTCCAATTTTTTTCTTTTATAAAATCTTTAGTTACAATTGTGCCATTAATGCTATATCCTATTGCGACAAATTCAGAATAGTGTTCCCCCAACAAAGAGACACATTTTATAGTCAATTCCCGACTGTGAGTGCTTAGCATTATTACCGGTTTATAAACATCAAAATTCCAAACTTTTAACAATTCAAATTCAGCTCCTTCAACATCAATTTTAATATTGTATTTTTGAGTTAGATCCAATTTTTCTATCTCTATAAAGCGTTGAATTGTATTAACCTTAATAAAAATCTTACTTTCTATTTCTTCAATGAATCCATTAGAACCTTTGGGATCTTTACCTGGATTTAAGGATAGCTGCCCATCAATTGAATAAAGAGCGTAAGGACATAAAACCACTTTTTCTGTCATTTTATTAGACATAATATGATCTTTTAAAATTCGAAAATTGGCAGTATTGGGTTCTATAGCGTAACACAATTTAGAATATTTACCAAAAACCAGGCTATAATACAAATCTCAATATGTCCTTCATTTTTCTTCGTATTTATGATTTTTAAATTTAATTTTCAGTAGCAAATAGAACTTTTTTCCTAATAATCCGCGCACCAAACTCCTCCTGACCTCAAAATAAACAAAATTTAAAATTCTTTGTCCTGCATATTTCACTGCATATAATGTTCCTATTCTTCGTTTGCGGATTAAATAATTTTCTTTTATGGATAGGTTGAAACGGCTACTGGAAATCCCTCCTAATCTAAAAATAGCAATTTCCGCGGAAATATGAAAATAAATACAACCTTTTAAATAAAAATTTAGAAAAAGGTCATAGTCCGAAGCTAATTTATAAGTTACATCATATACACCTAACTCAAGATACTTATTATGTTTAACAAACGTAGATGGATGAAAAATTGACATTCTGCTTTTAAGTTGAAAATGATCAGCTATTAACTTTTTAATATAAATACAATTTTCAAATTCTTCTTTAACCTGTATATCACCATAGATAATATCAGCTTCGGTTGCCATGAACGCTTGATATACTGTGGAAATAGTACCAGGTAAAAAACAATCCCCACAGTTTAATATTCCTATAAGTGAGCATTGAGCGTGGGAAATTCCTTTATTAATTGCTTGATAAATTCCGCCATCAGGTTCAGAAACAACTCTTGAAATATATTCATTGTATTTATTGATTAAATTTAATGTATTATCAGAAGATCCTCCATCAATAATAATATATTCCAAATAAACCCCTTTTTGGCTAATAACACTTTTAATTGTATCTTCAATGTATTTTTCACCATTTAGTACAATAGTGATTATGCTAACTCCATCTTGAAAATTAGTAACCATTTTTTTTCAATTTTGTCGTTCAAGAATGGATTGAAATTTTTCCCTTTTCAGATAAATATGAGTAAAAGAACATTGCAGTAAATAACATGAGATTAACACCCATATAGCTGCCATTACGTACACTATAGGTTATTAAAAAGATAAAACACATTTCATTTATAGTTTTATTCAATGCTGTTGGTGCTTCTCTACCAAGTTTGAAATGATAAAGAAAAAATATAAAAGCTAAAATCCCGGGTATTCCAAATTCTGATGTAATCCTAATAAATAAAGAACCAGCATCCGCACTGTTTAACACCGAATACACTTGATTCGGAGTAAATATATTATAAATTTCAGAATAATATGAAATCTGATGTGTGTTAAGTCCTGTGCCAAGAAACATACTTTTGTTTAGGCTAGTTTCCGCAATAGCAATATTTGAAAGTAAAGCAAATTGTGTTTGACTACTGCTTGAATACTCGTACTCTTTATAATTAGTAAGAATTTCTGGAAGAATGCTAATTTTATCGGTATAAATAGTGGTTTTAGAAAAAACATATAAGACAAGCGAAAAGAAAGCTATCATTAATATATTTAGTACAAGCTTGCCTTTACCTTTACCTAATATGAATAATAAACACAATGCCAAACCAAAATAACCTACTACTGAGAAAGAAAGAACAAAGCTTATTAAAATGACCAAAGATTTAAATGTACTATTAAAATTGAAGTCATCGCTTTTATTCAATAATCGTAATAATGACAGATAAGTTCCTGGTAATGTCAAAATAATAAAGTGTGCTGGTTCAGTTGATAAGCCAACCAAACGCGGAAACACTCCCAGTATTTCATTTTTTAAAGGACTTGTCCCTTGCTCAAAATCATGTATTCCACTAAAAATATTTTGGGGAAAAAATGAGTAACCGAATATTAAGAAAATAATCAATTGTAAAAATGCTATACAACTGATTATAAAAACAAAGTTGTAATATATTTTTATTATTTTAAGTATTCGATCATAACTATTTCTTATAAAACTAAATATTGACAAAGTGTATAACACTATTCCAAGAAAATGTTTAAAAGAAATATTAATGTCGATTGAATTATAATTAAGAACGAATGTTTGAATTAATATAAAAATATATAATGTAATCAAGATCTTAGGAAGATGAAATGACCTGGTAAGAATTTGAAAAACTAATGCAATATAGATAAATAATGTTGAGACATTCATGTATAAAAAGTATCCAAACAGGTAATCTCCAAACCCAATAGTAACTAATGCCAGAACATAACATGTAAGAATAAAGCGAAAATTGAAGCTTGCATTAATAGTAGGAGGATAATTTAGAGAATTAGAGTCTATCTCGTTCGACATATTCGAGTATGTTTTTACGTATTGATCTAAATTTTGATAGCCCTAATAATTAACTTTTTTGCCAGAACATAGGTAAACAGATGCACTGCGAATTCTATAATAGAAGGAATTGTGTAAAAGATGCTCAATCGAACAAAAGGTTTAGCATCTCATTCATTATTACTGTTCCGGGGAAGCGTCTAAGCAAAAGGATAGTTATCCGTGGAGAATTATTGGCTCAGGAGCGGGACATCAGAAATCATACGCAATAACTTAAGCCCGTTAGAAATATAAATACTTAAAAAACATCCATTTTGTTCTCTCCCAGAGTGATCTGCTTTTTTTGCCGTAAGGTACATATATTTGCATTAAGTTATAATATACTCAAAGCAGGGGGCAGACACCCTTATTTGCCATTTTTATTTCTTGATCATCCAGAACGCGCCGGGCTCCCTTCCAATTTGCTTAGCAAAAACAGGACATTTTTCAGAAAATTGTTTAAAATAATTATGAGCCAAAAAATTCAATGATCCAATAATTCTGAACTCTGAATTGAAAGATAAAAAAGCCTCTAATAAATATTGTTCATTCCATAACATGTGCTGTTTCAACACCCAATCATTCAAGTAATCCTTCGGTGTAAATATATCATGTATATGTATTAGTACCCCTGATTTTAAAATAGGCAGAACTTCAAGACATTCAAAAAGTACATCTCCCTGAGGTCTAATTATATGCGATGAATCTATAAATAGAATGTCGTTTGATTCCAACATCTTAAACAATGATTTGTCTATGTTTTCAACCTTTTCACGAATCAATTCTATTTTCATATCTTCTATCCAGTCTTGACCGTAAGGCTCAATACAAATGTGATGACAAGCATAATTAGAATCATCAAATCTATTTTTGTTAATGGCATTTCTAATCATTAAAGTTGAATTACCACACCCAACTTCTAAAACTCTCTTTGGCTTAAAGTACCTAACCATATTATAAAGGTATTCTGCATCTCCAGAACAGTATGATCCATTATCATAATAAAAGTCATTGCCTTGATTATTAAGTGGGAATGTTAATAGTTCATCATTGTAATTGAATTTTTCCAACAAATTCAATTGCTCTTCAACATTTAAATCAATTCCCCTAAGATCTCTATCATCTCTTAGTGATTTTGTCAAATGCTTCTTAGGATTTATTAATGGTTGATAATAATGGTCTAAAACAGGCAATACTCCTAAATACATAAAAAGATTTTCACTAATTCCACGGATTTCTTTTTTACGTAATAACTTTAACCAAATTAAAGAAAGAAACGTAATTGGTGTGCCAAAGAAAAAAAGTAATTTAAATACAATTTGTATCATCTGTATAATTTTATAATTACACCCCTCCGAAAACAGGATAGGAAAGTAAAGTCATTTTCGAACTTTCAATGAGGATTAACAATTTAACAACGATTTGATCAGGTATCGAGACAATGTTAAAACACTGAATGGAAGATTTTGTCTGTTAAAATCTTTTTATTTGTTTAGTCAAATTTCAGGTCGTTAGTAATTACTAGCTCCTTATTTGAAGATATTCTTGAATTCGATTTAAGATTTTGAAAAGAATCTCTCGTGGAAACCAAAATAAAAAAGAATCGTCATAACTAGTACCAAGTGTTCCATAAATGCCTGAATATCTCGGATAATTGCACAAACTAGAATATTTACTACCATTAATTATCGATTCGTGAATAGCTTTTGATAAAGCATGTTCAAAATAAACAGATTTTGAATCGTTGATAATATCCTTATATTTCAATAATCTATCAGTGAAAAAACAGGGGCTTGCTCCCCAAAAACGAGAATCAACAAAGGCTAAATTTGGTGAGAAATTGATTAACAAATCGAAAGATTCTTTCTTTTCATAATAATACTTTATATATGAATTAATATTAAGTACTTTATATCTACCCGTAATTTTGAATATATAAGATGCTTTTTTAAACAGATGTGAGAATAAAGTAGCATGTTCCAATATTAGCATTTCACCGTATCCCTTTCCCAGATCACGTTCGTAATCATTTCCGTGAAACGTTAAAATTTCTAATCTATTACTTTCTATTTCATTTGAAAAAAAGCAAGATACATCATTGCCGGAATTTTCTACAAATAATATTGGCAAATCAGTTCTTTTCAGGTAATATCTTATTGAATCTAAATAATGCTGTTTTCTTGATTCGATATCCTTAAGGATAGTAAATGACATATTTTGGGGGTCTATACATCCGGTCAAAAATATTATTGGGTTATTCAACATTAAATGTTCAGTATTTGAATAAGTATGCTATGAAATGTCTTATTATAGTAATTATCGAATGAGAGTTCTTCCGACCTGTTGTACCCCTCTTTTATTATTGAATTTCTAAATTCATTATCATTTAACAGTAGAACTTTTTCCGCCATGTCTTCTGGACTATTTGGATCAAAATAAACAGCAGCATTTTTTGCTTGTTCATAAACACCAGGCAAATCTGATATTACAGCAGGGCATCCATAAAAGAAAGCCTCTAAGGTTGGGATATTTGTTGGCCCAAAGTATGTAGGCATAATCAAAGCAAAGGCTTTTTTATATAATTCGACTATTTGATCATCGTCTACATAACCTAAATAATATACATAATCATTCAAACAAAGTTCAGAAACCAACTTGAAAATATTATGGTCGTCATCTTTCGAAAAACCTGTAAGAACCAGAGATATTTCAGGGTCTTTGGCTCGAATTATTTTCAATGCCTGCAATAAATTTTTATGGTTTTTATGTTCCCATAATTGAGCCGGGTAAAATATATATTTTGAAGGAATAGCCAAGGAAACATTTTTAATATTTGACAAAAGGGTTAAAGATGTACTTATTGTTTGATATAGAACATGGATTTTATTCTTTGGAACAAAATAATATCTTGCTACTTCATTTTTTAACTCTTCCGATTCTATAATAATCGCAGTTGCATGAGCACAACCTATAGAAAATATGGTTTCACGCAATTTTATTCCTAGACTTCCGCCTAATTCAACAAAATCAGGATAATATTTGTGTGAGATATCGCAAAACATAAAAATAAATTTTTTCCGATATAAACAGACACTAACTGAAGCTGGAAAAATCATCATATTTATATTATATAGACTTGACAAAATATTTAAAGGTGATAAATGTTTTAAGAAAAAGTCAAGTTTTGGAAACCAAATATATAATCTCTCTATTAAATTAATAGTAGATACGAGTAATGGGTGAAAGTTTATAGCTTTTATATTCTGATACGAATCTAGTAATTTGCCAATATCCTTATTATTAATAATAAATGCTAAACAAATGATATTTTTATTAGATGCAAAACAATTTAAAGATTCTAAGATGTTTTTTGTCCATTGAAATGTACCACCGCTTTTTGCACCAAATTTGATTACAATACCAATCTTAATCATTTATCCCTCTTAATTTAACACTTATTGCTGTTATTCAGAAAGTTTTTCAACGGTAAAAACTAATCCCCCTTCAGCTTTTATTAAATATGATTTATATTTAGCAGGAAGTAGTGCTGAAACTACTTTCCAAAATGGAGCTGCTTCTTCAACAATATCTTCTATTACTACCCATCCACCTACGTTGAGTTTTTTAAAAGAAAATGAAAGAACTGCAATATTTGCATTAGGTGAATGTAGTCCATCATCAATTATTAAATCTAATTGAGTTGATATATTATTTCCGAGTGTTGATAATGATGATAAATCAGTTTGGTCGACAAAAAAAGTTTTTATATGGGTATCTTCAAATAAAACTCTCTTATCTATGTCTGCCCCATAAATCTGGGCATTAGGAAGGAAGTCTCTAAAAGCGCGGAGAGAGGCTCCAGTCAACCATTTTTTGCCCATGTTAGAAACAACATCTGTATTAGTCGTTCCCAATCCAATTTCCAAAATTGAATCTACTTTGCCTAATTTTTTTATGACAGCACCATAAATATAATGGTAGTTATGATTAAGAGATTTGTCACAACCATAATTATCAAAGTGTTTTTTTATTGTACCTGCAAAATCTTCGCCATGAAAATTAGAGCAAAATATCCCAGCTGTTACAAGCTCTTTTTCTTCTTTATCTAACTGGTTGCCCATGTGAACTAAAAATGGAAATATTTGATTTGCAGATAATAATGTGAGCTTAGCTATGTTTTTTTCTAACCCTTTATAAGTCCCGCCTGTATAGGGGGCAAATAAGCTCAAACCTTGGATCAATTTTATTTCATTTCGATATAACAAGTTACTTTTTAAAATCAATATGTAGTTAATTAAAACATAAGTAAATTGATTAATGGCAACAAGAAATTTAAATTTTTTCAAATATTTTTTAATACTATTCATAATTCATTAGTAAATTGAAACGATTACTTCAGTAAAAGAATAAAGGCCACGCAATTTCGTGTTGAACACATTGCATGGGTTTAAACATCTCAGTACAATAATTATATTGTTTTGAATGGCAAATCCTTGATTAATCCAAATTGGTACTCCCAGTTTTTTTTGAACTTCTTTTTTTGGCAAAAATTTTCTCTAAACTGAAAACCTTTAATATTTTGATAAAACTCCTTATCATATTCTCTCTTATCAATAAAAAAACTGTTTACTCCATTGGAATCAACACAGATAAACTGATAATCATAATCCAAAAAAAAACTTTTCCAGCCATTTATTGAAACACCATAGTACAAAAATGAGGGATGTGATTCAGTCATCCGAAATGATTTGTCATACATGATCGTAATTGATTTTTCAGGTCCAAAGGCAGAGTTATATTCAACAACAAAAATTTTTGGTCTGATTCCTGAACTAAGTATAGTTTGCGCTACATAATAATCATTTCCATCAATATCAAGTGAGAAAATATCCGGATTTAAATATAACATATTCTCCTTCAAACCTTCAATACTATCGTTATCTATAAATAGATCAATACAATCAACACCCATACTGTATCTATTCATTACTTCTTTACATATCTTATGAATCTCCGTATTTCCCTCAATCATCAATCCACTGTATCCTTTTGCTATAGCTAAATATGAGGTGTTATTTTCCAACCCATTTGATGCTCCAATTTCTACAAAATACTTATTTGGTTCCCTTATTCCTTTTGTCAAATAATCAATTATACCATCTTCTCCGTTTTGTGAAAAACCACTAAACTCCCAGGTATAAGGATTCAAAGGATCTATTCGCGCATTTCTGCTTGCACTGGCCTTTAACAATTTATTTGAAACTTGTTTTTCGATATAGGGAGAGAGGCTATCCAAGGTACTAAGTATTCTGCCAATACTTTTCTTTATTATCTCTTTCATTATATGATTTATAGCGTTAAACAATATATCCGGATAAAAAGAATTGGATTATTTATCATTGAAAATCTCCTTGATCCCTTCTGCCACGATTTTAATTTCTTCGTTGGTAATTCCAAGACCGCTTGGAACATAGAAACCTCGTTCAGCAATTCTCTCAGCAACAGGATAATGTTCGTCGAGATACCAACCTTTAGTATTGAAAACAGGCTGCAGGTGCATCGGATAGAAAAATGGTCGACTACCAATGTTCTTTTCACCCAATTTTTGCATAATCCATTCTGCATTATGCAAAATTGTATCTTTTAATACAACAGCATAAACCCAATAGATATTTTGAGCATAATGGGTTTGTTGGGGCATAAGTTCAATATAATCTAAATCGTGAAAATACTCATTATATAAGGCCCCAATTTCTCTTTTGCGAATAATATGTTTATCTATATTTTCCAGTTGCGCTAAACCCAATGCGGCCTGCATATTAGTCATACGGTAGTTCCAACCCAGTTCATGATGTTTAAATCTACGACCATTGGGTTCAAAAGCCAGATTACGTAACTTACGACACCGTTCAGCCAGAATGGAGTCGTTAACCATAATCATACCCCCTTCTCCCGTGGTGATATGCTTATTCGGATAAAAACTGAATATACTTATATCTCCAAAAGAGCCGCACATTTTCCCTTTATAAGTTTGGCCGTGCATTTCGGCAGCATCTTCGATTAAGTATAAACCATATTTCTTACACAATTGCAGAATGGGATCTAAATCTACTGGTAGCCCATAAATATGAACCACCATTATGGCTTTAGTTTTTGATGTAATTTTGTTTTCTATTTGAGTTACATCCATATTCCAAGTTACCGGATCACTATCAACCAATACAGGCATTGCGCCAGTCCTGACAATGGATTGAGCTGGCGAAATAATTGTAAAGGTTGGCATTATTACTTCGTCACCCTGTCCAATTTTAAGGGCTTGTATGGCAATATCCAATGCTCCCGAGCCATTGGCAACAGCAATTCCTTCTTTACGACCTATATATGTTGCAAATTTTCCTTCAAATTGCTTTACAAAAGGGCCCTCTGATGAAATCCAGCCAGTTCGTAAACATTCCACCAAATATTTTTCTTCATTGCCCTCTAACAATGGGGTGTTAACAGGTATAAACATATTTAAAGTAAGCTTAAGTTATTAACTGTTACATGTTTTTTTTTAATATAAAGTTTACTCCCCAGGTGTTTTCTGATGGCTCATTTCCGGTTAAAAATTCTTCCACTTTTATTAGTTCAAACCCTGTGAACTTTGCCAACAAGCTTATTTCAGGAATTGAAAAATGTCGCATGGGATGTTTTTCTTGAAACTCAATCCACTTTTCTGAGAATTTTTCTTTTACCAGAATTGTATAATTTACATCAATCACATTTAGGTTTGAATGGATTACAGGCTCTGCTATGCGTATGACAATGATTTCTTCATTCTCAACCTTTTTTACTCTGGTTTCAGGTTTTAAATGGCAGACAGCGGGGGAGTACCAAACATCGAAAATAAACAGACCACCGGAAATTAAGTGGTTTGAAGCATTACAGAACACTTTTTCCAATAAAGAATTATCATTAATATAACTAAGAACGTGGAATAAAGAAATTACTACGTCAAATTTTCGGTCTATCCTAAAATTTGTGATGTCAGCCTGCTCACAAGGAAACCCATGAAACTTTGCCTCTTTAACCATCTGTTCACTTCGTTCAAGCCCATAAATTTTATAACCCGATTTTTGGAGTATTAGTCCGTGACCACCGGTTCCCGAACCAAATTCAAGGATAGTTTTAGTATTGGAAGAATAGTTTTTTATGCAATCAGCAATATATTTTGCTTCTGCACTATAATTTTTTTTTTGGTAAAGTAAATTATAATATTTGCTATAGAGGTTGAAATTACTATTCATTTTTTTGATATCTTAGTTTACTATTAGCAATCGCATCAAATCTTGTTTTATCCTTCTCCCCGGCATATGGGCCTTGTTTTACTTCAATCATCTCGGTTTCTTCTAATATTTCAAATCCGTGTCCACCTTCTGATAATAAAATGACATCTCCTGTTTCAAGTATATGACTTTCGATATAATGCTGCTGATCAGTATAAAAATCTATTCTTATTTTGCCTTTTCGAATAAACAGTACTTCCTTTGTAAAATGCACTTCTCGATGCACTGGATTATGCACATGCGGTTGAATAATTTTCCCAACAGGGTGTTTCATGAATGCTAGTTGCTGTGAAAAATCATCTGGAGTGAAGAAATGGATTCCTGACTCAGCATATTGATTAGAAATGAGAATCGCAAGCAGCTGATTATTATGTCTTATTTCTTGCATCATAATGCTAATATTTGGTCAACGTATGTGATCTTTTCGGAATCATAACAAACCGAATTATCAAGCATGATACATTATTTTAAACCATTCATAAAATGATCTTAATCCTTCATTGAAATTCGTTATTGGTTTATACCCTAAAATTGTCTGCGCTTTATCAATATTTGCAAAAGTTATAGGAACATCTCCTTTTTGATTTGGCAACATTTTTATTATGGCCTTCTTACCAATAACTGATTCAATAGTTTGTACTAATTCTATAAGTGAAATTGGGTAATTGTTTCCCAGGTTAAATATTTCATAATTGGATTCCTTATAACCAAGAGATCTCACGATTCCATTAACAATATCATCAATATAGGTGTAATCTCTTTTTGAGTGCCCATCTCCAAAAAAAGGGATCTGAGTACCATCTATTATCATTTTTGTAAATTTGTGAATAGCCAAATCGGGACGTTGACGAGGCCCATAAACAGTAAAAAATCTTAACGCTAAAAATTGGATATTGTAAAGGGAACTATATACTTGTCCTAATAATTCACCACTTACCTTGGTGGCGGCATAAGGGCTAATTGGTAAAAGCACATTATCATTTTCAGACCAAGGTACGTTTGGATTTACCCCATAAACACTGCTTGAAGAACCAAAAATAAATTTACATATGTTCTTGTTCCTTGCAAATTCTAAAAGGTTCTGTGTCCCAATAATATTTGTCTCAGAATATTCTAAAGATTTTTTAATGCTTGGAAGAACACCAGCTTTTGCAGCCAAATGAATTATGATATCAAAGTTAGCATCTAACTTCTCGTTCAAATTTTTATAATTTCGAATATCCAATTCGACAAATTGAAAATTGCGATGTTGTAAAGAACCAACTATGTTTTTTCTTTTTATATCCGCTGAATAAAAATTATCGAAATTATCAATTGACGTCAACCTATAGCCCAAGGATAACAATTTTTCGGACAAATGGCTTCCAATGAATCCAGCGCCTCCTGTTAATAGTATATGTTTTGACTGCATCACAAATAATTATCTTTCATAACCCAAGCCTTCAATTCAGGACTTTTTTGAACTTTTCTCTGATGAAATCTATACCCTTTGATTCCACTAAAATAAATACCCCTTTCTATTGTGTTGCCGAATAAACACAATGATAAATAAGTTCGTAAAATTTTCAAAAAAGAAAACCTTACTATTTTCCCAGCTCTAATATCAATATAAGAGGCCCCAACATTTGCATTAAATGACCATCTTTTTAAGTAATCTAAAGAAAGACGTTGTTTGGGTACCAAATGATACACCGATGCATTGGGGTGATATATTGTTTTATATCCTTTTGTACTAATATAATTACTTATCGCAGTTTCCCCATCTCCCCTATATTCAATAATTTCTTGTGGCATCCCATCAGGATGGAATCCTTTTGTTTGTGCAATAATACTTTTCCTTACTGAAAAATTACACCCAAAAACATAAGATGGATCAATTTCCTTAATTTGGTTACCTAAATCAATTATACTAAAATAGCATAATATTCTTTCACTATCTTTATTAGGGGTCCACATATCTATAGCCCAGTCAGGTGGATCAACCTCCCATTTGGGTAAATTTTTTCCACCTACCAGCATAACCTCATCGTCCTTGAAAACTTCATTAATGGTATATAGCAATTCTGGAAATGCTTCTATATCATCATCAATATATACCAAAATATTGCCTTTTGCCTCCTGATATCCTTTGTTTCTGCCAACATGCAAACCGGGTTCAATTGTTTTAATATATTTAAAGTTATGAAATTTATTGGAATAGGAATGGGCTACTTCCGATGTGTTATCGGTTGAATTATTATCACATACGATAACCTCAAACAATGATTGATCCAGGGTTTGTCTTTCGATGCTCACTAAAGTAGTTGACAGTGTATCAGCGCGGTTACGTGTTGGAATAATGACGGAGAGATTAATCATTGTATTTTCCTTGTTTTTTCTTTATACTCCCTTTTAGCCACGAAATAAAACTAAAGTCTTTTTGTTGTTTATTATTCAGTATATTTTCTTTATAAGCAAATAACTCCGGATGAATATAAAAGTTTTCATATTCCTTAAAACGAAACTGTTTTCTAACTTCCTCTTTAACGACTAAAAACATATTTTGCCTATACCACCAATTAACTTTTGCATAATTCCAAAAATACTCTCGAAACGCATCTAGCATTACAAAACCATTGAGACGAAAAAGTCTTTGCCAATAATTCGGATTTTGTTCATTAATGTGATTCTCGCCCGTTTGTCCAATAACAGCGGCAGCGAAAATAATTATATTACTAGACTGAGTCAAAAAACCAATGAAATCCTCAGCATTTTCTTTTGGTAGATGCTCTGCAACTTCTAAACTCAATGCTAAATCAAATTGTTTTTTCAGATTAAGACTTTTTATCGATCTTAAATCAAATACCTTAAACTCGGAAATTGGATCCACCATTATTTTTTCAGAAGGTACATGCTCGCCATCGATACCTAAAACAGTCTCGATTCCATTATCTTTAAAAACCTTTAACCATTGCGCCAGCCCACAACCAACATCAAGAACTGATTTTGGTTTTACAGGTAAAATCTCTAAAATATAGGGCACAACTTCAATTGCAGAAATTGTGTTATGGTCATTGTTATAATGATGAATTATGTCCATGTAATTTTAACTTTATATTTGCAGCAATAATAATTTCAAGAAAAAATATCTAATCAATAGGATTTGTTATAATTATTACGCTATATTAATGAACTGATATGAAGATTTCCCCTTTGACTGAAATTACACCTTGTGAATTTACAGGCAACTTCCCTGTACCATAAATATCAGCAGGTTCAACAAAAAAATTAATTGCCTGAGGTAAAAAATCAATCCATTCTATCCCTCCTGAAACAATAGATACAGTCAAATAATAACTACCTGGTAATAAAATATTTTCAGGCAAACAAAATACAGCAACCCCCGATTTGATATTTTCGAACAATTTACCCTCTAGCATTTCGTTATTTAAGGAAAATATTCGATTCCCATAAGTATCTTCAATACCAAAACCTACATTTATATTACTATTGACATGAAATAAATTAAACTCAAAACAAAACTTCATCTTCTCTCCCATAAGAAAGATGTTTGCTGACTGATTATCTTTATTTTCTATCCAAACTTTTTTAATGGCGTTCTGACTCCCTTTACTCCTCTTAGTCTCCGATACATCTTGAATAGATTTTGAATTTGATACAATATTTTGCATAAGATATGAATTAATACACTTATCAATTCTACCTATATATTCTAGCCTCCCGTTTTTTAGAACAATTCCATTATTACATAAATTCTTCACCGCAGCCATATTATGACTTACGAACAATACTGTTCTCCCTTCTCTGGTAGATACATCTCCCATTTTTCCTAAACATTTCTTCTGAAATTCTGCATCGCCAACAGCCAGGACTTCATCAACTACCAGAATTTCCGATTCCATATGCGCAGCGACCGCAAATGCCAACCGCACATACATACCGCTGCTATATCGTTTGACAGGGGTGTCCAAAAATTTTTCTACACCAGAAAAGTCAACGATTTCATCAAATTTTTTTTTAATCTCTTTTCTGCTCATACCGAGAATAGCGCCATTTAAATAAATGTTTTCCCTGCCAGAAAGCTCAGGGTGAAAACCCGTGCCTACTTCTAATAAACTTGCAACCCGACCTTTAATTCGAATTCTACCTGTTGTTGGTTCGGTAATACGGCTGAGTACCTTTAGCAACGTACTTTTCCCTGCACCGTTGCGGCCAATAATACCTAAATTATCGCCCTGTTTTATTTCGAAACTAATATCTTTTAATGCCCAAAACTCTTCGAGTTCTTGCCCTGCTATTAGTTGCCCCCCATGAAAAATTTGCCGTGTTTTAACTGCTATTTGTTTTACTTTACTAGCTAATACATCACGCAATGCTGTGTATCCTTCATGTTTTTCGTGGCCAATTATGTAGCTTTTTCCCAGGTTTTCGGCTCGTATAACTACTTCTGACATTATTTTTTTGTGGGTCTGGATTTGTAAGGAAATTTTTTGCTGTGGGGTATGTTAAATCCTAAATATAGTCTGCAAAAGCTTTTTCCATCTTTCTAAAATGCCGTATTGCGTATAACATTAAAAGTAAGATGATTCCAAGAGATAATAAAAAACCAGGCATATATATTTTACTTTCTCCACCCAGCATACACCACCTGAAGCCGTCAATTACTCCAACCATGGGGTTTAAAGAGTATATAAGCCTCCATTTCTCAGGAACGACACCGCTGCTGAATCCAACCGGCGAAATATATAAACCTAGTTGAACAATAAAGGGAACAATATACCGGAAGTCACGGAATTTAACGTTCATAGTCGTAAGCCATAACCCTGCTCCAAATGAGGCAAGAAAAGCAATAATTACGAAAACCGGCATAAAAACAATTTGCCAGGAAGGGGTAAATTGGTAATAAACCATTAAGCCAATCATAATGACAAATGAAATAAGGAAGTCAATAAAACTGGTAATAATGGAGCTGGCAGGGATAATCAGTCGTGGAAAATACACCTTTGAAATCAAATTTGCATTTCCAATGAGGCTATTGCTGCTCTCTGTTAATGCGTTTGAGAAAAACTGCCAGGGAAGTAACCCTGCGAATACCATAATCGCATAAGGGGTAGTTCCTTCAGTTGGCAGTTTTGCAAGTTTACCAAACACAATAGTGAAAACTAACATGGTGAGTAAGGGCCTTATGATACTCCAGGCAACCCCGATTACGGTTTGTTTATAACGAACTTTAATATCCCGCCAGGCAAGGATATAGAACAGTTCCCGATATCGCCACAAATCACGCCAGTAGTTTTTTTCGGCTCTGCCGGGTTCTATGGTTAAATCGAAGTGGTCATCAGTATTGGTTTTCGGGTTGGGTGTTTTGTGTAGTTTTTTTTTCAATTCGGTTATTCTTCTTCGATTTGTACAAATATTATTTCGTTGTTTATCCGTTTATTCACTTCTGTCCTGTTCCAGTCAGGTGGCATTGGTTTAAATGTTTCATCATGGTCGGCTTTAATCCTTTCAAAGTGTTTTAGCTGGAACTCTCTTAATAAACCAATATTCATCTCTTCGACCAGGATTGTATCATTCTTTCCACCTTTTAGTTTTAACAAGTCTTTTCTTGCAGATTCTGTTGGCTGAGTAAGTCGTGAATCACCAAATTGACTCGTGTTAACTTGTGCAATGTAACAATGTAAGTCTCTGGATAACGCTTCGACTATGTTTGAAAAATATGGGGTGTCTTTATTCCATTCAGATGCGATAAGCAAATCAATTTTTGACCGGAAAAGACTTCGATGGTAGGTGTCTGCTAATTCAAAACAATAAAATGAGGTAAAATACAAGTTTCGGTAATTAATCAAATCGTACCGATATGGATTCGGCTTTGGCACTTTGTAACCAAAGCCACGAATGATAAGCTCTTCAATGTGTGCATAATGGTTTTTAAGACGATACAAAACTATTGTGTCTTTGACACCATTAACAGTTATAGGGAGAATGGACACAATAAAATTGTATGCGATGTCATTGACATTCCAATGCTCCAGACCTGCAATTATTGCCATCTGGTTTTTATCGCTATACTTGGCCAGGCTTGGTACGAATTCATATGGAACCGAAAACTCAGGCAATATAAACAGGTTAGCGCCTTCAATTCGGGATTCTTTCAGCAATTTGGAGAAACCTGATACCGTCGATGGCTCAAATTAGGTTTACGCTTGATACTGGTCTCAATATTTTTAATTGATACCTGCGTATTTGCTATTGATATTTTAGGATTATCGTTGAATTTGTCATCAATATTAACCTGTAATTCATTCACTTCAACATCTTTCTCCCCGTTAATGCCAGAAATATATTTGTAATAGCGTTCAAAAAAGTCATCTTTATTCGGATGTTCAGTTGAAAAATGTACCTGGTTAATCTTCTCATACAGCATAAATGCTTTGTTCAGGATGAAATCATCTTCATTTACTGAATGAGTGAATAAAGTGGTGTTTTGATACCTTTCATCACAGTTTATAACCAACCCTGAACTGCGAATTATCATTTCAGCATTGACAACCGCCAAGCAGCATTCCCAAAATTTTACCATTCTGGGGGATAAAGTAATTGAAGCATCAGAGAATTCAAATCGTTCTTTTTTAAATTTGGTCAAATCGGGAAACGAAATGTTTGCCAGGTTTAGTTTATTGCCGCGTGCCTCAATGGTATAATTCATTAACGGATGTGAAACATAATGATGCCTGATCAAATTACTTCTTCTGAACCTGGAAATGTAAAATTTGTCAATTCCAGTTAGCTGAATATTATTGAAGAAACCTAGTTCATCTTTGTTAGCATTGTGGAATATCTCAAGGTTTTTGTATGGTTTAGAATCCTTTTCAATAAATAAAGGGTTCAGCGCAAGCGGCATTTCCAAGGCTATGTCGAAATATTTAAATAATGAGCTGGCTACCTGAGTATGGGTAATTTCCGAACCCTGTATTTTCTTTTCACTGTTGAGTTTCATTATCTGCTCAAACGTATGCTTATAAAATGACACAAAGCCATCTGCATTTTCATTCACTAAAAAGAATGTGAATACTTTTTCCCATAATCTGAAATGTTCAAGGTTATTTTGCCCTTTGAATAGTTTAAGCAATTTTTCAGATTCCTGAATATCAACTTTCTTTGACCTTCTTAATGCAGCAAAAATTCTGTTAGCAAGAAAAACACTGAGTCCATAACGGTTTTCCTTGTAATCCTTTAATGTTCTGATCTTGCCATCTGATCCATCAAATATTAAATGATAGGCGTGCTCATCAAACGATTGATCTCCTTCTGCATCATCAGGAAAATCCCTGAATTCACTTGCTCTTTCTTCTAATTCTTGTTTTAATTTATCAATTACCGCGGTCGATTCTTGATTGTCGAAATAATAAAGCAATGTTTTACCGGTCTGAAAATATGCACCCTCAATACAGGTAATCGCAAATATTCTTTTTTCATCCCCATTTTCCGATTCCGGTATGGATTTTAGAAAAACTGGATAATCAACGAGTTTTACTAATGGATAAAACGTTTCAAGTAAAAACATTTCAGTTTTGGAAATATCAGCCAAGGAATATTCAATTGATTCTCCGTTTTTTATTTCTTCGCTTCGATAATCCTCAAACGAAAATTTTATGCTATTACAATGTTCTCTTTGATGAAAATCAAAGTCTGGATTTTCAATTACAATAAGAATGTCATCAACATAACGGCTATAATAGACCTGTGGAATGAGCTTCCTTATTCTTGTATCAAAGTCTTTCAAATAATAATTACCCAAAACATACGAAGATGCTATTCCGATAGGAAGTATGCAATTGTTGCCAATTTGATTTTCAAGTTCAGGGTTTGGGTATTTTGTGGCTTTTACTTTGGCAGTAACCCGTTTATATATTTCCTTAAAAATATCGTGTATGTTTGAACTGCTTTTGTAACCTTCTTCCCCCCAAATTTCTTTTTCTATTGTTGTAAAGTTGATGCGTGCAGAATAAAAATAGTCTTTGAGATCGAGATTTATAAAAGCAACTTTGCTGCCATTATTTAGTTTTCTTTGCGCTTCCTCAACGGCATTATCCCTCCATTTTTGATATTGGGTAAAGTAAGGTTTAAACAAACCGCTTCCTTTTACAATTGTCGTTTTTGATTTATTAAGCACAAGGCGATTCCCCATGCAACTTGAATCCAATTTTGAATCCAACTTATAACCATATTTCATTATCCATAAAATGGTTACAAGATGCAATTCAACAGGAATGTCTGCAAAAGCAACAATTTTCTCAATTTCATAATGATCACAAATTCTCTGATTCGTAATAAAGTTTTCTTCCTCTTTTTTCTTCTTGAATTTTTTCGGAAGATAGATCAGGTCTATTTTATCAAGAAATTGATCAAATGCTTTCTCTGTGTGTTGTGTATTAATCCATTCAACGATTTTATCGAACTTCTCCTCTAAATCAACACTTAAGTTGAATATACCTTCGGCGTATGGTGTTGAGCCAAATAAGAACTCTTCACTTAATAAACCTGTTTCAAATTCAGCCAATTTTCTTCTTTGAAACAATTCCGTTGTGTCGTAGTAAACATAAGCCTTGTATTTAATATAGGCCTCTTTTACCTCTTCTTTTGATATTTTCTCTCTTCTGATCGGCAAAATTTAATAATGAGTAATTTCGTTGCTCAGCTTGTTCTTTATAAAAGACTGCATTTCAGGTTAGATGCTTGATAATTTCATACATCGAAAATCAGTTCCCCATGAATATAGCCTTTATTGGTGGCTAGTGTTCTGTCTTCTGTCATTGAGTCAATTCTTTATACGCTGATTTCAATTTAGGGATTAAATTTTCTTCTAATTCTGTTGCGTTTCTATAAAATAAGGTCGCCCAGTTGCGAACATCAAATTGTAAAACGGTTCCTTTATGAGCAATTTGAATAATTCGTTTCTGCACGCCCCTTGCGTAACCTGCTTCAAAGTAAACATTGTGTGGGTTAAGTGTAAAGTCTACAATAACAAATGAACTTTTTTCTATTTCATTCATAATTTGTTGGGATATTTCAAAATCTCCTTCTTGTAAGTCAATTCTTATCAGTTTAATCGGCAGTTTAGTTCTGTCAGCCGCACGAAGCATTGCATTGTAATAGTCAATTAATGCAGGTTCTTCTTCATTTCTAAAAGACATTGCAACGAAGCCTATTATTTCGCCTTTCTTCTTAACTTCAGATACTCCAGTAGAAAACAATCTTGTTTCCAAGGTCACTTTAATATTTCTTTCACCTTGTCTGATATAAAGTTCACCGCTTCCGGTTGTCAATGGTCCCATATGTTCAGGTGATTTCTGAATTTGGGAAAAAACAACATTTCGTCCTTGGATTCTAATAATGTCAACATTGAATGGAAAAGTAAATATTGATGAACAAATATTATTAAGTCTGTATTTGGTCGCAAGAGCCTCTTCGTCTGACATTCCTAATAATTGTCCATTGTCAGCAACACCAATAAACAAGTGTCCACCTTGTGTATTCGCAAATGCAGTTAATACTTTCGCAATATCTTTTTCATTTAGCAGTTTTGTTTTAAACTCGACTCTGTCGCTTTCACCTTGCGAAATAAGTTTTAAATAATATTTTTCATCTTTTTTTTCCATTTTCAATTTTGTTGGTGTTTATTCAACTGGGTTTTGTTCGATATAAATATCAAGAAATTTTTTAAGTTCAGCTGATGAAAAACCATATAAATGATTTGTCCCTCGTATACCTTTAGAAACGAAGGCAACAATTTCACCTGTTTCTGAAATTATAGGTGCTCCGCTCGTACCTTTATAGTCAAATGGGTCTGTAATATTTTCATGAAGTAAGAATCTTTCAAAATTTTCAATTTTACAGTCATATTTAATACAAAAAACTAATTTTTCTTGCTGTTCTAGAATATTACCGTTTAGTTTGCCACGAATGCGTCCAAAAAAACTGTAACATTCGTTTTTATTTGGAATTTCAGGTGTTTCAGCATAATGCATTTGCTTATTGCCAGCTGTAATTTTATACTCACCAAATTGTCTTTCTTTTTGAAAAACTTCTAGGTCACCTTTAATCTCCACATAAGTTAAATCCAAAGGCTTCAATTCTATCAATTCAGGGTCGACTGTATCAAGTCCTTCTATTCTGTATTGGTCAACATAATTCATTGCACCAACATTATATAAGTCTGTTCCGTCATCTTTTGTTTTACCCAAATCTATACAGGTTTCTTTTCCAATTTTATCTGTCACATGCTGAACTGAAACCAAAAAAAGACGTTCTTTATAGATTATCAAACACCCGCTACCTCCACTAAATGGCATTTTTGTGTTTGGGTCAATTAGAACTAAATGTTGAGTTGTTTTAACAACATGATTTGCTAAGTCTTCTTTTAATTTGAAAATTTCCTGGTCTGTCATTATGATGAATTTTTTTATGAATACCGCGTGTTGGGCGTTCGTGCTTATTGTATTTTCCTATTGTCTATTTGTAATAGCTTCTTCAACCCAGCTCTCAATATTGTTTTTTATGCTATTATATGCGTCTGTAGTCGAAGGGGTTTTACAAGGTATTGTTTTAATGTTGCCTTTATTGTCTCTAAAGGTAAATTGGTCAAATGGATTTATCCCTTTTGTGCAAGTCCCTGTTTTGGGGTCTTTCAAATTATTGATATGAATTCCCAATAACCCTTTGCCATCTGCCCATGCTTTTTTGATTTCATATTTTACCCAAGGTCTTTTATGAGTGTCTTCACCAACTAATACGACTATACAACTTCTATATTTCATATTGTCGTCTATCCACTTTTCAATGGCTTTATCGCCACCTCTTGTTACTGTTTCCCATTCGTTATGAGAAACAGGTTTATTGTCTTCTAATGCTCCCATGTTTCTTATCTGTTGAACACGAAATACATCATTATCATAATGAAAACTATAAAAAATTTGTCTTTTAGTTGCCATGTTATTTTGAATTTAAGTGGTTAATGATATTCATAATAGTTTTGATGAGTTCCTCATTAGTGACACTTGAATCTCCTAGCTTATTAAACTCAGAAATAAGTGCTGTGTTATTTGGGAAAAATGTATCAAAATTATCTATTACTTTTTGCCATAACTCTTTTGCAACATATCCTGTGGCACCAACAGGAATGACTATCAATCCATTTGAAAGGGCTATTTCAAATTCTTCAATCATTCCACCTGCTGGATCGATAACTCCGGTAGTTTTATTTTTTTTATTACCAAAAACGAAAATTCCAATTCCTGCAAGAGGTATAAATTTCTTTCTGTAATCTGTCCATAATTCCTTTAATTTTTTCCCTTTGGTCTCAAATTGGGGAAAAGGTCTCATGATTAAATAATTGTCCATGTTTTGATTTTTCTCGGTTTCCATGTTGTCAAGAACTCCGTTAATAACAGCACTCCCAACGCCCCAGCCAAAACCAGTCAAAATTTTATAAGAATCATGTGATAGTGAATTACTTAAGTCATGTAGAAATTCAATTGCTCTATTTTCTCCAAAACTTCCATATTCTGCGGCGCTTCCCGATACTAATATTGTTGTTCTTAAAAACCTTGATTCAACTTCTTTTAAGATTGAAGTTATTTCTGGATAGTCATTTATCCAGAGTGGATTAAGTCCGTACTTTTTTAATGAGTTAGCTCTAAGTTCTTGTCTACGTTGAGCTCTAGGATTAGCCTCTCTTTTAATGAAGTAGTAATCTGGTTTTATATTCTGACCAAGAGTAGTTCTAATTCGGCTAATTAAGTAGTCAAGGTTGGGGTCTGTGAAACTAAAACCTATAAATAGAAAGGTTCTCGAAACATAGTCACTTTTAAAAGCGTTGCTAAATAACTCTCTTTTTATATTGTAATCTTCATATTCGTGTTTTGTAAGAACCGTTTCAGAAACTGTTTCAATGTCGCCATGCATTTTATAGATAATGGCATCCCGCTTGGGTAGATTTACCGTTAGGTCTGATTGTGCTTTTTTTATATCAGGGGTCTTACCTTGTTCAATCAGTGCTTTTTCTAACAATCTATCATAGTTTGTTGTCCAGTAAATTTGAATTGGTAACCTTGCTAATATTCTGTGATTTTCGGAAACTGCTAAATTCGTTTTGCCATATTCTTCAACAAGAATTTGGTCAAGTTCGCCCCTAATTCCTCCATGGTCGTCTACAAAGAATTGTGCTAAAGCTGTCAGGTCGTGTTGCTCTTCATCAATTTCTAGCCCAAGTTTGTCAGCAATTGGTTTCAGAAGCTTTTTCCACTCAAAAAACCCTTGAGCAACGGACATGCCTGCCCCAGCAAAAACCACTGCATTTTTTTCCTTTAAAGCTTTTATATAATTCTTTATGAATGATTCTATGTCTCTGTCAAATGTCATGTCCTTATTTTGTTAGGATAGGTCTATGAACTGGCGATGTCTTTTTAGATGACTTTATAGAATGACACACAATTCATTTATAACATCAACCTTTCACATCCTGGTTGCAACTCTAGTGAGTATGAGTAGGCGAGGTGACATAGCGTGTCATATTTTTTTCACTTGTTCAGAGTTATATATTCTTTTCAGCATATAACATTGAACTGTGTCGGCCAGATTATGATATTGTATTGGTAATCACAGTTTATCCCGATTTTAAACCCATTGTTAGAATCGGTTTTATTTGCAAAGAGGATGAGTTCGATGCCCGCATTCAGGCATTCATCATTTTTATTTCTCCCTCCCCAGCGATTTCACAGCATTCTCACTGAAATCAGCAAGTGAAACAAACTGTTTATCTCATGGGCTTGCGAGGGAATATAGCCTGGTAATCAGCGAATTATGAATGGGTTGATAATCTGTAAATGACCTTCGATTTGCTGCTCGTGTTGTAAATCCTCGGAATAAAGAACAGAACAATTCGTATCGAGGGTGGGTTTATCTTTCATACACTTCGTTACGGTTAAAAGAAAATTTTGTCAACTCGTAATTTAATTGATCGAAGAAGTTGTCAATATTTTCCCGGAATAAGGGCCATAAAAATCAGATTGAAGAACAAACTTCATTTTTTACCGATTGCATTCTTTCCCAGGCTTTGAAAGCTTTTTCTTTTGAAACTCTGTAGTCGTTATATCTTGCCGTTTGGCTTGCATCCAATAACCACCTGTAGGATGCATAGGACTTCGGCAAACTTGACCTTACCAAACCGATCATCGTTTGATGTTTGGAGATATGTTTGCCTGATTTTACCAGGTGCTGAAAGTAGTAGTGGTTCAGGTCTTTAGAATAAATCCATCGCTTTGCAAATGTTTCTCATCAAAATCGACTCCGCTATCTGAAAAACTAACCGTTACACTAAATAAATCTGAACTTTCAGTTGTTTCGATGCGGTTGATGTCATCATAAATGAATAAAAACTCATCAGCAAGAAATTCGTTTTCGGGAAGTGTAATCAAAACCTCGAATACATCGAAAGAAATGATTCTCAGGTAAGCATTTGATGGATTGAATTTTCGTTGTCGGAGTGTTGTAATAATTTTGGTGGTAAGCTGATGGCATTTAACAAGGTTCTTTTCCAGCAAAGCAAATATCGCTTTCTGTGCTTGTTCCAACCCCTCTTTCTTACCCAGCATATAGGCATCAATTACCTTGTCAGAGGAATAATACGCTTCCCTTGGCTCGGTAATGATCCAATTTTTGCTAATTGTTCCTGTATGTTTTAATGTCTCCATAGTGCAAAAGTACAAATTATTGTCATGGCTAAAATTCTCACCTATTTTATCAAAAAAGTATCCCCCACCGAACAAATCGATTGAGTCAAATTGGAAGTCATTTTTTAATTGTTCAAAGTTCACAGTTTTTTTTCCGTGTCCCGATTTTTTTGTCCCGAGTCCCGAGTCCCGTGTCCCGAATTTCAATTCAGCTCCTTCATTTGCTTCCTGAAATTCCTCAACGCCGGTCTCCCGAACACGATCCCCACCCCGGCCAATATACCAAGGAAGATCATAATCAGAATGGTATTGCTTTTCGAACTGGCTTTTATGGCATCTGTCGGGGGCTCGATCATGGTGAACACGGGGGTGTTTTCCTGTACATTGATCTTGGCCTGTTCGAGCAGTTGCGATAAACTGTTATAGGTGTTGAAGGCAAGATTATATTCCGACTTAAGGTTTTCACCCTCGGCCAGAACGCTGGCCTGTACCACATTCTGATTCCGGTCGCGGAAGGAGGCCAGGTTTTGCTGCGCCCTTTTATATTTGATCTCTGCTTCGGCATGCAGTCCTTCAATGAATGTTCGGTCGTTTTTTACCTTACGCGTACGGTAATCGATAACGTAGCGCGTCAGGGTGGTCACCACAAATCCGGCCACCTCTCTGGCAACCACCGGATCATTCATATTTACTGTTATCATCAGTAAATTTACCGCCCCTTTTTTGATCTCCGCTTTGATCCTGCTACCAATAGCCCCAATGTCTGATTTTTGTTTTGGAGTGAGATCCATTACTGTTGAATCGGAGGTAGCAAGTCCTATTACCGACAAACGCAAACCGGGAACAGGGGCCGATCGGGAGAGGATGGCATCGGGATCGGAGGTGAGCGAGGAGGAGGATGTTTTCGTTTTAATTCCGGGTTCCTTGTTCCCCCGGATCGCCCCAATGATGGTTCCCGGCAGCCCCAGGGTATATTTCATCAAAATCCCCTGCAGGGTGGTGGGCGGATGTTTGTCGAAATATTCGGAGAGGGTCATCTTTTTTCCCGTTTTCGAGTCGGTGACCTGCTGATTCAGTACTTCAAGCCGGAAGTAGACACTCCCGACAACCAGCGGATAAAGCGCAGGCGTAAGCGCATCGGGCGATGAGGTGGTGGGAACACCGGTTAATACCGAAAGTTGCTTTAAAATGGCCGAATTGGCCGCCGGGTTGGAGCCGCCCGGTTCCACGAGCAGGCTCACCCCGCTGGTATATTCGCGCGGAGAGATGATCGCCAAAAAAATACCTGAAAGAAAAAAAATACCCGTAGTAATGAGTATGGTTTTCCGGCCCTGCCAGATTTTACGAACAATCGCCATCAAGTCGATTTCGTCGGAATTTTTGGGATTATTTGGTTCTTCCATGTTAGTCTATTTTATCGGGACACGGGACGCGGGACGCGGGACAAATTTATTTTTTGGTTGGGACGACAATCGTTGCTCCTGGTTCGATGGGTGGAAAATTACGGATACCAAAGAATCCTGTTTTGGTGGATCGGACGGAGCCGTTGGCGCTGATCACGTAAACGCGCGACCGGTCTGCATTGGGGGCAAAGCCGCCTGAGCGGTCGATGTAGCCGCGCAGGTGTTTACCTTTGCAGGGTATGGTTGCAGGATAGGCCACGGCACCGGTGGTTTTGACCGTTTGAATTTCGCGGGGGAGCAGTAAACTGTCGCCGGGCATCAGAACCAGGTCTTTATCACCTCCGGGGTGGTTGATAATATATTTCAGATCTACCGGCACCTCTGTGTAGGGGCTGATTTTTCTGACCGGGGTGAGGGATTTGTTCTTTTTCTTGTCTTTCATTTTAACATAATCCTCCACCATGACGTTGTTGGCGCTGGTGCGCAGCTCTTTGATAAAATTTTCAATATCGGAGGTTGCGGAGGTATCGAGCCTACTATATCGTGCCGGGATAAAATTGGTTTTTCGCATCAGGCTTGCTCCCTTTAAATTGACATAAGGAGTTACATTTCCTGCCCTCCTGAGAATGTCGGATATACGGTCATTCTTTGTTACAATGCTGTATTTTCCCGGGTATAAAACTTCGCCTGTTATGGTAACCATGCCAGGTACGCCATAGCCAGGGGAACGAAGCACCGAGATCACATCAAAGGGCTGGAGGATGAACCTTGCTGCCGAATCGGATAGTTTAAGATCATGGCTCACCGGAAACCGGAATACCTCGGCGATCCGGGATACGGATTTGGAAGCGGTATCGTTTTTCACCCGGCGGGCGATCTCGATTCCCGCCAGCGAGGCAGCCTCTTTAAATCCGCCTGCCATGAGGATCAGGTCGCTCATGGTGGCGTTGTTCATAAAGGAATATTTCCCGGGGCGCCTTATCTCGCCTTCGATCTGCAGGAAATATTTCTCATGGAGTTTGGAAATGGGAGCGATGTGTACGCTATCGTCTTTATAAAGGGGAACATCCTCTTGATTTTGCATGATCGCAGCCAGGTCGACGGGGATCACCTCAGTGGTCATATCATCGCGCAAACGGTAAATATTGATGCGTGTGGTAAATGCATCTCCCTTCAGTCCGTCGGCTTTGCGGATGAGCTGTTTGAGGGTGCTTACGCTGTCGAGGGCAAAAACGCCCGGGCGGTAAACTGCTCCCCGGATTACAACCCTGTTTTCGAATTTGTCGAGGATTGAATCAATCACCATTTTGTCGCCATTCCGGAGTTGAAAGGAATCCTGTTGTGAAGCCGGGATGTCGAGCACCTTGCGCATGGCACCTGTATTCCGGAAGATCTTGATGCGCTGGGTATAGGCCTTGCTGTTGAATCCGCCGGCAAACCAGATCAGGTCTTTGAGCGATTCAGCAGGTTTCATGTCGTAGAGGCCGGGGCGATTGATCTGACCGGTGATGTCGACCCGCTGCTGGTAGGGTGCGATAAATATCACATCCCCGTCTTCAAGACGGATCTCATCCTGTTGCACTCCTTTCAGTAACAATTCGTAGAGGTCGATCCGGGCGGCCACTTTATTGTTCCGGATCACCCTGATATCGCGCAGGGAGCCGGTTACCGTGGGTCCGTCGGCCGCATAGAGCGCATTGAACACGGTGGCCAGCGACGATAGGGTATAGGTGCCGGGCAGGGAGATTTCACCCACCATATTCACCTTAATACTGCGTATGGAGCCCAGGCTCACCTTGATGAAGGAGTTGCCATAGCGCAGCCCCGAGTAGATGGCGCCCAGGTCTTTGGTGATCTTGCCGGTGGCCTCCTCGATGGTCATCCCGCTGAGGTAGATGGGACCGAGACTGGGGATGAGGATATTGCCTTCGGGGGTGATCTTCTGGCGGTAAGTAGCCTGCGAGGCGCCCCAGATGTCGATAATCAGGTCGTCGTCGGGTCCGAGGCGGTAGTTTTTCGGTGTAGGAATATTGAGGTTGGGTTCGAAGGTGAGGTTTTCGTTGGTAAAGAGGGAGAATCCGAACAGGCGTTTGCGTTCAGCTTCGGCGACCGAATCAGCTTTATCTGCCTGGAAATAGTATTCTTCCGAATTGCCTGAAACACTTCTGGAGCGGTCGCTTACTCTTTTTGTAGTTTTTTTGCGCGATGGATTCAGCGAATCGGCTTGACTTTCCTTGTTTCCTTTGGCCTTAACGCCGGTCTCCAGTTTGATGGGGGCAGCGTTGAAGTCGTCGGCTTCCTGGGAGAAGACGCTGGAGTGCAGGAGGAGACAAGCGAAGAGGAGGAGAATTTTGGTTAGGCTTTTCATAGGCGTTGGGTTAGATCGTGACGCGTGACGCGTGACGGGTGACAAAAATTTCGGGACGCGGGACAAAATCGTGACGCGTGACGCGTGACGGGTGACAAAAATTCGTGACACGGGACGCGGGAGCTATGCAAACATGAGTTTTCCTTTTGGTTCGGGAATTTCCTTTCCTGTCAATCTGGCCGTTTCGATCCATTCATCTATTACAACAAGAACATTTTCAATTACTTCGTTGTATTCTTTTCCATCAGCCATACATCCAGGTAATTCCGGTACTTCAGCCAAAAAACAGTTATCTTCCCTACTCCAGTATATAATGATTTCATATTTACTTTTCATACGGTTCCTGTTTTTAATTTATATTTCAAAATCAAATTCCTGATTTGTTTAACCTGATAAGGTTTACCCTTATTCTCTCTAACAGGTTGAATATTAATTATTTCACTAATACCATCACGGTAAAATATGTAATGACTTCCCTTCACTCTAAGTTGAAAGCCCAGTATTTTCATCAGGCTGACCAATTCAGAAAAATCAAAATTATTATCCGATTCTCCTGATAAAAGCTTTTCAATAATTTTTTGTTTTTTCGTCATTCTTTAAGTTTAGCAATTTGGGTTGCGGGACAAAAACGTGACGCGTGACGCGGGACAAAAACGTGACGCGTGACGCGTGACGGGTGACAAAAATTCGGGACGCGGGACAAAGAATCGTGACGGGTGACGCGTAACGCGTGACAAAGAACAATTTGACTGCCAAATGCCGACTGCCGGCTGCTGACTCAGAAATCGGGATGCTGGACAAGTTTGCGAATTATTTTGATACCGGGAATTTCTTTTTGCGGGTTAAGGGTTGCTTTCCCATAAGTGAAGACAGGGTTCGATGCAATGGGTTAAGGATGGTTACACCGATGATTTCTTTGGAGTCTGGCTGAATTCTGATAATGGTCCCTTCTCCGATATCTACTCCTTCTGCATTTTTCGGATTTCCAAAGGAGATGTAGAGTACATCTGCCTCAGCATCGTAATCCCACTTTATTTTATCCTTCTTTTCAGATATATTCAGCGTTTTCAATGCATTCAAGAATCCATGAGATACAATTCTTTGTTTCCGGATGATTAAAAATGATATGCTTAATTCGTTCATCAGTAAGCCGGATAAGACAGTCGTTTTTAGAGTTGGCAGAGATCATCAGGCTGTGAAAGAACTTAAAGGTTGAAGGTTAATGAAAAACGTGACGGGTGACAAAAAATCGGGACACGGGACGCGGGACGGGTGACGCGGTTTATAAGGTTCAGATTTATTTAAGTTTTAGGTTTTTGGGTGAGTCTATATTTTTGGTTTTTACTATTGGGTTTATCTGGCAGGGTCATTTCAATTAGCCCCAACTCAACTGCTGGTTTAAGGTATTCTCTCCTAAAATATTCTCTGTCTGATAATCCTAGTTTCACCTGCA
>Ga0247842_10001791_pt1 | contig 34118 bp, 67 predicted proteins | sample LaCruzMarch2015__3_FD_192411 | JGI IMG/M metagenome (GOLD analysis project Ga0247842, IMG submission 192411) | Freshwater microbial communities from meromictic Lake La Cruz, Castile-La Mancha, Spain - LaCruzMarch2015_19m | ecosystem: Environmental > Aquatic > Freshwater > Lake | place: Spain...
TACTTGTCAACGCGGACACCCTCCCGCGTGTAGCTCCTGACGGGGTGACGATAAGGAGATTTTCGGGGCAACGTTACCCGCGCCCCTTCCTCTTCTTCTTAGGCTTGGTCACCTTCAGGTAGTAGGCGCGGTTGTAAGCCTTCTTATCCTTGGCGGAGGGCAGCCGCTTCCTGCTATGCCGCGTGTCACGCATGGAGTCGATTCACCTAGAGCCCGTGTTTCTTTAAGTTCTTGTCGATGGTCTTGTTCGCGTTCTTCTTGATTCCGAATATGATGCGGTCCTTAAGGCTTAGCTGTGAACGGATGTCTTCAATCTGCCTCTGCTTGCTCTGAACCTGCGCCTTGGTCTTCGCGTGCTTCTTCAGCTTCTTTAACTCGTTCAGGCGCTTCTCGTAGCGTTTTATCTCAGCGGCTTCCCTATCCGCCTTCGCCTTAAGCGCCTTGGCTCTGCGTTTCTCTACCCCAGTCTGCGCCGTCGTGATGGCTTTCCCCGCCCGCTTCGTCGCGGTCTTCGCCTTGTCCCGCAGTTCGCTGATGCTCGGAAGCTTCATGGGTGTAAGATTTCTTAAAACGTATTTAAGTGTTCCCCGCGTCCCTCTTCTTCGGCTTCAAAGCCTGTACCATCATCTTGCCGACGCCGGAGACTATGCGCCCCCGCACCGTGGTCTCCGCCTCGAGGTCGCGGATGCGCCGCTCCTGCCTCTGAACCCGCTTCCTCAGCTCTAGCTTCTTCTGAACGAGGGAAAGCTCGGTCTCCTTCGCCCTGAGTTTCGCGTCCTCTTCGGCTTCGCGTTGGAGGCGACGCGCCTCAGCCTCCGCGCGCACATCGTTAATCTTTGACGTAGTGGCATCCTTGGCGGCTTTCACCCTATCCCAGAATGACATAGGTGGATCACTAGGTTAACCTCACCATATGAGAATTTAACCACTTCTAAAAGCCGATTACTTCCCCTTGCATGTTACGTTGCGGTAGTACCACTTGTCGTACCGCTTCTTCTGCTCCGCCGTCCGGCAGGGCGGCGAACCCTTACGCTTAGTATAGTGCTTCAACTCCGCTTACCACCGTACTTTGACTCGAAGACGCCGTAATTACGGTATCCAAGCTTCCTTACCTTCGTCCTTCTTACCCGTGTACTTGGCTCGCGCCTTGGCGGTCTTCTGCGCCTCCTCCTTGTTTCCACACGCAGCCCAGAAATCGTAACCAGTCGGACCCTTCACCGGCATCAATCATTCACGGGTAAAGAATACGCTTTTTCAGAATTTAAGAATTTAAGAATTTCCCACGCCGCGCCTCTAGAAGACGTTGACGGCGCGCAGGCGACGATACAGCGCGGTTCGGCGGAAAAGCAGGTGCGCTATGAAGGGGGCGACCAAAGTGATCCAGATACCCGCAAGGACGCTAGCTTGTGCGGTGATAGTAGCCATCTCTACCGCGCCACTGTTCATAACGTTATCCATATTCCCATATTTATCCAATAATTTGGTTAACTGGGGAACAAATATTATGGCGGGAAAATACATTAAAAAAGCTATAATGCCAGCGTTGAAGAGAACCTCCTTAAAGAAGTCAACAGATAACCAGCCAACAAGGTAGAAGATGAAGACGCTGGATATAATCATGTAGACTATTGCTAAAACTAAATTAGGGTCAATTAATACCTGTGTAGCGACCACGTTTTCAGGCATGTTGCCCGCCGCCTCTATCGCCGTCGTGAAGAAGGCTAGGCTCCGGGAGTAGTTCACCGCCTCAGCGACCACAGTGGAGCCAAAGTCATACGCGTATAGGATGCCCCAGCACCATAGGGGCATAAAGCCCAGCATCAGACCCAGCACAACCGCCGACAAGGGTAATGGTATCCCTAGACTGACCTCAAGCCCGGACTCGGTGTACGCAGCCAACGCGTAGAGCGTTGCACCGATCCCGAACAGGGACAAGTCACGCGTCTTCAGCACCATTTTCACCTAGCAGGCTTTTCATCCAGATGCGGTTTAGGGCAATTTCCGTTAAGTCGTAAAACCACTCCTCAACGTCATTCATCAGGGACTTGCTTAGTTTCCGGTTTATAACTATCTCAAACTTATAATTCGGTCCATCTAATTTTTCATCAACTACCTCGAACCCAGTCAAGAAGGCGAAGAGGTACGTCTTCAGGGGTAAAACTAGGTTATCGGTTGCGTGAAAAATGCTCCACATCTCAACTATGTAGTCAGAGCATTCATTAGCTATCCAGATATGGGTGTGCACCTTCTCCGATTTATGCGCGGGCTGCTCCTGATAGCTGACCTCGAAGCCCTGATCATAGGTGCAGTAATATATTTCGCCCTTCCGAATCTTAACGCTGCGATTATTCGCCAAATCAAACATAAACCTTTCACTCATTTTCGTGTTAGCCTCATGTAGTGTATCGTGATTATGAAGCTTGGTACGAGGTAGGCGTAGAGGAGCAGGTTTAAGTACCATATGTTTGAGTAGAGGAACGCGCCGAGGATTAGGTCCGTGAGTGCTACGAGGGCGGCTAGGAGTCGGAGGACTCGGCGGCGCTGATTCACCCAGAACGCCTTGAATCCACTGAAAAGGTTCTCCGCGGCGGTGGGCTTCTGTGTGGGCGCGGGTTCGTCGCCTACGAGCCACCCAGAGGGCTTCTTGGCGGGCGCGGCAAACGCGGCGCGGACCCTATCAACCCACCCACGAAGACGCTCCATGAATAAGGGGAGTACGCTGAATTATTTAATCGTATTCATTCAGAATTATTCAGAACCACACATTTTTAAACGCAGAGCCGGATACTCTCATACAGTGAAAACATGAACATCCGAGTTGAAACGCCCCTAGAAGAAGGGGTAAAACTGTATAAGGAGAAACGCAGATACACCACGAACACCCGAGCCGCAAACGAACTCATACGCATAGGACTAGAACGAGAAGAAGACGAAAAGAGGCTGAAGAAAATGGAGAAGGAGACATAGAAAAATTGAAGAAACTCTACATATCTAGGATTCAAGTCGTAAATGGGGAAGTGGAGATACCTGACGATGCCACAGTTATAGGGCATGAAATAAGAACCTTCTCCGTAGTCAAGAAAAAGCCCCATGGCAGTTCAATCCATAGAAGAAGCCTAAACTACGTAATCGTTTCAAGCCAAACACCACCAGAGGAGGAAGAAGAGTGAAAAATAAAGACTTCAAGTATGCTAGACAAAAGGCAAACATGCAATTCGGTTTAATGTGTGGAATAGCGTTAGGATCCCTTTTCGTCAGACTTTCAATAATCCAGACATTCCTAGATTCTAATTGGATAATCGCCCCAATAGGCGCACTAACACTGGCCATATTCGCATATTCATACTACGGCGCGAAACTGGATGAAATCAAGGAGGAGGAAAACAAGTGTCTCTCGTCACCATCGCAGTAATCGGCGGCGCAGCCATCCTAGCCACAGCAGCATACGTTTACAGGGAACGCCTCGGACTCGCCGGAAACGCTAGAAAAACCGAGGTACTCCTACTCAGAGACAGGGACAAGCGATTCGAGCGCGTCCCAATCGTAAACGAATCAGACACCGCCCTCGAAGGCGCCAAGGATAAAAAAGGCGTCACGCGCCACTTCATAAAGCGTGGCAGCGGCTACATGGAGAAAGGCACCGGAAAAACCATATTCTTCGCATTCGAAGCCGGAGGCCACACCGCGAAGATGCAGGGCGCAGAGGAGGAGGAACTAAGCATCCCAGACACGATCCGCCTGCTCATCGGAGACGAACTCTGGGAGAAAACCGCCCCCGAGATAAAGGACAAGCTTGAGAAAAACACCTTCGGAGTCATCATAGAACCCGCCAAGACAGAGGACAAAGCCGGGGCGGGAAACGAGAGCCGACACACCGAATCCGACAAGAGCATGATCGACTACTTCGCAGACAAAGTATCCAAGGCAATGAAGGGCAAGATACAGTGGATGCCCGTGCTCATGGGCGCATTCGGCGGAGCCCTGCTAATGCTTCTCGCCGTCACGATGAAGTGGATAAGGATCGGATAACCCATGAGTGACCCCCAGCCAAATGATGTGCCCCTACTGGGAAACCTAGACACCGACGCCAAACGCAGCGACGCGGGAGAAATAGACAACGAGAAATTCGGCATATACGACGAAGCAGACCGCGCCCTCAAAATCTACGCCCGAATGAGAAAAGACGAGGGAAGCATATTCTGGAGAGCCTTCGACGACACCTTCAGCCGCGTCAGCATCGGCATAAACGGGCGAGGACGCGCAGACGCCATACACGGCGAATCAGTAAAACACGGCTCACCAGCCGATATAAACGCCATGATGCAGAAACCCGGCTTCCTCGACAGACTCCTCGAAGTCGTGCAGCCGGGACACCACGAGCAAAAAGAAAAAGAGCGGATGGGAATACCAGATGAGCAAAACAGAACGTGATACACTTACCCCTACGGAGCGTGTTGAACTACAGATACGATTTTGTAATCGTTACCGTGATGAAGGTAACGTAGAACGCGCTAATAAATCCATTATGACTCTTCTAGGAAACATTCGCCCTGATCTACAGGAAAAAGTGGCTAATCGTAAATCAGAATACATTTCTATGGTAGAAGAATGGGAGTATAAAGAAAGAAATAAGCGGAAGTTGGGAACCCCGGAAAACCCCGTTTACCGAAATCTACCAACGGATGACAACTATGATCCATATCTCCGCCAAATCAAGAAGCATATAGAGATTAAAAAAGATCCAGAAACGGGGGAAGAATACGAAGCTGAAATTGAGGAGGAGACATTTGGCGAACCCGTACTTATCAGTCCTCGTCTAGTCAAAAAAGAAAATGTGGATTTTTATAAATTATTTGTCATTATCCAAGAAGAACTATATGAAGCAGGGCAAACGTGGAAGAAACCAAACATAGGTGAAACTTAATGGAAAATGAGGAAAAAGATGTCAGCGGATTCTTCCAGCGCCCCCAATTCAACGCCTACGAAAGATTGCTATGCAGCCACCTGATCGAAGCCGTAAACGCGGAGCCCCTACAAACCGTCAGTCACATCACCCGTGCAGCCCTAAGCATCGACAAGAAAACAGAGGACAAAACCCGGATAGATAAAAAAGTAGCTCTTAGCCTCTATACCATCTCACAGCGCCTAGCAACCGCCATTAAAAACACGGATAAATGGGGCGAAGTCACATATAGTGTCAGCCTAAAAACTGTTAACTGGGATCGGGATATAATCCCCTGGCGTGTACCTGAATGCTATGCGTGGGTTGCAGAAGGGGAACGCTCCGAGAAAATAACCTCTGCCATCGAGAAAGGCGACTACGTGGCGGCATTTATGCAGAGTTGTCGAAACCTAAGCCCCGCAGGATTCGCAAACATGGTAAGTGATTTCCTTCTCTACGCGGTGCCGATAATAGAGAATATGAGCCGTCAACTTAGCGAAATAGTAAGCCCAGAAACATATACCGAGTTAATGAAACTATATCATGGTGATAAAAACTGAAGATACACCGGTGGGGACGTTATTTAGGGGATGGTATGCAGATTGGTGGCACAGAAACACACATGGCTATTGGCAAAAGAGGCGCGGGAAAAAGTACATTACTTGAAGATTTAGGATTGCAATTTAGAGCTAGACAATTACCGGTCTTGGACTTATTCGGAAGCCGAGATGGGGAAGCCCTAGCGTGGCTTAGATCAGAGGGAATTGAAGAAGAAAAGGTGCTTCTTCTACATGGAGATAACACATCAGTAGATTCAAGCTGGGAAACAAAACCCGTCTCAAAATTTCAGTTAAGTGATTTTGAAAAATATGATTTAATGATAAGTTCATCACCACTCTATTCAAGTATTGACGCGGAATATCAACAAATCAACAATATAATTAAACTAATTTACGCGAGATTACTCTTCAGTAAAAATATATACACTGTTATCAGAGAAGCGGCGAACCTATTATATTCAAGATTGAAAGTATCAAACGACCAAACAATAGCAAAAGCGGAAATGACATATTTTATCCGAGAAGCCCGCCACTGTGGATTCTCTCTAGGATTAGACACACAAAAAATGACGAGTATCGATTTAGATGTTAGAATTACTATAGATAACCTCTTTATTAAAAGTCTAGGTCTTCAAGGATTACCACAAGACCTAAGATGGCTCTATAGCACTTACGTTCCTATGAGTCTCCAAAAAATGAGGCAAAACGAGTTTATATTGGTCACAAATGGGGGAAGTCATGGCGTTGGAACATTTGACTACCACAAGTGGCATAAAATCCCCGGAGAAGATATACTAAGCTCTGTAGGGATAAAGGTTGAACACGGGGAAGAAATGATTGAGTCAAAACCAGATTATAGGATAGGTGATACCGTTCATGCAGATATAATGAAAATGAAAAACGATGGAAGACCACATGGAGCCATAGCTGATAAGATGAAAATTAGTAAAAGCACCGTATATGGGCATTTGAAGTATCATAACGAAAAAGTGTCGGAAGTAGAGGAGTGTGATAAATGTAGACGCGCTAAATCGGAACTATCTAAAACACAGATTTATCCCGGAGACAAATAGTAAAAGGGATCAAAAAACACCCCGTTTATACAAACAAGGATAGAATTAGCGAAACCGTGCGTTCGCTCTATGACTCCTCCTCGTAAGGCGAAGCGAAAAGTTTTGGCTCAGTTTATGCCCTAAAACGGGGTAAAAACACATTTTACCACAATATGCTTATATTGTGGTAGAATGTAGGGTTATACGGTGAGAAAACGATGAGTGGTGGACACTGGAACTATAAGGACCAAGAGATAGCTTGGAACCTAGATGAGTTTGAGAAATACAAACTCATCTTAGAGATGGCGGCTAAATGTTTCCACGAAGTGGATTATGCCATCTGTGGCGACTCCACACGGAAACGCGCAGAGCCTAGACTCTATGAGATAATTGAGGAATACGGGGAGAAGATTTTTGGATAATATTAGCGGTACTGGGGGTAGGGTAAATGACTAGGATGTTTCCGTTCATAACTGGGACTTGGAACCCAGTGGCTGGGGAGTGCCCTTACGACTGCTCCTATTGCTGGGCGAAGTCGCTGATCAACCGATACAAATATGTGAAGTATCAGGGACCGCCGCGGCTCGATGAGAAGGCGATGCGGAAGATACCCGAGGAGGGCTTCATCTTCGTTCAAGATATGAGTGACATCAGTACACTCGGCGTACAGGACGCGAATATCCTGATGGCTGAGTTAAAAGCACACCCCAAGGCGACGTACTTACTTCTCACTAAAAACCCCATCTGGTATCTCAACATGTTTGGCGATGGGGCAGTTTTTCCCGAGAACGTGGTCTTCGGCGCAACCATCGAAACCACTGAGGAGATAAAATGCAGCCAAGCCCCAAGCCCCGGCGCGCGATTCTGGGGACTTCACCACGTCCATATGTGGATGCCTGACGCTAAGACCTTCATATCAGTAGAGCCCATCATGGATTTCAACCTAGATCAGATGATTAACGGCATCCTCGACGCGAAGCCGTGGGCTGTGGCTGTGGGTTATGATAACTACAACAACAGGCTACCCGAGCCGCCGCTTGAGAAGACGCGGACGCTCATCAAATGCCTGCGAGAGGCAGGGATCACGGTCTACGAGAAGACGCTAAGAGAAGCATGGCACATCACAGAGGAGGCGGGATAGATGGTTGGTAGGCGTCCGAATCACGCTGAGTCCGCCCTAGTTGCCCTCATAAAGAGGCTGAGATACAAGGAGGGAAAATACCTCAAAACAGGGGTCCGGTGGCACAGGCGAAGCCTCAAACGCGCAGATAAAGGAACAGGGGACTTCTACGCAAACTGCGTCTGGGGCCCTTTCAGGGGAGCCGATGGGAGAGTTCATCCCTACGAGATGGATGTAGCTTTTCCCTATGGAGAAGCGGGGGTAGACTTCGAGGTGGATGGCATAGTCTTCCACAGTGGGGAAAAGGTAGAGCGTGACAGAGTCCGCGACGAAACGTTAAAGGCTCACGGGTGGACGGTTTGCAGAATAACCACGGAACAGGTTTACCATGACCTTGTTCCGCTTCTGAACCGGATTAACAGGGCTGCATCAAGACCGAGGAGAGTAGGGTAATTGGGTAAGTGTGGTGTCGTTAAGTCCCCGTTCTACGACGGGTTCTGCGTCAAGCGTCGATGCCCCCTACACCCATGCAGCCAGCTAATCAGCGCCCACAGAGACACGTTCGCTGAGAAGGTCACCATAAAGAGGGTTGTCTAGTTTGGGTGTTTCCATTCCCCCGCGCAAGCCCCACGTCTATGATCAGTGGGCTGGGGATCCTGTGGGAATACCTGAAAACCCTGCGCGATGCGTCGAGGAAGTAACTGATTGGACGGGTTGGCATCGGTTCCAGTGTCGGCGTGGGCGCGGCTATGGTTTGGGTGGACTCTACTGCCGACAACACGCACAGAGACACCCAGCACAAAAAGAGGAGACAGAGAAGTGACTCGGTTCCGTGCTCTTGACCTCTTCAGTGGGCTTGGCGGCTGGAGTGACGGGTTAGCCCTTGAGGGCTTCGACGTCACCGGCGTCGAGATAGAGCCCAAGATAGCGGCGCTCTACAGGCACAGGGTGATCATCTCAGACGTATGCGCCCTGAATCCCTTGGACTTCATGGGTTACGACCTCATAGTGGGCTCACCACCATGCAGAGACTTCTCGAAGTTGGCGCAGGCGGGTAAAAGATGGAAAGACCCCCCAAATCCCCAACGGGGATTAATACTTGTTAAAACATTCCTAGACTTCGTTGAGAAGGCAAAGCCAACTTACTGGTGCATGGAAAACAGCCCCTACCTCACAAAGCACTTAGAAATAAAACCGGGGCTGGTGGGATACTTCGCACCAACGATGCGCCGAGCGCTATGGGGAACCTTCCCCGCGTTTCTGCTCCCCCTCGACTTGAACCGGGGCTATATCTCAAGTGGCATCAACCGATCCACGGGAAATCCCCGAAAGTCAACCAATATATTCAAGCACCCCAACTGGGCTAGGTCTTGGGAGAACGCGATTATTCCTCTTCCGGTTGCCCGCGCTTTGGGTGCGGCGGTTCGGCAGGCGTTGGAGGCTTCCCCATGAGTCTTCGCTTGGCGAGCCCCGCTGAGATTCGCGCGCGCATAGACGCCATGCCCGGGGGGACTCAGCGTGTGCCCGCGCCCACCCGAGACGAGCCCCATAGGACTCTGAAGGTAGACTTCGACGTACTCAAGGTGACGAATATGCTGTGCCTCGTGAAGGGTAGCCGCGCCAGCGAAGTAGTCACACGCAACTACGACGCGGGGAAAGGAAACACAAGCGCCACCCTCAAACTGGAGGTGGTGACGCACTACGACAGCGGCGAAGAGGCACTCCACTTCACAGGCGACGTGCTCAAGAAGAAGGCGCCCACAAAGTGCAGCTTCAGCATACCCCTCAAACCCGAATACGAACCCTTCGCGAAGCCCATCTGGGATGCTTGGGAGCGGGCGGGGGGCAACCCCTGCGACATAGACAGGCACCGCGCCTACTGGGGCAACCGCGTAGTCTTCCGTGGCCTAAGCTACATGATAGACCAGCAGATAATCCTACTCCGCGACGCCGCGGGGGAGAAGATACTCGACGCCAACGGCAAACCCGCCTTCACCGTAGTCCAAGAACACGAGAAACGGGCGGGCATACACGTCCAGCGCCACATACGCCTCGAGGAACTCGAGGCGCTCCAACTCACCGACCCCGAGATAACCAGCTACTTCAGGTGGAGCCCCGGCATGATGGGACTCAACCCCATGAGAAGCAGATACAGATTCATCAGGTGGGAAGAATACTTCCACAAACTCCTACGCAGACCACCACAACAGACGCGGCACAACAACGAGAAAAACCCATAAAGTGGGGGACACGCCCCAGATAAAACGGAAAACTACTCAGTCTTTTTCTCTTCCTCAATTAGTTTCATGGCTACGGGAGAGAATCGTTTTTTGAATAGTTTATTCATCATATGCCGCCCATCTCCTAAAACGGCGAGGGCGTGAAGTGTTATAATTTCTGATTCAGAGAAAATAACGGGGATCATGTTTGAGTCCATTTTCTTCTTTAGTTCCTTAGCATTCAAGCTATCACGTCCTGAACCTTCAGCATTCCCTTATCCGATAACTCCTTAGCCGTCGCCGTGGGAGCCCAACCGGGGGCGGTGCCGCGGGGCTTGAACATGAAGAGCCCATAGCCCATGAGTTCCTTCATGGCCTCACTTACCTGCGCGTTGCTGAACCCCCAGCCCTTCTCATCGAAGAGCGGCTTTATGTCTCGGTGCTCGATTCGCTCCGTTATCCGCCCCGTGGCGTAGAGGTACGCTATCTTCCCCGCGAATGTCTCAGTGGTCAACTCGACGCGGCGCAGCGTATGAGTCACCTCGACTCTATTCACCACGCCCTGAACCGCCAAGTCAAGTGGCTGAGTAGAGCAGTTGGAGCCCGATGTTGGGGTCTGTGGAATTATTGCTTTAAGCGCCTCCACTATCTTAATTCCGGCCTCGGCGTCCTTCAGCTTAGCGGATAGCCGCGTGATCTCCTTTCCAGCCGCAGCCAACATCTCATTTGAGGTTAAAAGCGCCTTCTCCGCCTTAGTCTTCTCATCCGAGGCAACCCCTACTAGATGCTGGGCTTCAGCCTCAATCTTCTTTATCTCGTCCTGAGCATCCGGTTTAACCCGGAGAACCCTAACCTCTTCGCGGAGACGGTTTAGCTCCGCCTTTTCCTCCTGTGTCAATTCAGTTACATCCTTTTTACTGTGAGCTTCAAGCCACTCCGCCACATCTTGAGGCAGAGCCTTACCGAGGGCGACACTTCGCCCCATCTCCTCCGGAACCCCCGTGGGGAGAACGTAGATTATCCGCAGATCATCGCCAATCGCCGCTATGAAGTGGCCGATTCGCAGCGTCCTGATAACGTCCTCGTTTATCTTCTTCCCAATGACCTCGCGGACGCGGTCAATCTCATGCGTCTCACGCTGCCGACCCATAATCCAGTTATTACATTGACGCAGCGGTGTTTTATCTATCCCCGCGATGTCCTGCGAGTCTATGAACAGGTAATTGCCAATCGCCGCGCCCTTACGGATGAATATCTCAGCGTAGAGCTTCACCGGCGTATTACGCCCCTGCGGTATTGCCTCCCAGGCTTCGGGGATGATCACGATAACGCTGTGCATCTTCTCGATGACCTGCTCCATAACGGATCGGATAACGAGCAGCCGCATCTCAAGCGTCATCTCGGAGAGATCCATGACGTTAATTCCATCGGTCAAGGACAGGGTTTTTGAGAAGGTGAATCGCTCAATCTGGGGAATAATCTCTATCAGATATTGCTCCAATACTGAATACACGCTCTCAGATAGCCCGTGGGACTTCTCCCTAAGTGCCTGAACGTTACGGAGAACATCCTTGAGGCTCCGAGTATTCTTCGTCGCCTTCATGATCCAACTACGCTCAAACTTCACCTTCTCGTGAAGATAGGCTTCGAGAATGCCGGAGACGTATTTCCAGTCGGATTGCTCAATAAAATAGGGTGGTATCCCGTGATAGTTGTTAAACCCCGCCTCTCCGCGTTTAGTCTTGAAGGCGATAGCGCGGAGCCCTGAGCGGTCTATAATCGCTTGCAGGGTCGTGGTTTTCCCACTAAGCTGAGTCATACCCGTAACCACGGTATGCGCCAGATCCATGTAAACAGACTCGCCGGTGCCGACTTCGAAACCGAGGAGAATACGTTTACTCAGCATTCTTTGTCTTCACCTCTCCCTTTACGAGACGTGCCAAGTGGCGAAGCTCTTTGTATGCGGTCTTGTTTCCCTTGAATCGTCTCTGGAATATGGGGAAGTCTGCGATCATTACGTCGAGGAGCCCGATGAATCTCTGGTAGACGCGGGTGTTATTCATGTAAATCGCGTCTGGGCTCATGTCTAGTAACTCCGCGGCTTTCTTAACGCTGTTTTCACGTAATTTTATGAGCACTTTCTCCTGAACTCGGCTCAGGATTCTAACCTGTTTCTTATTAGGTTCAGCCAACATCTAACGCCTTGGTAAATGATGCGTCGAAAACGCTTATAAATCTAACGCTTAGGTGGATATAAAAGGTGGTCTATCCAGTAGGAAATTAGGTTAGTCGCCGCCTTAAACGTTTTCAGAGGGGGCCAAATGCCTCAACTTCTTCGCCTTACGCACCCGCTTAACCGGTATCTTAGCATCAAACGGGGTGGAAATGTATGGTATCCACCGCTCCCCGCAGGCGATGCAGAAGGTATCATTCGCCCCATACTTCGCCTGATCGTGATAGTTACACACAGCATCCACCAGAAGACTAGGGCGTTTCCCCCGCCGTAGAATAATCTGCAAACAGGAAGTTAAAACCATCCCTAATTGATAGAAGATGTGAACTATCTTCAGCCTCTCTCAATATGATGTCGCCCCCTATTTTTTCGACCGCATCCTGAATTATGGCAACCAACATTCGCCTAGAACACTGCTTTACAATACCATAACTCCAATCAGTCACTTCTTCTCCCCCTTCTTCTCCGCGTCCACAACGCCCCCGAGTGCACCCGCATACTTCTCATAAAGCATCTCCATGACCGCCTTCGGCTGATCCACGTTAAACCAGCCTATTCCCGCCTGAAGGGTCTGCGCCGTTTTAAGGGCTAACACCAAGTCACCCTCCAGGGTCTCTATCTCTGTGGCGAGGGCATCCAATTCCACCGCCTTCTTAACAGTGCGCTTATTATCCGCAAACCACTGAGCCAACACGCGAACACGACAACTAACCAACTTCACAGCGGTCAAGGAGAAGCCCCCCTGGGCTCAAGATGAAAAATAACCCTCTCCAACGCCTTAGCGTATTGAATGAGATCAGGACGCTCTACATCAGATTCATTAAGAAGATTCAAAGTAGCCTCATGCTCCTTCTTAGCCTCCTCCACAAAACGCAGACTCACGGCTGCGCCGCCTCCCCCACAGACACCACCACGTCACGCCACCCGCCACCCGCCTTGACTACGCGGATAGACATGGATTGACCACGCCTTACATGCCTGAGAAGAATCTCCTGAGCTCGATTCATCGGCACCGACTCAAAGTAAGCCGGAATGTAGACCCCGCCCTCCTTAACGGGAGCCCGTAGAACATCAAAAAGCCTCACTTCGCCTCAGCCTCCTTCGCCACCGCGGGCTTCTCTATGAAGATTAGCCTAACCTGACTGGGGTAGACACCCGCCACCGAGCGAGACCCCCACGGCGCAGTCTCCGGGTGCCTCTCCCTGAAATGCGCGCCAACATCCGCGAGTGCATCATTATTCTTATCACTCATGTAAGGCCACCACACGCTACGCCAACCACAGAGAAGACACTCATACACACGAACCCTAGTCACGCCCTACCAGCCTCCCCCGTCATTTTAAGGTACTCACATTTTATGCGGGCGAAAACATCCTTCGCCGTTTCCCTCTTCCCGTCACGCCACTTCCTCTGGGAGCGAAGCCACTCCGCATCCACATCGTAGAGTTGAACGTTTCTCGTTACACTTGTTGACATATTTACCGAATTATAATATTACAGAATTATTATATAAGCCTATCCCCCGCGCCCAAGACCCAACAGCCCATTCGCCGCGTCAACTACTTCAGGGATGTAATAAAAACCGTCCTTATCCCGAACATAAAACCTCTTTCTACGGAGTATCCTAACATCACTGTGAAACTCAAAGATGCCCCCTGCCTTTTTAACGATAATCGTCTCAGGATACCGCCCATGACCACAGCAACAGGCAAGCGTCTTAACACCCTGAGACTGAAGAAACCGGATCTCAGCCCTCATACACGGATCAACGCGGTTAGCCCCCGACTTCACCCACTTACACATGAGGCACATCCTTCCCTAAGTCCATGAGTCTGTTTGCTGCGTCTATGAACCTCTTGACCTCCAACTCAGAGCCCCGCAGCAATATTTCCCACTCCCCATGCCCATTCAACGCCTCCACAGTCGCCAAGTGACGATACAAGGCACTAGCCTCATACACGCCACAAGCCACACGACCACGATACGACCGCAACTGAACACCACAACCATTACTCAAACGCGCAGCACCATCCGCGAGAACATCACGACGCAACAAAACCCCTCCGCACCAATTTAACCCAAACACACTTACCGTTCCTGAAGTTTTTATATCCCTTATAGGAATTAATAAAAGCCACATCCCAGCGATCAAAAAGCGTCAAGACGCGCTCCGCTGATAAGTTGATTTCGCCCCACTTGAAACACATCCTTGAGGACACCTCAGCCAAAGCCGATTGAGCATAATATAATTCACTTAACATTTTCCGCTTAGTCGAATAAACGTGACCATAAAACGGACCCTGACGCGGATGACGGTTTTCCTGTGGGTCTAGAAAATAGGGGCATTTGTTTGAGTAGTAGAATGGTGGGTCGAATACTGTGCATCCGAAGAAGTCGCGCGGAAAGTGGCGGGGTAGGTCGCGCCACTCACACAATAGGTCCGGTGCTATCTTGAGGCGGGGCTCCTTATCCGTGAAGATAAACCTACTGCAATACGCGGGGTCAACCTTCATTTTCCCGTGAATGTGACGATTACCCGCCGTCACGTCACCAATAAACGGCAAATCCAGAGGCACACCATACTTAACACGATCCTCTAGTTTTCTCCTGACCACAGCCCACGCCGGAGACGAAAAACCAGGGACCACACTCAACGCGGCTCCACCCTGAACACCACATCACACGACTCGCAGTAACGACTCTTCCCCGCATCAGTCAACGACTCCCACAACACACGACCACAAAAAGGACAATTATGAGAATCAGAGTCAACAGTCTTAGAATTCAAACGAGCCCAATCAACACTAGCCAAAGTCATGCTCCTCCTGAAAACTTATAGAATCCTGGTCGCGGATTGAAAATAATCCCATCACGCATCAGAATTGAAATAATTTTAACAGCGTGTATAGTCGTCAGAGTATGCTTATCCATTATAGCTGAGATAATGACCTCATCCTTTATCGCCTCTGACCAATCCATAACCGCCAAGTCACCTATGACTTGCTGGGTTATTTCAAGAAGATTCGGAGCCGCCTTCTTCTCATCCTCAACCAACTCCGCCGATTTGACCACTTCAGCCATTGACGCGGGAGGCGTTACACCCCGCTTATTTTTAATATATTCCCTTAGATCCTTCGCGTCGCCCCAATTATTCTCCACTCGCTGAATGTCCATACTTTCATCTAGCTTAGTAGGAATTAATCGCGTGAATATGATCTTACGCCCATCCTCTCCGCTCCTCTTACGAATCAATCTAAACCCGCAGGCAGGAAGATTCGGCGCAAACTCGTTAATCTCCATGCTCAGACGCGTAGAGTCGGGTGGAAAGTCAGTTCTAGTATTAAGCCCCGCTTTATCCCCCATCGCTTTTAACTCTATGAATAAGTCGGATGGTGTGCTCTTAAACTCCTTAATATCTGGCTCCTTCCATCCACTGATCTCGTTTTTCCACGCCGGTAGTTTCCTATCAAGAAGTTGGATAAGCAGATCACCCACGACGCTACTCTTCACACTGTTCTCCTCCTGATAGAGCCTATTATTCTGATACGCCACTAGAAACTTATCTCCCTCAATTCCCAATGCCTCAGTGATAGCGACGCCCCACTTCATAGCGTCAGCCATACGACTCAGGCCACCCGCGACATCTATTCCCTTCGCCATATTCTGACGCGCCTTAACAATTATGTCAAGCGCCCCCCCGAGGATACCCGCTGCCTTCGCGTAGACCTCACCCATAATGACTTTATCCTCCTTGCGAGTAGAATTAAGGACTTTCTGGGTATTCAGGAGAACACAGCGATCCAATAGATCAGGCTTATACGCCGCAATATTAATCCCGTTCAACCCCACACAACGCATAAACTGGCGGATAAAATCATCATCATCCGAGTAGAGAAGACGGTTAGAGATACCGGCCCCAGTTACGGCGCGGCATAATAAGTCGCTCTGATCCTCATCAATGTGGCTAATATTATCAAAATAAGCTAAATAGTGGTGATCAAGCACCTGACCCAATTTATTTGAGTCACGGTGCATATTAAGCAGCCCCTTCGTCATGATGCTGTTGTCAAAAATGGCTTTAACCGCCACCTGTGAAGTGGATTTTACCGTACCCTTCTCCCCATATATATATGGGATAACGTGGGGAATATCCGGCACAAGCACCTCTAATACACCAAAAACCATGTATAGAAGTTGCTCATCGAGACTAGCGAAGTTAGAAAACCCTAGAATATCGAGGACTTCACCACTCTGCGCGGGGTGTCGAAGTGGTAACTGGTGACTATACCGCTTAAACAGGATCGGGGGCTCCGCCACGAGTTGCCACCCCTGATCCGTAATATAGATCGCCTCCCCCGCCTCGTTGCTCAAGTCAAGCCACCAACCACCGTCCGGTGTGGAGGCTAAGCGATTTGCCAACTTTATGCGTGGCTTATTCATAGTATAGCCACTGAGAAGCATTATAGTAGACCTTATAGCGTCGCCTCCCGGAACCTCCCCTGACTTCTTATACATAATGAGTGCGAGTATGTCTTTTACCTTGTTACTTTTCATGCGGTAGTATCTTCGTTTGGGGGGTGTCGCTAGTGTCGCAGGTGTCGCTGTTTTCACAACACCCCCTCCCTCCTGACACACAGACAGTGTGTCTGTGTCTCTAGCCATCCAATCACATATGGAAAAAGCGTCACTAGCGGCACTAGCGTCACTGAGGAAATCCTGAAGGTTAAAAACGGCGTATTCATCATCGTATTGGTCGCGGAAAAACCGCGTATCCCCCGTCAGGATCAATTCGACTAGTTTCTCCGCCTGAGTCGGTTCCTTGCTACTCGGTGCGTCGCTTAGATCCTGTTCGGGTATGGGCCATAGGTGTGGTTGTGTCTGCATGATTCCGATTATGTCGTCTATTATGCGTGTGGTGTTTCCGCCGAATATGTATTGTATTGCTTCTCTGAGTCGTTTGGCGTTGGGGCTGTTGCGTAGTCCCTCGGGGGTCTTTATTGTTGCCCAGCTTGTTTCTCGGCTTGTGGGTCCGTCGATGTGGTCTATTTTTAGTTCCCATTTGTCGCGGTAGTGATTGACTTTTATGCGGTGTCCACCGTCTTCGAGGACGATAACGTAGGAGCCCTTTTCCTTGTTAGGATACGGTGGGTCACTCATAGGTCACACCTTATCTGAACTTTAACACCTAGTCTATTTCGTAGACTTTTACACCGTTTCGCTCGAACGCTTCTTTGAACGGGGTTTTAGGGGTTACTAGTACATATTCTCCCTCTCGGAATTTTCTATATGTGTTAATTTGTCTTAATGTTTCTCCAAAACTCGTTATTTCAGTTTTTACTTCAAGGTAATAATAGATATGATCGGATTCTTTAGAGTCTTTTTTTCCTAATCCGGATATTTCACGTCTAAAACGATCATTATGTAGACTATGAAGTAGAGTTACTTTTAGGTCTATGAATCCTATCATAAAGTTGTTGTAAGTGTTAGTTATAGGATATTCGGCTTCTATTTTATGGATGAGTTGGATGATTACCTGTTCAGTTAATTCAACGGGTTTTTGACTATTTTCAAGTTCTTCTTTGGCTAGAGGACATAATTCTAGGTGTTGTAATCCATCAGAGTATTGTAAAATACAATATTCATGTTTTTTATTAGTATGTTCACATAATTTTTCTTTGAAGTAAGGAGTTTCCCATATACAATGTGATTTTTCACTGATAAATATGTTTTTATTTACACTTAGTAATACTTTAGTAAGGTTTTCTGGGTTCATTAACCAGATAATGATTTCATCATGTTTTGGCGATGTTAATTGTGTGTCTTTAAACCCCATTTTTTCCGTGAAGGTTGTGTTCTTCGGGTTCATTATACAGCCTTCTTCCCTAGTTTTTCCATCATGGCGAGCCTGATGTAGACAGCGAGAGGCATGTTTAGGCGCGTGGCCTCTGCCTCAGCCTCTATTTTTAGGCTCTTTGGAATTTTGAAGGTGAAGGTTGTGTCTTCTTCATTTTGGTTCATATCAAAACCTATAACACCCCTAAGAGTATTTAACGCTTATTATATGGTTATAGCATGATTAAATAGTTTTAAATATATGTGGTGTTTCTCTTGTTTTGACTGTGTATGTCTGGTAAGGAGCTTGAGGTTGTTAAGCCGAGGCAGGAGATTCAGGTCATAGACCTTGATGGTGTAAAACAGATGATGGCGGCGTTCTCCCGTTTCAAGCGGGAGGTTCTTGAGCCCGGAGACTATTGGGTTGATCGTAAAGACAAGACGAAGCTTCACGTCCGCAAGCCCGGATGGGAGAAGTACGCTACCGCGCTTCACGTCAGCTCTGATTACAGTGAGGAGCGAAGTGAGGTCATTAAGTTCAAGGGTCAGGAGATTCTTGTTTTCCACTTCAAGGGTCGAGCCATTGCCAATGATGGGCGCTATACGGAGCGGTCCGGTTCAGCTTCGAGTGATGAAGGTAAGCCGTGGGCTGAGACGGTTCATGGTATTAGGTCTATGGCTCAGACTCGGGCGGTTCTCCGCGCTATTTCGGCGCTTGTGGGTGGCGGTGAGTTGACGGCGGAGGAAATTGATACTAAGAGTTTCGACGCCGAGTACACGCTCCGCGACTCGCCGAAGACACCTAGCGCGGTTCATGATCAGCATGATGAGGACGCGGCTATCAGCCTCGAGCAGGACATCATCGACACTCTTCAAGCGGCGGGGCTTGACCCAAACGGCATCGAGATCACTAAGGGGCGGGACTGGGGACAACTCATCATTAAGCCGAATTGGCCTAAGCCAAAGGATGGCGAGGAGTCGCCGTGGCGGAAGTACGCGGATGCCCTTGCTCCGTTTCAGGTGAAGTATCATGGGGCGAAGGAGAAGGATACCTGTGCCCTGGAGCACCTCTATAACTGGACGATAGGGGTGGCCTAGATTGATGCGTGCCGATATTCTGGTCGTGGATCAGGGGCAACTTGACATAATCACGGCGATGCTGAAAGAGGGATGGATTGTGGACCCGGCGTTGATGCCGACTGGTCGCCCTAATATCATCGACGGGGTTGGCGCAGTCTATCACTTAGTTCATGGCTCGCATGATGAGGTGAAGGATTATATGATAGTGGCTTCCCCGTCACTATATGTAAAATACTTGGAGAATGAACTTGCTGAGCCGCCCAAGGCTTCAAGTGAGTTTTCTGGTGTGGTTCTTTCGGCGCTGTTGCCGCATGGGGTTCACCCTGAGAGTGTGCCTGAGTTCAAGAGGGTGGAGGGCTATGTGTGGGAGTTTCATAAGGCGTATGAGAAGGTTGCTGTGTGGCTTCGTCGCCCACAGGAAAAGGGGGCGGTTTAGATGGGTTGTAATATTCATGGTTGCGTGGAGGCTAAAGTTTGGGGTGGGGATTGGGTGTTTCTCTGCGATATTCCTAATTATCGTGATTATCGGTTCTATGCCAGAATTGCTAATATCAGAAATAGTGGGGAGAAGCCGATAATTCCAATCACTCACCCTCGGGGACTACCTATTGATGTAACTAACATTACGAAGGTAACTTATGATATTTTCATGGAGGAAACGGGGGGGCATGATGTTAGTTTTCTCGATTGCGCTGAATTGCGTGACGCGGTGGGGAATATCAACCCGTTCTGGGACGCGTATCTTCGTTTCATCTTCGCCCTCGGGGAGACCTATGGGGAGGACGCGGTGCGGATGGTGTTCTGGTTTGACAACTAGACTGGTTCGCCCACAGGCAAAAGGAAGGGAGGGGGTTTAGTGCCGCGGTTTTCACATATGGATTTTAACCCTGAGCCCGTGAAGATGAGGAAATATAAGGAGGTTATTAACTCCATATTTATCCTCTCTAAGTATGAGGAGGCTGTGTTAAGCGCTGTCCTCGCATCTAGGGAACCGGTCTGCGTTCACGACCTCATTCAGATCTGTGGGGTTCCGCGGACGAAGGTATACGGTACGCTTAAGAGCCTTAAGAAGATGGGGTTGGTTAACATCATCATCCTCACTGAGGACGAGGTGGTGAAGCCGGATATTTGGGAGTTCTGGCCGGAGCATAAGCAGAAGCAATATCTTAGTGAGAAACTTGTAAACGTTACAAGGTATGTGGCGGAGAAGGAAGCCATTGAATCTCGCATAGTAGAGTTTACGCGGTGTGCTCAAGAGACATCTCGATTATGGGGTGAATTAAGGGGGGCTTCTTCTTGAGCTATATTTGTGGTCTGTGTGGGTCGGATTGTGGGACTGAGCGAATTCTAAAGGACCACCTGATGCGGGCTCATGGTTTGGCGAGTAACCCCGTGGTGCGCTCCTTGGGGAACCTGTATGAGGAGGTCCACGCCTTGGAGGGGCGCGTCGCGGCTTTGGAGGGTCAGCTTGGCTGTGGACGCGCCTCCCCTGAGGAGTTGAAGGAACTCAGGGAGTACCTCGCGTTTATGCGTGAGGAGAGGAAGAAGGGGGTTCAGGGTCTTGACATCTAATAAAATTCTCGGTAGACTAGGATTATGTGGCATTGAACTTGAGGTTACTGTTTGGAAGAGCGGCAGTAACGTAAAGTGTCCACATACGGGATCAGGGTTCACCCGTTATCCACATGGAACCAATCCTGATCCTGGTCGTCATGTTAAGGATTTTCTGAAAGAGTGTAAGGATTGTCCCGAGAATGTGCATAAAGGGGAGAGGGCTAAGGAGGCTCCGCTGCATGAGTGAAATGCCTAACTCTACTCGGCTTCTAATCTTCGAGCTGGTTCAGGAGATGCCGAAGGGAGACACCGCCACTAAGCTAAGTTGGGCTTTTAAGAAGGCTCGCCAACACTGGATGGTCACTGAGGAGAGTGAGCAGTTCCAAGGGGCGGTAGGGGCTGTATATGAGACTTCAACGAAGGAGGAGAAGACGCGGATACGCGCTAATCTTAGCCAAATAAGGGCCGCATCAGACTTCATGGCTGGAAAATCTTTACCAGTTATTGATCTTATAGACTATGGGTTTAATATAGCCCAACTATGGCGCGAATCATCTGAAAAAAAGGAGACGACACAGCCATGAGTGAACACGCGGAGAAGTGGCGCAAACAGTGTTTAGATGAATTTAACGAATATTATGATGTTTGCGCTGAGGAGCTTTTGGCGACTGTCAAGAAGCAGCAGGAGGCTGGGTCGGCGTGATTGATCCTCGTGTTTCTGATCGGATGGCGGGGTCTACGGATGTTAGGTTGACGTGGGCGCGTGCTCAGATGGGTGTTGACTTGGCGGAGTATAACGCCAAGAATGGGGGACATTGGAGCCGTGGGGGACTCAGGGCACAGCCGAGGGAAGAGGAGAGGGAAAGATGAAAGTTGAAGTAGATGTTCCCCGGGAACTGCTTTTGCTGGTTGAGGCGACGAGTTTTGATTACGTCTCAGAGGTGACGAGGGCGATTAAGGAGGCTTCCCGCGTTGTGTAGTCTCGAGCACGTTTCTGTGGTTTGTCCCGGCGTCTTCGATGCTGGGAATCCCGCGTGTCAAGAGAAGCCTCTAACTGGGAGTGATGGGGAGATTAACGGCTTCACGCGGTGCCCCGACATCATGTGCAGACTAAAGGGAGAGAAAAAGCCATGAGGTTCGCTAAATATGTAATCAAGAAGATTAGGGACCTAAAGGAGGTTGTCGGCATATGTGCCTTACCTATTATTGTTGCCTATATCGTGTGGCGTATGATTGATCCTTTTACGGAGGTATTTATTTTTCTTGCATTATGCGAGTTCTTTATTCTAAGCTTCTTTGTTGGATTCTTCATTTTATCAGAAATTTATGAAGATTATAAAAAATGGAAAAATGAGGAGGTTCAGGATTGACTAAGCCGCCTCGTGTGCCCGCTAAGGGTGTCCCTGCGCCGTTCTGTCGGGAGTGCCTAGCTACACTAGAGTACAACAGGCAATACCCCGAGTACCCGCGGCTATACTGCTCAAGCTGTGGTCGATCACTTCCGGCGGAGGCGAAGTGACTTGGATAAGCCTAAGCGGTGTGGAGATTGTCGCCATTGGGTGCGTGGAGGAATAGGGGCGGGGCGTGGTGGCGGCTACTGTTTTTCATATATGATTCCGAAGGTGCCGAATAATACGGTTACTCCACCGATTTGTGGAGAATATGAGGAAAGGGTGAAACATTAATGGATTATTTTACTCTGTGTTTTCTTGAGGGTTATACGTTGGTTCGTCGCGCGTCGCTGCTTGACAAGGTGATGCAGCGTAGGGCTGGGTGTTGCTATGCGGGTGAGTGTCCGGGCTACGCGGCTGAGTCGGTGTGCTGTAACGACGACCTTGAGGCGCGGGGGTACTGCGGATACTATAAGGATGAGGGGAGAAGGAAAAAGGGATTAGGGTCTCCGCGCCTGCCAGCTGAAGTCTAGGTTGCTGGCTCCGGGGTCCGCGGCTACATTCAAGACCGCGTGTGTGGCGTTGCAGGTGAGCCACCAGTTGCCGGTGGGGTTGGTGGGGTTCTCGGTGAAGGTAATCGAAAACCACGAGGCTATGGGCGTCGCGCTTAAGCTGTGGGCGAAGGCGATAGAGGTGGTGGCGTTCAGTACGGTGGCGGTGCCGCTGGACTCAGTAGTGTATCCATAATTATTTGAGGCTCTTAATATCCCCGTCCTTAATGTTGGTGTGCCGCCCAATCCACCAATAAAGACATTATTCTGAAGTGTTAAATCATAATTTGCACCAACTGCTCTAAATCCTCTAAAGGCATTATCAAGACTGTTTGCTATTGCTGTGACTTGTACAGCCGCTGTGCTGGAAATATCAATCAAATTATGGCATTCATATCCAGTATTTCCAATGATAACGATATTGTTACACGCTAGATTTCCCCACCCGGCACTTACCATACCATCTGCGCCTCCAGACCCATAACCACAATAAGTAAACGTATTTCCAGTTATTGTAATTCCGAAAGATGGGACAGCAACACGGTTATAGTAATCAATATTTATTCCACCTAACCCAAATCCCTCAAACGTGTTTCCAGTTATAGCAATATTATAGGAGGTTTCAATTTTAATAGCTACATCGGTTCCTGTGGGATTATAACTTCCCTTAAAATGATTTCCATATAAGCTTACTCTATTCACATCCAGAAGTAACATAGAGGAATTATTAATTGGTACAACGATATTATTATCTGAAATAGATATATTATATCCCGCCGGTAGATTTAACCATAAATCAGTATTAGTAGCCCTACACCGCGTTACTTCTAATTGGTCTAATATGCCTGTGATCCCAGAATAAAAATTGTCAAAATTACAATTAGTAACGGTTACATATTGCGGTCTTCTCCAAGCAGCCCCATCAAAATAGAAAAGATATAACGCATAGTTTCCATGTGTGGTGCTAGTAAAATTAATTCCACTTATAGTTATATTTTCTACTTCTGTTAAATGGGGAATGGAGAAAATAGCGGTTTCACCATTAGGAAGATTCATTTTCGCATTCACTCCAATTAACTTTAAGTTACTTACTAATGTTATATTATAAACATCTCCAAAATCTCCCTTAAGAATTATTGACTCCTCCCAAGTTCTACCGGTTGTAAGTGAATTTATCACGTTTTGAATTAACGTAGTTGCATCCGTATTATTTGTTACTTGTCCTGTGTGCCCGTTTTTGGCGTAGTACATGGTGGGGGCTGCCGCTGGTTCACCCCAGACGATGATGTCCGCCTCTGATTCGGGGTAGATGAGTGTGTCTGTGGCGTTTTCGTATGCGGTGCCGTTGTGTATCCACAGGTCTCCGGCGATGAATGTGTCTGTGGTGTTGAGGTCGTCTACGTTTGTGAGGTCGAGTCCGCCCCAGTCTCCGCCCAGTCTCGCGTTGATGTTTGTTGTCCCGAGGTAGTAGGTGGTTACGTATGCGTTTGTGAATGTGGTGGATGTGCCGTTCACCCACCCCGCGCCCGTCAAATCGTTACCAGACGCCGAGATGTCGCCTGAGAGGGTGGTGGCGCCGAGTTTCGTTACGGTGAGTGTGTCCCCGCTGAAGGCTATGTCGGGGTCCGTCTTCAGGTAACTTGTGCCATTCGTTATCACGACGCGGTTAGCCGTGAGTCCGGTCACGCGAAGCTCAGTGAACCACCCGTAGAGTTCACGAATCCAATCACCCGTCCATGTGCCGTCCTGCGTGGGCAGCGCCGCGTACACCCCCACGCCCCCAATCACCGTGCCCAGTAGCAGCGTGGCTATGAGCAGCCCGCGCAGCCGACGAACCCCAACACCCGTTGACATGGGTATACTCTCATCAGGTGAGGATAAAATGTTTTCTAAAAAAACAAGGCTTAAATACATGAATGAATGAATAGAGGTTTAGGTAATGAATGAATGAAGTTTAAACTGCCTAACATCACCAAGGAGGTTGCAGATGGAAAATGGCACATCAATTTCCCACAGTGGGCGATGAGTTTTTCCGGAAAAATCGTGGGATGGGGGCTTCTCCCACTCGGATTCTATCTAATCCTGAGTCAAGATACTATGCCTAGCCCAATAGCGACGGGGCTTATAGGCGCGTACCTTAGCGTCCAGTTAATCAACACGGCGATGAATCCGCCAAAATATAGGATTGACCCACAATGATCTGTTCCAAGAATCCCGCGCATGGTGAGATGATGCGCAACGGCACACGCGGCGGAAAGCAGCAGTGGTACTGTAACGAGTGCGCCAAGCTGAGAAACGAGAAGAAAAAGGAGGCGGGTAAGCAGTGAGCAGGGATTTAACGTTGCTTGTCGTTGTTGTGACGATTGTTTTTGCGTTTGTCGCGGGGCTGATCGTGGGCAACTTCCCAGATAATCAATCTGTGACCATAGAGGCTTCTCCCGTTCAGGAGGGTTACGTGTCGGGTAAGTCAAGTGGCTACACTGATGGGATACTTAAGTACAGTGTAATGATTAAGCTCGATTATGCGGATGCCGTTACAGTCAACGTTACCTCGGGCTACTTTGACTCGGTTAAGATAAGCGAGCGGGTAAAGGTTACGTATACTCAGCAGGGGTGGGTCATCGTGGAGGCACCATAGATGAATCCGCGTGTCTTGGTCGCTGCGTTGCTCATCTCCGTCCTCTGCGTGTCTGTGGCTCCTGTGAGTGGTCTCGCCACAAAATACTGGGATGTTCAACTTGACCCTGATAAAGGCTCTACAACACAGAGCATACTTCTACGAATACGCATGTCAAACGGCGAAGAGCCGACGGGAACCACGCCACGCTACATCTACGTGTTTTACGATGGCAACGTTTTGGTGAAGCGTCAGGTTGCCACCTATACATTATCAACGGGTCTATACGCTTATGCTTGGGACATAACCATAACGGTTCCACAAACAGCTTCAGGCACTATTTACGGAGAACACATTATCAAGGTTAGTCTTGAGGAGGCGGATGGCAGCTTTAACGATAAGGAGGTTGAATACACGATTACGGGTGGGAAACCAGTTGGGGATTGGTGGAGCAGCCAACCGGCCTCTTATTGGGTTACGATGTGGGCAAACTGTCCCCCTGAAATGTTGGCTGTAATGAAGGGTGAGAGGGGGGAACAGGGAGAGGCGGGCGAAGCCGGGGAGGATGGGGTGACTCCCAGCATCAATTATTCCGACTTAGCCGATGGTATCGACTACGCGGAGTTTTGGGGCAGCGTCCCCGCGGATGTCCGCGCAGAGCTAAAGGGAGAGACAGGGGCATCGGGCGCGGCGGGGGCACCGGGAAAAGACGCCGACCCCACGCTGACCTACGCGGCACTAGCACTAAGCATAATTGCAAACGTGGCGTGGATACTACCCAAACTCAAGGAGAAGAGAAAACAATGACAAAAAAAATGAATAAAAGGACATTGACTGGAGACGATGGTGAAGATTTAGCTCTGCTTATTCTCGCTTTCATGGGATTAGGTATGGTAATATTCTTCTTTGGAGTTATGCCCATCGCCGTTTTACTCCAAAGAGGCGATATGCTTGGTGGGCTCTTCTGCGGAGTTTCTTTCACCGTAGTTTTAGCGGCTGCATTTATAGCAAGTAGAAGCCCGCGCAGAGCCTTCAGCGTCAAATTTTCCGCTCCTCTAACAATCGCTCTATGATGATCCAGAGCGGTTCTCGTTTATATTTCCCAAGTGCGCGCAGTCGATCCCGTAGTTCCCGCGGAACCTGAATCGTAGTCGTGTCAGCCATCAACTATAGATACCTATAGATGGGGATAAAAAGATTTAACCCGCCCCAGCCACACAAAGTTAACCATGGGAAAAGCGTCGGACAAGCTCTGGGAACTAGAATCCCAGCTACCCAACTCCATAAAACCCTACACCGACAAAATAATACGCGGCGGAACCAAGATAGCTAAGAAACTACACCCCCTCGGAGAAGACACGAGGAAAGTGGGAAAAGCGTGGGTACAGCGACACAACCCCCTGAAAAAGAAGACGCGCCGCTAATTCTTATAATAGACAATCGCACCGAAGAGAAACGACGCGACGAGAACCAACACCTGTATCTGATAAACAGTCCACCCACCCATATTAGCCACCAACAGTATCCCCGCCACATTAAGCTCATCTATCAAAAGCGCCAAACCCAGCCCAGCGACGGCGCAGGCGCCCACCATCGCGGGGCTACGCTTCACCCCCGAGGCGACGCCCAAGCCCAGAAAAGTAATCATGATCCCCGGAAGCACACTCATCAAATCCTGAGAGGCACTAACCGATGGCAGAAAAGCCCACCCAGAATAGTTAATCACGCCGATAACGAGCAGCACGCTTATAGTTATCAGCACGTAGATTCTGAGGTTCTGCGTCGCCAAATCATGCACCCCAGAGACTGATCGCGTGGGATAACAGGGACATGATCCCCATAAGGATGGCGAACCGCACCAGCTCCCACCGATACTCGGGTATATTGTATGCTCCAAGCCCGAATGTCAAGGCTAAGAGAAGCAGTAGGCTTGACAGTAAGTCGATGCTATCGTATATTGATCTGCTCATGGGGCCATACCATGAGACGGTGACGGTGCTAGCCCCGGAGGTATCTATCGTCGCCACCCCCGCCCCGCCATCCCACCCAGACAATGACCCGCCGACCACAGCATATGGCTCCCCCTTTAAGGGACACCATATCCGCTGAGTCCCAGCACCCGTAGCCACATATTTTATGCTATTCTGCTTCGTCTGCGTCAGCGTCATGTTAACCCCGAGGGTGTCCGAGGCGAAGCCCAAGCTAGTGTACACGTACCCGCCTGAGCCGAGTTTCAGCGAGCTAAACGTCAGCAGGTTCCCCGTCGCGTTCCTATTCGCGGGGACGGTGAAGTACAGCGTGTCACCAAAGGCAACGTATCCCTGCGAATCCACGCTCCTAATCTTCTTCCCAGCCCCAATGTGCTTAAACGACGCCACAGACTCCGCGAAGGGCGGCGCGAAGACCGCCGCGGCGCTAATCACCATTAGGATAACCACGCCAAAGGCTAGAGCCCTTCTCCCATTACTCCGCGGTGTGGTCATGTCTGCGTAACACTTCTCTCACTGAGGATATAATCCTATTCTCGGGTTGCCCCGGAAAACGCAGAATCCATAATAGGGTAAACAGTCCTATGAAGCGACATGCGGCGAGTGCGACGATGCCATAAGGCCACGGGGGATGAAACTGGAGGTTTATCGCCTCAAGACCCACGATAGCCGTCCACGCGTAGCAGCTATACTTAAACCAGTTCTCCGACGCGTTGAACTTCAGCGTCCAGAGAAACGGGATGACGTAGAGGTGGACGCTCTGAAGAAGGACCACGCCCACGTTTCCCTCGAGGAGGTCGGCGACGTGGATGGGGAACTCCCAGTAATACGAGTTCAGGAACACGACTAGGAATGCTAGGCAGACGGGTTGGAAACCGGGGCGGCTTCGATAATGGTAGGTCGCGTACATGACCATTAAAACGTAGGATATGAGGAGGATGTTTGTGTAATGTGCGCTGCACCAACCGGTGGCGGCTAAGACCCCAATCACGGCGACGCCAATCGGGTATATCCACTGTGGGTTAAACAGTTTGCGATTATAAAGAATCATCCAGATTAGGGGCTGTAAGTAGGTGGCTAATCCAAACCAGTAAACATCCATAGCTAATAGTGGATGTTTTTAATATAAAAATGTGGGGGACCACTGCCCCCATGTAACTAACCGAAGACTGAGCTTAGCGGCCCGTCCTTGCCGAAGACCCAGCCAATCGCGATCACGTCGAACAGAGCAGCCAAGAGCGTTACCGCGCTTGTAAGCCCCGCCGAGAAGTCGGTGAAGAACGCGATTCCCGAGAAAAGCGTCAGCACCGCGCCGGTGATCGCGACCACGATCATCGGGTTACCGAGCAGGCCAGCTAGTGGATTAGGCATCTATTTTCTCTGCCCTCGCAATGGCTTCATGGTAATATGTCACCTTTTAAAACAATATAAGCCTTCCCCCAGATTCGCTAAATTAGCCAGCTTTTAGGCGCCTTAATCACCGCTGGGGCTGAATCGTATACCCTGTTTTTCTCCGCGTCGCTGTTTTTGTGTTTAATCTCCTTCCACAGGGAAGGGGAATATCCTGGCGTCCCAACCTCACTTGGCGCATCTTTTTTCAACGTTTATCCAGTCACCACACCCACGAACGTCATAACCATGTTGGCGACGAAGTTAAACACCGTGAAGCTCCAGTTCCACACTTCGCCCACCACGTAGCTGACTATCTGAATGTCCCTGATTACTCTCTCAACTTGGCTGATTCCTTCACTCTTCGCCCGACGCGGTATGTTATCGATCCACCACATGAAGGCTATGATGGGGACCACGTCGATCCACGTTGAGACCTTGAACACGGTCCAGAGGTCGATCATCCCCGCCGTGTAGGTTCCGTCGAATAGGCTGCCTACGATTGTGCAGATGTTTACGACGGTGTTTACCATGCGGGTAAACCACGCGGTTACGGTGCCGCTTACGAATATGATTAGCGTCATCGTGGCTGATACCATGTTGATTATGGCGGTGGCGCTGTCTGCGAACCATGTGGCGAAGGCTGTGATTGTGGGCACGATTTGGCCTAGGACGGCTCCGGTGAGTCCGAAGAATGTGAAGCCTTCGTTTACCTGCTTTATGATGCTGAAGGATGCGCCCACTGAGATGGCTACGTAGTCGCCGTCTGGGGCGTAGCCGTCTACGTAGTCTCCCGCCATGTCTATCCACGTGTAGTAGTAGACGGCTCCGAGTGTGGCGGGTGTTGTTACGGTGATGTTGTAGAAGCCGTTTGCTATGGCGGCGTCTGCCCCCGCGTAGTCTCCGCCGCCCGTGTAGAGTTTTACCTGTGTGAACTGGGCGTCGGGGGGGTAGCTGGTGGATGAGTTGTCCCCCGCGACGGTGGTGGCGTATCGGACGCGCCCCGTTATTTCCACGGGCATGTTTATCGTGGTTGAGGTGAGGTTTCCGGTGAAGTCGCGGGTTACGAGGCGGCTGATTACGTCGAAGTAGTTGCTGTGTACGGTGGTCCACCCCACGGTGTTTCCCTCCGCATCTTCAGCCCACACCTCGAGGTCGCAGTCGGCTTCACTTGTGGCATCCCACTCAAATCGTATGCTGAGGACTAGAGTACCATCGTTTCCGACTTCTGTGAAGCTGCACCCGCCCGCGTCGAGGTCTATGGTGGATGCGCCGGTGGCTATGGCGTACGCGGGCACCCCGTCCAGCGTGGTGGCGTTCACCATCCAGCGAACCGACGCGCCCTGAGCGCCGCGGACGCTGATGGACGCTACGTCGGTTGCCCCAGACCCATCCGTGATTACGGTGGTGAACGTGTAGTATTTCTTCATCGTGTAGAGATTGTTCGTGTCATCCATGTCGCTGATTACTGAGGAAGTTATCACTGGGTCGTATTCGATGGTTACGTAGAGTGAGTACCGCTTGGGGGTGGTTGTGGTTGACCACCCGAAGGCTTGGGGGGCGGCGTAGCTATTCGTGATGTCGATGTAGCTTGTCCCGCTGGCTACGTCGTATCGCATGTTCAGGTCGCTGTTGTCTGGTATTAGCCCGATGACGTAGCTTGTTGAGGCGGCGAGTTGGTATCTTGGGGTGAGTGTCACGGTTTCCCACGCCCACGCTCCGGGGGTGGCGGCTGTGTCGGATGTTAGCAGGGCTCCGCCATCTGTCCCGGCCCAGATGCCTAGTCTCATGTGTGCGGGGGCGTCTTCGCTTACGTAGGCGTGGATGGTTATGGCGTATGGTGTGCCGCTGGCTGGGGTCGTTGCGGCTGTGCCGTAGGCGTCGTTTATCGTCATCGCCTCGGTGCTTCCGCCTGCGCCCGTGTAGCCGATTGTTGGGTCTACTATTACGGGGTATTTGGCTGCATCCAGCCACTTCTGATCTACGGTGACGGTGAGAGTGTCACCCTCTATCTTCATGGTGCCCCACGTTTGTTTGCCCGCGGCGTCGGTGACGTGGGGGCGGTAGATGTGTGCGACTTTGCTAGTCTCATATACGCCGTCGCTGTATGTAGAATACACTGCGTAGCTCCCCACGATGTCCGCGGGACGCGAGACGTAGACTTTACCAGACTTCCCCGTGACGGCGGACGCGGTGACGGCGCAGGGCTCGCCGAACCGCGCCTCAGCCGACGCAGCCGTGTACTCCTCGGTTAGCGGCGGCTGGTAATAGTACTCGCAGTTCGTCAGCGTGAGGGTGAGGCTGAAAACATTTGTCATTGGTCTGGACGCCAATACCCAGCTATACTCCACCTCGTCGGGGCGCTGCTCAACCGTGACGGTTATCCCCGCCGCCGTCAACGCCGGCTCTACTCTGAGTTTGGAGACGCCCCCGTGCTTGCTGATGGTCGCCGTCTTCGTCGCAGCATCGTAGGTATGCGAGTCGGTGAACGCGGGTGCCTTGGCTGAGGCGAAGGGCGCAGCCACCGACCCCACCACCATGAGGAGAACCAGAAGACAGAGCAGACGCTTCATACAGGGTTACACTCGTCAACTGGGAATAAAGGTTTTACCGTCGCCTCTTCTTAGCCCACTCCGCAACGCGGAACGCAGCACCAACCAAACACCCAGCCCCCAAGACGAATAGGAACTTCGCCTCAAACGCCTCAAGACTCAACTCGGACTCAGCCTCGTGATCGTCGCCCTGCTCCCCCGCCCACGCGAAACCTTCTCAAGCGCCTCAACGAACCCATCAGCCTCAACCACGCTAACCCGCCCATCCAACACGACGCGGAAACGCGGAGCCCCCTTCTCTTCCTTCTTCTCAGCTAGGCGCTTACCCGAAACTTCCCCGCCAAGAGGTAGAGGCGGGGTTTCCTCTGGCTCTTCTGGTGGCATCTCTGTCGGGGGCGGAATTATTGTGACTGGTTCAAGTATGGGTTCCTGCTCGGTGATTTCCTCTAATGCCTGTTCGGTGGTCTGCTCTGTGACCTGCTCAGTTATCTGCTCCTGTATCTGAATCTGCTCGGTGATTTGCTCCGATATTTGCTCAGTTAACGATTCAACCACCGGGATACTTAGGTTAACAGCCTTCACGTCAGGTAATTCGTCTGTTGGAATCTTAGGCGTTACAATGGGGATCACGCTGATGTCCAGTTTAAGGTCGGCGTCGATTTTCTCCAAAGACGCCGAAACCCTAGCTGCGTCCCCCGAGGAAAGCAGGGCGGAGAGAGCCGCGTAGAACTCGGCGCTGGGTGGAGCCAAATCCACGCCACCAGTCACCATACCCCTCGAAGTCGCATAATAGGGATTAGGTAATACCCCTAAATTTGACCTTGGATATGTAATAGTAGATTCTTCTAACACGGAGACAACGGGTCCACCGCCCACCTCCACAGTCGGAGCAGGGATATTTGGTCCACTCATCTTCTTAGCAGACTCAAGCGCCAGTTCCGCCTCAGCGAACCTCTGCGCCTCAAGGGTTAAATCCGCGTTTACGTCAAACTCCCGCTGACGACTGATTATGTCACTAATATCTAATGTGTCAAGCGTTTTTCCCACCTTCTTAAAGAGAGTCGCGGCCTCATCAGTTATCGATGGAAAATATTTACCAGACTCAAAGAGAGCGGGGTTAACCGTGGGGTATTCGAGGTATAACTCCGGCGCATATATTACAAAGTCGGGGCGAGAAAACACGTCAAAAGGACCACGTACACCAGAAAGCTGAGGACCATACACTTTACTGGTTCCAAGCCTCAGCCTAGTGTTCTCATCGATGAACTTCGCCATAGCCTCAAAGTCAAGGGTTTCGTATCCCCCCTCGTATATCTCAGTGGGGACATCAAAACCTAGTTTTGTTTTCTGTATAATGTTGGTTGTATAATCTCCCTCAATAAGTGTGCCCTTGAATGTCTGGTATGGCTCCGTGGGAGTGAAGTCAACATCGTCAAGCGTAGCCGCCCACTTAAGGTTAGCCGCGGTACGCGCCCCCTTTATGGCGGAGGCTAAACCAAATCCAAGCGTGGCGATGTTCGCCGCTGTAACTAGTGGATCATTCTTCGCGGCTTCAACTATACTCCACGGGTCTTTTTCCAGATAATAAGCAAACTCGGGAATAGTAGCCCCGCCAAAAGCATACCCCGTAACATATCTTAACCCCGCCCCCGAGGAGTAGAGGATACCCGCTAGCACGTCTTCTCCGCGTAGCTTGGCGGCGGCGGCCTCGTAGTCAAGTGTAGCCCCAATTTTTGATAGGTCGCGCTCGGCTGCCCTGAAGGTGCTTACTATGGGGATGTTCTTGAGAAGGTTGTCCCAAGTTGCCTGATAATCGATGAACTCCTGTTGCTTCTGCGCCGTCTGAACTCCGGGTTCCTCTAGGCGGTTTATGAATCTGGTTGCCTCGTCTGGGGTGTCGAAGAACCGCGTCTGGGTGACCCCGCTTGAGTCAACGTAGGTTACGGGGTACATCTGCTGGTCTACGCTGAATTTGAAGGCGTCCTCATAGTTGTCGAAGGTGTACTTTTTGCCATCCGCGGTTACGGTGAAGGTGGTTACGGCCCCGGAGTCGTATTCTGCGTCGAGCCTTTTCACGCCGGAGAATCGGTCCTTGAGTAGGTTGATCTGCGCCTGATACGTCGATAGGCTCATCTGTCCGCTCCGGTATTGCTGATCCAGCGTCTTCTTCGCGTCCCGTATAGCTTGGACGTTCTCGCCGCTGAGGTGCCCATACTTCTGTATCAGCCGAGTAAACAGGTTTTTGTCTGTGTCCTTGGGGCGATACGTTACATCAAGTTCTCTTGCAGCCGCTTTGTAATCAGTTTCAAGTTTCTGGGCGGCTACATCGTGTAGGCTCTGGGATATGGCTAACTCCTGTTTCGGGGTAGTGGTGACGGGGGTGCCTGACTTGATCCGCTCCTTCTCCCGCTCTTCCTGTTCAATAACCTCGGTGGCGGGTTGGTTCTGCTGGGCTATACGCTGCTGCTCCAGTTGGTCGCGCTGCTGCTTCTCCGCCAACCTTCGCTGGTACTCAGCCTGCGTAAAGCCCTCACTCAAATCAGTTACTTCCTCTGCGCCCTCACCGTGGTCAGCACGACGGGCTTAGCCTTCCCGAGCTTGCCCTTCTTGCCGACCTCCTGTATGTAGGCGACGCTGCGCCCAGTCACCCTGACTCCTACTTTCGTCTTCTTGCCCTTCCTAGTCTTGTTCTTCGCCGTCTTTTTTCACCTCCCCTTAGACTCTCTGGATTGTTACGCTCTGTCCCTCTGCGGGCAGCACGTCTACGCCGCGGCTCATCCCCGCAACGATGTCAGCACCCGAGACAGTAACAGATGATCCGCCGCGGGTGACGCGCCACCGGGGTCCAGTCATCGACTTGGAGCCGATCACGGCGCGGGGCGCAGCGGGAGCCTTGCCCTCCCCCCGCATGTACTTGTCAACGCGGACACCCTCCCGCGTGTAGCTCCTGACGGGGTGACGATAAGGAGATTTTCGGGGCAACGTTACCCGCGCCCCTTCCTCTTCTTCTTAGGCTTGGTCACCTTCAGGTAGTAGGC
>Ga0247842_10001792_pt1 | contig 34095 bp, 21 predicted proteins | sample LaCruzMarch2015__3_FD_192411 | JGI IMG/M metagenome (GOLD analysis project Ga0247842, IMG submission 192411) | Freshwater microbial communities from meromictic Lake La Cruz, Castile-La Mancha, Spain - LaCruzMarch2015_19m | ecosystem: Environmental > Aquatic > Freshwater > Lake | place: Spain...
CTCACAAAACGGTTCAGTTGCCAAGAATCCTGATGCAGGTTCTTATAATAGTGGTACAGAAGTTACTCTAACAGCAACTCCTAATGCCGGGTATCAATTTAGCAGTTGGAATGGAGTTGATAGCAGTACAGGAAATACTGCAAAGGTAATAATGAATGCTAATAGGACAGTTACAGCGAATTTCACAGTTAATACACAACCTCCGAATCAGCCAGTTACTTATACATTGACTATTGCCTCACAAAACGGTTCAGTTGCCAAGAATCCTGATGCAGGTTCTTATAATAGTGGTACAGAAGTTACTCTAACAGCAACTCCTAATGCCGGGTATCAATTTAGCAGTTGGAATGGAGTTGATAGCAGTGCAGGAAATACTGCAAAGGTAATAATGAACGCTAATAGGACAGTTACAGCGAATTTTACAGCTGTTACACAGCCTCCGCCATCTACAAAGCCAAAAGCAAATTCTCAATCACTTACTTTAAGAGAAGGTAATTCCACAACTATAACTCTTACTGGCACTGATGCAAATGGACAGGCATTTAGCGGCTATCCGCTTTATACTATTACACAGTCTCCCCAGAGTGGCTCACTTACAAGAGTTTGGCCTGATGATCCAAACAGAACAAATATGTGGACATATACCCCCAGTAGTACTATAAATTTTGGAAGCAGTAATTCTATTACAGATTCATTTAAATTTAAACTAAGATATCAGGCTGTTGATTCAGAAGAAGCATCAGTCACAATAACAATCACAAAAAATAATCCGCCTATAGCAGTTTCTTCATCAGTTTCAGTATATAAAAATACCTCTGTATCCATAAGTTTGAATGCAAGCGATGTAGATAATGATTTATTAAGTTATTCTCTAACATCTCCCAGTCATGGCAGTGTATCTGGACCAAGCGGCAAGTGTAATCCGCCAGCAACAGCTATTTATACTCCTCAATGGGATTATTTAGGCCCAGATTCATTCACATTTACAGTAAACGATGGTATTGCAACTAGCGCTTCAGTTACAGTAACTATAGATGTCCAGCAGTTGAATCATCTTCCTGTAGCACAGGGATTGTCTTTTAATGGACAGGAAGATACATCTATTACTATTACCCTCCAAGGGACAGACATTGATGGAGATACTTTAATTTATAGTGCGTATGGTTTGCAAGAAAGCCCTGCATATGGTCTTCCACCCAGCACTGGCAGTATTTCACAACAGGGAAATACCAGTACAGTTATTTATACCCCGGGAAGTAATTTTTACGGAACAGCCTCTTTTAGATATAAAGTAAATGACAAAATAGCGGATTCTAGTGAAGCTGTTGTTAGTATACAGGTTAGTAATGTAAATGATGCGCCTGTATTGTATATAGCAAATCAAGAGGCAGTAAATACTCAGGAAGGATATTCGTTATTCCTTCAAATGACAACAACCGATCCAGACGGCCCGGGTGACAATGTTAATGTTTATAGCGTAGGTGGTTTGCCTGAAGGCGCTTCAGTTTCTCCCAGCGGGAGATGTAATTGGCCTATCAATTATGACCAAGGAGGTAATCCTCCAAAGGAATATACATTGAGTTTTAGAGCTCAAGATCAATCAGGAGCAAATAGTGAAACAAGATCTATTACTGTTAAAGTTGCTAATGTTAATAGGCCGCCTGTTATAAGCCCAATGTCCATGGTAGGAGTTAATGAGATGTCCAAATTGGAGTTTAATATAACTGCTACTGACCCAGATTCGAAAGATGGGGATAAAATAGCGGGTTATGGCGTAGAAGGTTCTTTGCCTAATGGAGCGTCTTTTGACACTACTACTGGCAAGTTTACTTGGACGCCTGATTATACTCAGGCAGGGGAATACACTGTAACTTTATCTGCTAGTGATACATTCGGAGCTAAATCTACAATATCAGTGCAGATTGGAGTAGTTAATGTAAATCGCGCGCCAGTAATCAAAACTATAGGTGGTAAAGATGCTGCCTTTGGCAGCAACCCTGTATTTGAGGCTAATGAAAAATCAGAGTTGAGATTGTCCATAGTTGCAGAAGATCCTGATGGGGATGCATTAACTTACTCAGTTACTGGTTTGACAGGGGCATCTATGACAGGTAACCAGCTTGTATGGCAGGTGCCAGCATGGGATCCTAACAAAAGTGCTAATGGAGGTGTGGCTGGGATTTATGTTACTGATGACAGCCCTGGCCCAATAATGCCTCGCCAAAGTACAAGCGCAAGTATTAGTATAAATATAATAAATCTTAATGACCCGCCAACTGCAGAGAGTGATGATGTATCTGTGAATTATGATTCATTTGTTACTATTAATTTCTTTAGTTTTGCAGACGATCCAGATGGTAAAGAAGATGTTTCTTCTGTTTCAATAACAGCTTCTCCTCAACACGGCAGCCTGGGAGATGTCAGCAATTATCCATTGAAACGTAAATTTACACCAGATAAGGCTTATTATGAGAACTACTTTAGCAGTAACCCAAGTGCTACTACAGTTGCAGATACACTTAGTTTTCAGGTAACAGATAAAGCCGGGCTTGTATCTAATGTAGCGACTTTGACAATAAATGTGATGAAAAGATAGTTGAGAACCTATTGATTTATGATAAGCTCTCGCGGCAAGAAATCTTCTGTAAATTTTCAACATATTTTAGCAGGTATTAGTTTAATAGTAATGATTAACTAATAAAGATTATTTTTTATTTTTAATAAAATACTTTTAAAATATATTTAAATTAAACCAAGGAGGTTAAAATGAAATATTTCTTAATCAAAGGAATAACAATAGGGGTACTTCTCATAAGTGTATTTAGCCTGTCTTATAAACCAGCTTATTGTGAAGATGAACCAAATTTCCCCGGACTTGTATATGTCAATGATGTCTATTTGTTAAGTTTAGACGAGTATCATCGTATTCGGGACAGTAAAGAAGTGAAATACGTAGGCCTGCAGATTAGATTAAACACCAGCGGCTTTGATATTACTGATAATGGCGGCAGTGATGTTACGGTAAAATTTAAATGGAGTTATAGAAAGCAAAAAGACCGGCTTATAGAACTCGCGCAGGCAGGTAAAAGGATAGTGATTCAGTTGTGGTTTGGCCCTTCTGGTATATTTAACTGGTCATACTGCGGTTATCCTAATATAGCAATGCAGAAAGAAGTGCAGGATTATCTTTTTACAGCGATAGATGGTGTGATAAATGAGATTGGCCCGCAATATATCTATGGAATTCATTTACTTGAAGAAGACGGCCATTTTTGCGTGGATATTGACCAGCCAGGAGACTGGCATCAAAATAGATCAGGGGTAGTCAGCGGCACTGAAGATGGCAATGCATATACTAATTATACTAATTTGAAAGCTCTTTATGGCGATTATTCTGACTGGTGCCATAGAGTCCCTAATGTTGCGCAGTACGAGGAGCAATGTTACCAGGATACTGGGCTTAGAATGAGTGAGCTTTCTGGATATAATGCGAGTTACCCTATGCTTAACAGATGGATGGCGCGTAATCTATGGGCAGGTGCTCATAAAGCGTTTCTTACTCATATAAAGGAAAGATATCCGGAAATTAAAAGATTCGTATGGGGGAATACAGCAACGGTCTATAATGGGTCAGATTATCAGCCGCTGTTAGGGTTGGTGCAGGGGATTTTCTTGGATAGTTATAAAGATTGGACTATATTACATCCTATGTATCGAGGGTTTGAGGTTATGGCTCCTGGGGTAGAGAGGATTACGCTTCTTGCAGGAGGAGATGCAAAGGCAAAAACTTCAGATTCAATAATGATGTATTTAAATGGGCTTAATACTGGTAATGGTTTTTTCTATGATTCATATAGAGACGAAGACAGCTGGGCTGTGAATAAAACTATCTGGAGCGAAATCTCTAAACTGCCAAAACTTGAACGGTCTACAGGCAAAGTTCTTATAATCACCAGTAACGGTGATAATGGGTATAGCACAGACAGAAAAATGTTAAAATTTTTTGAATTTCCATCTAGGGTAGAGTTAAGAGATATGCCTCCGCGCAGTCAGAATTTTGACTATAGTAGATATAAGATGATAGTCCTTCATATGGCTTATTCTAAAAGGAATGATTTGGAGAAATATCAGTCATATGGGCCTGATGATTTGTCGCTGAAACAATGGGTGGCAGACGGAGGGCTTTTAGTATTGACTGCACCTGAATATACAACTAACCCGCAGGATTTTTTCATTGTCAGGGACAATATAGCGTTACTCAAAGCGTCTTTTTACCCGGAACAGCCTTTAACAGTGGATAGTTATGTTACGTATTCCTGCTCAGCGGAAATAGCCGCAAAATATAATATTAAGCAAAGTTATCAATTGGTTGCGACGTGCAGGAAATTAGCATGGGGCGATGGAGTTAAGCATGAGGATTTTCCTGTCGGAGGCGTAATGGAATACGGAAAAGGCAGGATTTTAATTTTACCTATTTATCATTCCGGCGTACTCTTGGATTCTAACACTTCAAATGCGGATAGGGAGAGAATAATGAAAGAGATGAGGCTTTTTCTTGCTGATATAGTGCGCGGAGTGGCAGGATTTCATGACCCATCTGGTGAACTTGAAGAAGAGATTTGTGATGAGGGACAGGATTTTGGCATAAGCTGGGAGAGCCAAGATGGTACTGTGGAAGTAAATTTGGATAATGAATGTGAAATCAAACATAATGGAAATAATATTTTAACTTTTGATAATCCATCTTTAAATAAGATTATTATAGAACCAGGTTCAGCATCATTACTGGCAGGCGGATATCAGCAGTTTACGGCAAAATGTAAGGACCAGTATGGCCGCTCATTCAGTGCCAATGTTACATGGTCTGTGAATGGAGGGACAGTATCTTCTTCAGGTTTTTATACTGCGCCAGTTTCTAAAGGGAAGTATACAATTACTGCATCCTCAGGAAATATAAGAGAAACAGTATATGTAACCGTTGATGACCTAATGGCGTATTGGAGTTTTAATGAAGGTATTGGTTATACAGCCGGAAATAGTGCAGGAGATGGAAATCAATTGGTATTAGACGGCCCAGACTGGTGTGATGGCAGGATAGGATACGGGCTAAAGTTTAACGGAGATTATGATTATGCTGTTGCTAAATATACTAACAGCTTTAATCTTTATAACACTAGTTTTACTATATCATTCTGGATGAATCCTGAGCAGTATGGGGATCCTCATTCTAATTGTGGAAACTGGAGAACTGGGATTTTATGGAGAATGCAGGGGTCATTGGGTTATAAGTTAACTATGGAAAGGATAATTGGTGAAGAGGGCGGCATATTAAGGTTTATATATTCTGGAGCAGGCCCTTTTGAAGCATCTTATAAATTTTCTGCAAGCCAATTAAATCAATGGCATTTTATAACAGTAGTATACGATAAGCAGACTGGCCAAGGCAGGTTATATATCAATGGCACTCTTGCATATACAGACTCATCAATATCTTCTTTGAGTTCTGTTACAGGATCTGTATATATAGGAGGGCCTTATCCTGATGGTGGGGCTACAAATGGCTATTTTAAAGGCAAGTTAGATGATATAAGGATATATTGCACGGCATTGAATGCATCAGAAATAATGGAATTAATGAATTTTAATAATCATCCGCCTGTTGCTAATAACCAGCCAGTTACCACAAACCAAAATGTAAGTAAAGTAATCACGATGCAAGCTATTGATTCCGATGGAGATTCTTTGACATATAGTATAGTAGACGAACCAGCGCATGGAAGCCCATTGACTATTTCACAACAAAACCAGGTTACCTATACGCCAAATGCAGATTACTCAGGAACGGATGAATTTACATTTAAAGCAAACGATAGGACATGTGATTCAAACATAGCAAAAGTGAGTATCCAAATAATAAAAGATAATACAGCTCCTGTAATATCTGATATCCCAGATATGGAAATGGAAGTAGGAGTAGCGAATAGTATAGATTTAGATGATTATGTAGAGGATGCGGATAATTTAGATAGTGAAATAACATGGAGTCGTGTAATTAGTAATAGCAATGCAACAGTTGATATAAATAGTGCAACGCATATAGTTACTATTACAGCGTTAAATGGAGATGGTTGTGAAGTGACATTTACAGCTACAGATCCTGAAGGGTTGAGTGATAGTGATACTATAACTGTTTCTATAGTAGGGGGTAGTTCTGCTCCAGCAAATCATCCGCCAGTAGCAAAAGATCAGGGAGTTACAGTGTATGCGGGAGATGCTGTAGAGATATTTTTAGAGGCGGATGATGAAGACGATGGAGATACGTTAAGTTACAGGATAGTAGGGAGGCCATCAAAAGGTAGTTTATCAGATATATCAGGTAACCGCGTATTATATATACATGATGGTTCGTCTCAGGGAACAGATGAATTTTATTTTGTAGCTAATGATGGCAAGGAAGATTCAGGTTCTGCCAAGGTTACTGTAACAATAGAGACAAGTGGTTCAGGTATCGGCAGTACGAATGAAGCCCCTGTAGCATATGGACAGGAAGTTACTACGGCAAAGGATACAGAAGTATTAATTGTATTAGCGGCACGTGATGCAGATGGTAACACATTAACTTATACAATAACCCAGGATCCAGGGCATGGGACAGTTGTGCCTACTCCAGGAAATGTAACAGGAGATAAATATATATATAAGGTCACCTATACGCCGCAGGCAGGATATGCAGGAGAAGATAGTTTTAAGTTTAAGGCAAATGACGGGCAGGCAGATTCAAATATAGCAGAAGTAAAGATAGCAGTAGAAGCGCCAATTCCGCCTCCGCCAGCTCCAAATCATCCGCCAGTGGCAGTTGGGTGTGAAGCGGAGACAACAAAAGATACAGCTGTAAGAATATCGTTAGGTGCTATTGATCCAGATGGTGACCGATTGACCTGCGAGAAAGTTAGAGAGCCTGAACATGGGGAAGTAGTTATTTCTCCATCGCCGTATACAGGGCCTAATAGTGATCCTTTCATAGCTATATATACTCCCGAGACAGGTTATGTAGGCCCGGATAGTTTTACCTTTAAAGTAAAAGATGGAGAGTTATATTCAAATGAAGCAGTTGTAACAATAACAGTAAACGCGCCAGTTCCGCCGCCGCCAGCTCCGGAAAATCATCCGCCAGTGGCTTATCCACAGGAAGTAACAGTAACTAATGGCACAACATTATTGATTACATTGCGGGCATATGATCAGGATGGCGATACATTAACTTATACAATAACCCAGGATCCAGGGCATGGGACAGTTGTGCCTACTCCAGGAAATGTAACAGGAGATAAATATATATATAAGGTCACTTATACGCCGCAGGCAGGATATGTAGGAGAAGACAGTTTTAAGTTCAAGGCAAATGATGGAGAGGCAGATTCAAATATAGCAGAAGTAAGGATAACAGTACAAGCGCCAATTCCGCCTCCGCCAGCTCCAAATCATCCGCCAGTAGCAGTTGGAGGGGCAGTAGAGACAGCTAAGGACACATCTGTAAGAATATCGTTAGGTGCTACTGATCCAGATGGTGACCGATTGACCTGCGAGAAAGTTAGAGAGCCTGAACATGGTGAAGTAGTTATATCTCCATCGCCGTATACAGGGCCGAATAATTCCCCTTTTGTGGCTTTATATACTCCAGATTCAGGTTATGTAGGGACGGATAGTTTTACTTTTAAAGTAAAAGATGGCGAATTATATTCAAATGAAGCAGAGGTAACAATAACAGTAAATGCACCAGTTCCGCCTCCGCCAGCTCCGGAAAATCATCCTCCAGTGGCAGTTGGACAGGAAGCAGAGACAACTAAAGACACACCTGTAAGGATACAATTAAGGGCAGATGACCCAGATGGCGACCAAATGACCTGCGAGATAGTAAAGGAGCCAGACCATGGGGAAGTTTCTGTTGATCCATCTCCGTACGTAGGACCAGATGATAGTTCTTTCATAGCAACATATACTCCTGATACAGGATATGTAGGAGAGGATAATTTCACCTTTAAGGCAAATGACGGGCAGGCAGATTCAAATATAGCAGAAGTAAGGATAACAGTACAAGCGCCAATTCCGCCTCCGCCAGCTCCAAATCATCCGCCAGTAGCAGCTCGTATCAGGGATATTACTACAACTATTAATACGCCTGTTCAGATAGAATTAGTGGCAACAGATGAGGATGGAGATAATTTGACCTATGAAATAGTTAAACAGCCGAACAAAGGGGTCGTAGAAAGAGTTTCAGGGGACGGCAGGATAGTTCGTTACACTCCTAAGGCTAATTATATAGGTATGGATAATTTTAAGTTTAAGGCAAATGACGGGACTGAGGATTCTAATATAGCAAACGTAAAAATAAGAGTTGTTCCAAAGCCTGTTACTTCGACAGTCAATATAGCTGCTATTGAAATAAATGGGGACGAAACTCCGTCAGATGATCAAAGAGACAAAAAAAGCAGGCCATCTGAATCCAAAAATAATAGGCCAATAGCAAATGGCCAAGTAATTAGAATGGAAAAGGATAGCAGCGTAGAAATAACTTTAAAAGCGCGTGATCTAGATGGCGATGAATTAAGTTACAGCATAGTAAAAGATCCTTTGCATGGAACACTTTCAGAGATTATAGGGAATAGCCTTACTTATACCCCAGAAGAAGGATATATAGGGGAGGATTTTTTTGGTTTTAAAGCCAATGATGGAGAAATGAATTCTAAAGAAGCCATTGTGCTTATAAGGGTTGTTTCAACAAATTCTCCTCCTGAAGCCCAAAGACAAGAAGTTGAGACAGATAAAAATACACCTATAATAATTACATTGGAGGCAGAAGATGGAGATGATGATACTTTAAGTTATGAGATAATAAGTAAACCTCGTCATGGTGCCCTTTCAGATGTAGTAGATAATGAAGTAACATATACACCTTTGGCTGACTATACAGGGGAAGATGCTTTTACTTTTAAAGCATATGACGGAGAGTCAAAATCTAATCCTGCAGTAGTAAGGATAAATGTTATTTCAGGCGCGCCACTTAATAATCCGCCAAGAGAAAAAAGAGAAAAATAGAGGAGAAAAATAGGGACAGGTTCATTTAATCTATTGACATTCGAGTTTCGCCGTTATACAATATTTACATGCCACGAACAGCAAGAGATATTATTTCCGATATACCTTACCATGTGATCCATAGGGGAAATAATCGCCAAAAGATATTTTTTTCTGAAGACGATTACAGTTATTTTTTATCTTTGATGAATGAGGCGAAGGAGAAACATCCATGTAAAATATATTCTTATGTTTTAATGTCTAATCATATTCATCTTCTTTTGGAATCTTTTCAGAATTCCGAAAGCCTCGCCAAATTTATTAAATTAGTAGCGCAGAAGTATACGCAATATATAAATAAAGCTCAAAAGAGAACCGGGACATTGTGGGAGGGGAGATTCAAGAGTTCGCCTGTATCAAGAGATAATTATTTATTGGCGTGCACTAGATATATAGAGTTCAATCCTGTTAGGGCAAAAATAGTCAAGGATCCTGGTAATTATAAATGGAGTAGCTACAGGTTCAAGACTGGATATAACGATACATGTCAATTGCTTGACAAAGATCCGCTGTATATTGATCTAGGTAAAGAAGATAAGGAAAGGCAGGATAATTATAAAAAGTGGTTTAAAGAAAGCATTCCTCCTGAAGAATGGAATTTGATTCGGAAAGCAGTGAATAAGGGTGGTGTTTTCGGAAATATTCAATTTAAAGAGAAATTGGAGAAATTGTTAGGGAGAAGTTTTGATGTAAGGGAGAAGGGGAGACCTATAAAGATAAAGAATAAAAAATGAACCCGTCCCCTTTTTCCTGAACCCGTCCCCTTTTTCCCCACAATTTCTTTAAGGATCGAATGAAGATTATAGCAAGCTAACCTATGTTAAATTTTAAGCATAAAGCCCATAGAATATATATTAAAGGTGTATCTATAATTTTAGTAGTTATATTTATTTTAACTACTAATAATGGTTATGGGCTAAGAGTTCCTTTGGAGAAGGATCATGGAAGAGAGATAGCCATATTGTTAGGCGAGGCCATAAGTAAGGAATTAAAGACATTAGCACAATCAATACACCCATTTGATGAAAGAGAGCCGCTGGATGTCTTAGTGAATAGAGTGCTTAAAGAATTGCAAAACCCCATAGATTTAGAAGATATAAAAGATCTATATGGAATAGAGGTAACCCAAGATCATGCACATAAAAATATATCTATTACAAGACTGAACAAAAATGATATTTTAGATATAACTATAAGAATAGACATTAATAGTGGAGAAATTTTAAGTTTAGAGGGTGTTCCTAAAGATGCTAAAGAATTATCTTTTGGAGATATACCTGACCCTAAGAAAACAGAAACAACAGAAGTAACAATCGTCCCTAATCTTGATAGAGTCAAAAATCCATGGTCTAAATGGACTACATGGGTGCTAACTCCAGCAGCTATTTTACTTTTCGCCATTATCCCGATGATAGTTAATTCAGAGACAGACAATAAAGTTGGGAAGCCAGCTGTTGTGGCTGAAACAATAGTTGATAGTTATGAGAATAAACAAGTAGAACAGATGTTATCAAGTAAAGAGATGAAGGAATTTGTCGTAGATGAGTATGAGAAAGAGAGAATTTCTAATATTGTAAAAGCTTGGCTTCGTATAGGACTTGATATAAATCAACTTCCATCTTTCTTAGAAGATATTAAGAACATAGCCGGAAACTATGACTGGTGGGCTTTTGATATCTTTCCAGAATTCATAGACATTTGTATCTATGCAGGAATAGATAATACTAAAGTGCTTTTTCTATTTAAGGATGATCTTACTGTAATAAGAGATCAAGGTTTTTTAGGCATCAATCAATTATTACCAATAACAAAGGTTTGTGCGGCGTCAGGGATAATGGAGATAACGCAAGTTCCAATTTTCCTAAAAGATCTTGATCTTCCAACTTATGTTTTTGGTAGCATACTAAAAGCAATGGAATCGTGTATTAATATGGAGACAATCGATAGAGACTCAATACCTTCTTTTTTAAAAGATATCCACAATGTTGCCCAAGAATATACTGGTGTGGCTTATGATGTTTTGCCAGAGTTATTGGAACTTATGCCTTATACCGAGGTCCCTTCTTTACTAGAGAAGACTCGGGCTATTGCTGGGAAGTGGACTGTTGCAGCTTATCATTCATTACCAACTTTACTGAAATTTATAGATTTTTCCCAACTTCCTTCTTTTTTTAAAGATTTTCACAATGTTGCTGGAGATTATCCCTATATGACTTATGGAGATTTACCAGAATTAGGAACTTCGCTTAAAGAGGCGAATGTTTCTTTAACTGAAGAAGTGAAAAAATCTATTATAGTTATAACAAAATATAGTAGTAAGGACGCGCAAAATATGTATAAACTTATTGGTGAGCTTAAAATGGACCTCAGAAAATGCACTACCAAAGAAGGATTTGCTCAAGAATTTGCATATAGACTCAATGATTTTTGTAGTACAGAAACCGATTACGATAAACTTTATCAGACACTTAATCGAGCATCTGCTATGCTTTATTTAATCCATAGTAGAGAAAATGAACTTGATAGGGTTGATACTATAAGGCGGATGCTTATTAAAAACCTTGATAATAGAAGTGTCTATTATCTCTTTTCTTTTACTGGAGCCACATCTTACAGTATCGGCCTTATTTATAATACTCATATTAGACCTAATGCTTCAGCCTTTATAAAGGAGATAGAGACTAAAATAGACCCTAAACATAACTATGCTGTAGGATTTGTGCTTACTCTGAGTGAGTACGGTTTAGTAGAGAAGGTTATAAAAGCAAATCCGAAGTACTTTATATCTGTAATTGAATCTAGTATGAATCAAAGAGAAAATATTGTGAAGAACTGTTTTCTTCTGACAAGAACTTTTATATCAATATTCCAAGACAAGTCATTATCTCAGTACAAACCTCAAAGTGAAAAATTACTACTTACTATGTATGATAAATACATTAATGAATACAATATAAATGCTCAAGGAGCAATTGGCTATTTGATAAAATTAAATAGTAGATACTTTTCTGCTAAAAATAGGGGTCAAGCTCTAAAAATTTCCAAGGCACTGCCAAAGATTCTATTACCCTTGGTCCCAGAGAAATGGCTTTCTGACAAAGCTCTTATTACAGTATTAAGATTTCATGAAGATGAAATATGGTGGTATGAAGATACTAAAAGTTATTATTACAAAGAATTAGGATTTACCGAACCAAAAGAAATATATAAAGACACATGGAAACTTACCAAAACGATAAATGGTATAACATTAGGAGTAATTGTTACCATTAGCGATGATTATATTAATCCAGATTTAGATATTTTTGGTGCAAGGTCGCACATATATCATAATAAAGATGATGTAAAAGCAGGGGTTCCAATCAGCTCTAAGGAAATAGGTATCTATTTAGGTGGTTGTGTAAGTGATAGATTAGTGCCTGAACTTTGGCAGGAAGGATATACGGGAAATTATTTTATTTCAGACCAAAACACAGGTGAAGGAGCAGTTAGTAACAAGGTAATATACTATCTTATGGAAGCTATTGCTAAAGGAGAAAGAAGCTGGCCCCAAATTAAAACCTATATAAGTGAAAGGAGCGATGCAGAAGGCATTGTATTTCCTCACGACAATAGATTACTTATGTTGGATTTTATAGAGGAGTTGAAGAAGATGAATTCCGGTAAGAAAGAGACGACAGGTTATTTTGTTCCTGATGGGATTAACTACGATATGGGTACTCACTTATGAAAATGATTTCAGTTTTGGGAAAAAATAGGGACAGGTTCATTTAATCTATTGACATTCGAGTTTCGCCGTTATACAATATTTACATGCCACGAACAGCAAGAGATATTATTTCCGATATACCTTACCATGTGATCCATAGGGGAAATAATCGCCAAAAGATATTTTTTTCTGAAGACGATTACAGTTATTTTTTATCTTTGATGAATGAGGCGAAGGAGAAACATCCATGTAAAATATATTCTTATGTTTTAATGTCTAATCATATTCATCTTCTTTTGGAATCTTTTCAGAATTCCGAAAGCCTCGCCAAATTTATTAAATTAGTAGCGCAGAAGTATACGCAATATATAAATAAAGCTCAAAAGAGAACCGGGACATTGTGGGAGGGGAGATTCAAGAGTTCGCCTGTATCAAGAGATAATTATTTATTGGCGTGCACTAGATATATAGAGTTCAATCCTGTTAGGGCAAAAATAGTCAAGGATCCTGGTAATTATAAATGGAGTAGCTACAGGTTCAAGACTGGATATAACGATACATGTCAATTGCTTGACAAAGATCCGCTGTATATTGATCTAGGTAAAGAAGATAAGGAAAGGCAGGATAATTATAAAAAGTGGTTTAAAGAAAGCATTCCTCCTGAAGAATGGAATTTGATTCGGAAAGCAGTGAATAAGGGTGGTGTTTTCGGAAATATTCAATTTAAAGAGAAATTGGAGAAATTGTTAGGGAGAAGTTTTGATGTAAGGGAGAAGGGGAGACCTATAAAGATAAAGAATAAAAAATGAACCCGTCCCCTTTTTCTTTTTTCTTTAAGGAGTAAGATGCCAATTAAAAAGACAATACTCTTAGGTGAAAGACTGGTAGAAAAAAGCCTTATTACCAAGAAAGATCTGGATATTGGCTTAAGAGAGCATAAAAAAACAGGGCAATTTTTAGGTACTACTTTGATAAAGTTAGACCTTATAAAAGAAGAGGAATTATATCCTGTTCTCTCCGAACAATTAGGTATACCTTATGTAAGATTAAAAAATCTTGAGATAAGCTCTCTGGTTTTAGAAAAAATCCCTGCCAAATTCGCATGCCATTATAAAGTTATGCCTATTAAATTTGAAGAAAACACTCTGACTGTTGCGATAGAAGATCCTCTGGATGTGAGGACTCTAGATGATATAAAGTTATTTCTGGGATTCAAAGTGTTAGTAGTTTTGTCAAGCTGGCCGGATATATCCGAAGCTATTAAAAAACATTACGGCCTTGGCGCAGAGACAATAGAAGAAATTATAGGCACAAGGGACATGGATAAGGAAGCAGGTTTATCCAGAATTAAAACGGAAAATATAGATGAAATGGCTCAGGACGCGTCTATAGTAAAGTTTGTGAATCAGATGCTGGTACAGGCCGTAAAGGACAATGCCACTGATATACATATAGAACCTTATGAGGATGAGATGAGGGTCAGGTATAGAGTAGACGGAGTTTTGTATGACATATCTATACCTCAGGACATAACATATTTTAAATCAGCTATAGTTTCTAGGATAAAGATTATGGCTAATCTGGATATTGCGGAGCGCAGGCTTCCTCAGGATGGGAGAATAAAAATCAAGGTAGGCGGCCAGGAAATGGATTTGAGAGTATCAACGCTTCCTACTCAGTTTGGCGAGAGTGTTGATATTAGGATTTTAAGCGGTGCCATGTTATATAGCCTGAAAAATCTCGGACTTTTAGCGTCTGATTTGGAAATTATTGAAAAACTTATAAAAAAACCGCACGGAATTATTTTTGTAACTGGACCCACAGGCAGCGGCAAAACTACCACTCTTTATTCGTGCCTCTCCAAAATAAATAATAAAGACAGTAAAATCATTACAATAGAAGATCCTATAGAATACCAATTAAAAGGTGTGACGCAGATACAGGTTCATCCAAAGATTGGACTGACCTTTGCAAATGGCTTAAGGTCTATGCTTCGTCATGACCCTGATATTATGATGGTAGGAGAGGTGAGGGATTTTGAGACAGCAGAGATAACTATAAGGGTCGCATTGACAGGCCATCTGGTTTTTAGTACCTTACATACAAATGACGCTGCAGGCGGAGTAACGAGGCTTTTAGATATGGGCATAGAGCCTTTTTTAGTGGCAAGTTCGGTAGAGTGTTTTATTGCGCAGAGACTGGTGAGAGTTATTTGCAATGATTGCAAAGCTGAAACAAAACCGGATAAACATATTCTTGTAGAATTTGGCATAGAAAATGATATAGATAATCAAAAAGTTTATAAAGGAAAAGGATGCGAATCTTGCAAGTTTACAGGATACAAGGGAAGGACTGCGATATATGAATTTTTAGTTATGAGGGATGAAATCAAGGATATGGTTTTAAAGCACTCATCGTCAGACCAGATAAAAAATAAGGCTCTGAAATTTGGGATGCATACACTTAGGATGGATGGATGGGAAAAGGTCAAGAAGGGATTGACTACACTTGAAGAAGTGATAAGGGTTACAAAAGAAGATTAATGAAGCCTATTTTGGGCGGAATACTGAGCGGCCGAGAATGTATAAATGACTAAATTTATTTACAAAGCAAAAAAAGGCCCGGATGAAATCGTAGAAGGCTCTATTGAGGCGGATTCGGAAAATGTAGCTGTTAATAAATTGATTCAATCCGGTTATTATCCTGTCCTTGTCCATGAAGAATCAATAAGCGCAGCAAGGGCTTCTGTTTACAGGGTTAAGTCGAAAGACCTTGCTCAATTTACAAGGCATCTTTCAGAACTTTTAGGTTCAGGCCTTGCGCTTTATAATGCATTAAATGTGATTGAAAACCAATCGGAAAACAATAATTTAAAAATGATAATAGGCAATATTAAAGGCCGCATAAAAGATGGGAAAAACTTTTCAGAGGCGTTAAAAAACTATCCCGGAGTTTTTTCAGAGCTGTATGTGAACCTTGTGCGCTCAGGCGAAGAATCAGGCTCAATGAACGAGGTGCTTATAAATATAGCGGATTTTCTGGATAAGGATGAGGATATGCGTTACAGGGTTATTGCTGCGTTGGCATATCCAGGCTTGATGGCAATAGTAGGTTTTGCCACAATATTTATTTTAGTCACATTTATTGTCCCCAGTCTGGTTAATATGTTCATAGATATGGGCCAGAAGCTGCCGTTACCCACCAGAATGCTTATGGGAGCGAGCAATTTTATAAAATTCTATTGGATTTTAATAATCTTTTTTATTGGTGGAGCAGTCCTTCTATTTAAAAGAAGCAGATCAAATCCTGCTCTCAAAAATAAAATGGACAGGATTAAATTAAAGATACCTGTTTTCGGAAAACTTGTCAGAGATACTGAACTTGCGAGGTTTTCCAGGACTTTTTCTATGCTGCTAAAAAATGGAGTCCCTATATTGAATTCTCTGGAGATTACTTCCAGGGTAATAACAAATAATGCGATAAGGGAGGATATAGACGCAGTTTATAATGATGTCAAAGCAGGCATGAGCATAACTAGCGCGATAAAAAAGAGGGAGTCCTTTCCTTTGTTTGTATCCAATATGGCGGCAGTGGGGGAAGAAGGCGGGTTTCTGGATAAGGCGCTGTTGAATATCGCGCGGAATTACGAAACAGAGGCGGATCGGGCCATGAAAATAATAACAGCCCTTTTAGAGCCGGCTTTTATTTTGATAATGGGTTTGGTGGTAGGATTTATTGTTGTAGCAATGCTATTACCTGTGTTTGAGATATCATTAACAGCGCATTAAAAAGGTCCCTCGTTCCGCCACCTATGGTGGCGAGACTCGGGATCAAATTTTGCTTCGTACCGCCCTTTTGGCTGGTATGCTACGAAGACTCGCTAAAAGGGCGGGGCTTTGCAAAATTTGGGAGAATTAATATGAAAAATAAAAAAGGTTTTACGCTTATTGAATTAATGCTGGTTGTGATTATTATCGGCGTCCTTGTTTCAATGGTTGTTCCCAGGCTTGTGGGCCGTTCAGAAGAGGCCAGGATAGCAGCTGCGAAGGCCGATATAAATGCCAATATCTCAGTTGCGCTTGATCTGTATGAGTTGGACAATGGAAAATACCCCACTACGGAAGAAGGGCTTGGGGCGTTAACTTTAAAGCCTGTTTCAGCTGTAAAATGGAAAGGCCCGTATCTTAAAAAAATATCATTGGACCCATGGGGCAAGCAATATGTGTATCAATGCCCAGGAGACTATAGTAATGATTATGACCTTTATTCTTACGGCCCTGACGGCGTAGAGGGCGGAGGAGATGATGTTACCAATTGGGAAACGGCGCAAAAATAAAGGATTTTTATTGCTCGAAGTAATGGTTAGCGTTTCAATATTGTCTTTCGGGCTTTTATTGATACTAAATTCTTTTATGAGGCCTATTAGAGCAGTTGAACTTTCAAAGGATTATTTTAAGGCAGGGCTTCTTATTGAGGAAAAGATGTTCGAAATTTGCAATAGTGATATAAAAGAAGGTTCCTTGGGGGGCAGTTTCAGCGATTTTAACAGCAGGTTTTCATGGAATATGGATGTAATAAAATTAGAAGAAAATACTTTTAAGGAAATAAATCTGAGAATTTTATGGAATGAGAGAAATAAAGAGCAGGATATGATTGTTTCAACATATTTATGAAGCGTAATGCCTTTACACTTATTGAACTCATAATCGCAACTGCAATATTGGCTGTAATAGTTGTTTCAATTAGCAGTACTTTCAGCATTGGCATAAAGGCATGGCGCAGGGGAAATGAAGGACATGAATTTCAGAAAGTTAGAATAGCGCTTTTAAAGATACAAAAGGAATTAAGAAATTCATTCTTTTTTTCCAAGATAGCGTTCAAAGGCACATCCTCCGAGATTACTTTTTCTCTAGCCATTCCTGAAGACAACACAGAAAAAATCTACATTATTACTTATCGCATGGATGAAAATAAAGACACGGGGGCAAAAAACCTGGTTAGAGAAAAAAGGCTTTTTAGTGAAAATCCGCAAGATGAAAAAGAAACCATTAAAGAACCAGTGTTTTCTGTGAGGTCGATAGCCTTTAAATATGCGTATAAATTAAAAGATGATTCTAATGGGTTTGAATGGCAGGATTCATGGCCCGAATCTCAGCAGGGTATTCCTCGCGCAGTGAAAATTTCTTTTCAATTGGATAGCGGCGATGAGATTTATAATAAGACTATCTTTATTCCTCAGGGGGCATTGGGCGCAAGATGATAAAGCAAAAAGGCAGTATTTTGATATTAATCTTATGGGTACTTATAATCTTGTCGCTTCTTAGTATAGCTATTTCGTATCGCGCCTCAGGTGATATTAAACTGGCAAAATATGAATCCGAGAATATAAAAGCATTGTATCTTGCAAAGGCCGGAATAACAAAGATGACAGCCGAGCTTAATAAGGATGATAAGAGCTATACAAGTCTTAACGGAGAGTGGGCTAAAGAAAAGGAGTTTAGTTTTGGCGGGGGCAAGGTTATCTATAGGGCTTATGATGAAGAGGCGAGATTTAATCTGAACAACCCTAATTTACGAAAAGAACACTTGATTAAACTTGGACTGGACGATAAGCTATTGGATTATAAGACGCAAAAAGGGGAAAAAGGTTTCGAATTCATGGAAGAGTTATTTCTGATAGGCGGTATAACAAAAGACATTTATTCAAGCATGAAAGATTATGTCACGATTTATAGAGGCAATAGCCCAAAGATAAATATAAATACAGCCAGCGAAAGCGTATTGAATATAGCCTTGGATGATTACTCAATTATCCAAAAAATTATTGAATTCAGAAATGGAAATGACGGCAAAAGCGGGACAAAAGATGATGGAATATTTAATGAGGCTGATTTCAGTATTATATTTAAAGATTTTGGTGTTACGCCAGCAGATTTATTGAATTATCAGTCTGTATTTAGTGTAAAATCAATTTTTTTTAGGATTACTGCAGACGTATCTTTTTCAGAAGATAAAAAGATAATTAAACAGGTTACAGCTGTAATTGACAGAAACGGGAAAATTTATTACTGGAAAGAAGAATAAATTGGATAAAGCTAAAAATATTATAATTATTCCAAGGCGTCAAGTTACTTTAAGATTTATAGAACTTCCTTCTCTGGATCCTTCTGAGATCAAGAGCATGGTGGAATTTCAGGCCCTTAAAGAATTGCCTTACTCAAAGGAAGAGATAATAACGAGTTTTAGAAATATAGGGTCTTATAAAAAGGGATTTTCTTATATAATGCTGGCTATTGCAAAAAGACAGCTGATAGAAAAGATGATGGCAGAAAAAGAAGTTAAGCCTGAAAATATAAGGCTGGAAACAGAATTGTTCTATTTATATTTGTTAAAAAAAGGAATTGCGAAACAGGATAAAGTAAGCTTAGTTATAAATATTCAAAAAGATCATTCAGAAATTATAATAATAGATAGAACAAAGCCTGTATTTTCAAGAGGTGTTAGCAACGGAGGGGAGTGGCTGGAAGAAATAAACCGTTCTGTAATTTCTTATAAAAGAGATAGAAATAACAGAGAAATAGAGGAAATAGTTATTACACATGGTTCAAATCTGAACATAGAAAATATAAAACCTCGCCTGAAGGAATATTTTACAAGCCCTGTAAGTTTTTATGAATATAAAGAAGATTTAGCCTGTATTGACCTTCCTGTTGAGATAGATCTTTTGCCAGGCGAATATATAGATAAAAGATTGAGCAGGGAAAATACGCAGCAGGTTTTGGTTAGTTACTTTCTTTTATTTATTGCTGTGGCCATGCTGGTGTCTTTATTTATTTTCAAGGCCCATGAAAAGAATAAGGCAATACTCATGATTTCCGAAAAAATAAGCAGGATGCAGAAAGATGTTGACCAGCTGAAAAATTTTCTTAAAAAAATAGAAATCCTGAAGTCTCAGAAAGAAGAAGGCGAGCGCATAATAAATGTTTTAAAAGAGTGTTATGAACTTGTGCCGCAGGAAATATCTCTTGCAGAGTTGAATTATGACGATACTGGCGCACTTTACTGCAAAGGCATAACTAAAGATATGTCCAGTGTATTTAATTTTATAAAGATCTTGGAAAAATCCAAATACTTTAAAAAAGTAGAAGTGAAATACGCTACAAAAAAACAAATGGCAAATCAGGAGTTTGCTGATTTCAACATAGTGTGTTTTACGCGTTGATATGATACCTGTGAACCTTTCAAGAAAAGAAAAACATATTTTTACGGTAACAATAATTTTTATTGCCGCGGCGTTATTATATAATTTTATATTTGAGCCAGGTATTAAAAAATGGCAGGCTGCGAATAGCGAGATGGCGGCTAAAAGAGTTAAAATGAATAAAGGTATAAGATTGATAGAGAGAAAGAATGCTATTATCCAGGAATATAATAAATACGCAAAATCCACCAAAAATATATCAAAGATTCTAAGTTATGTGGAAAACATGGCAAATTCTTTCGGTATAAAAACAAGTAATATTAAGCCGGGCCAGGGAATAGAGAAGGGGTTCTATAAGGAATACAGTATAGAGCTTCAGATAGAAGGCCAGTTTCCGGATATTGTCAAGTTTCTTTCAGAGCTTATTAAACTGCCAGCCCTCGTAATATTAAAGAAATGCGATTTCAGATCAACTTCAGAAAATTCAACTACTTTTAAAGGCATAATAGTCCTTTCCAAAATCCTAATATAAAACCAATCCATATTGTAAAGTTAGAAAGCTTGACTATTTCAAGAATATGGTGTATACTTACTCTCTGAATAGATAGTAAGCTATCGCTATCCATATAGATAGCATAGCAGTAACTTTACAATTCGTGCCTGGTCCTTTACCAGTCGCTAAGATTTATACATTCGCGGCCAGAAAACCGTCCGCCATTGTTCTGTGGCGGACGGATGGGCAATGGCCGTTCAGTATTCCGCCCAAGGAACCCGGGCTTCAGCCCGGGCGGGCGCCATATTTATGTTATATATTTTGCTCCGGTACAGGGCAAGCACCATTTGTAAAGTTAGAGAAGGGGAAGTATGGAAAAAGTGTATTTGATAAAAGATTTGGCGAGATTGAGCGGGCAGACGATTTATACGCTTAAGTATTATTTGAATATAGGACTTATTAAAGAAGTCGGGAGAAGTCCTGAGACTAGTTTTAGGTATTTTGATGATAGTACTATTGAGAGATTGAAGAATATCCGGGAATTGAGAAGGGAAAATAAGTCGATTGCGGAAATAAGGGAAATTTTAACATGAACCATTGCAGTCTCGCAGGATGTCCGCCTTTGGCGAAACCACTTATGAGGTTTTAAAACGCTATGTCCTATTATAATGTTTTAAATCTTAATAAAGAACCGTTTTCAACAAGCCCTGACCCTTATTTTTTCTATCCGTCTATTTCGCACAAGCAGGCAATTCAGAGACTTGAGATAGCAATAAGATTAAAAAGGGGCCTTAGCGTTATTTTAGGGGATGTGGGCATTGGTAAAACCACTCTTGCCAGGGCGCTTATTCAAGAATTACACAGCACAAATGGCGCAATAACGCACATGATATTGGATCCTACCTATGATTCGGAATTTCAGTTTGTAACAACACTTGCCAAACTTTTCGGAATAAAATCTTCATTTCGCTCTACCCTGGATTATAAAGAGGCAATAGAAAGATTCCTGTTTAAAAAATGCGTTGACGAGGGGCATATAATAGCTTTGGTTATAGACGAGGGACAGAAATTAAGCCTGTCTTCGCTTGAAGTTCTGCGCACACTTTTAAATTACGAAACAAACGAGTATAAGCTTCTACAGCTTGTTATAATGGGTCAGATGGAGCTTCTACCTAAAGTGCATCGTGTAAATAATTTTTCAGACAGGATAAGCTTAAGGTACATACTTAATCCTTTGGATCAGAATGAAACCAAAAATATGATAGAGTTCAGGCTTAAACAGGCAGGTGCGGCTTCTGGTAAGGAGATATTTACGGAAAAGGCTATACTCATGATATATCAGTATACTCAGGGTTATCCGCGAAAGATAGCTAGTTTATGTCATAATCTTCTCGAAGAGCTTGTAATGAAAGATAGAAGGATTATTGAAGAAGATCTTGTGAGCGAGATAATAGAAAAAGATAGAAAGGTGGTTTTAGTTTAATGATAGATACTACTCCGGAAGGAAAACTCTTGAACCTTATAAGAAAAGACCAATCAAAGGCAAGGATTGGCAGGGATTTAAAAATATTTACTAAGATAAATATTTTATTGATGTGCGTTATAGCGGCAGTGGCTATTATTTTTCTGGCGGATGTATTTATTTTTAAGGAAAAATCCCTAGAAGAATCCACTGTAGATATGCAGGCTAAAATGTTTAAGACGCAGCCGATAGTAAATGAGGCAGAAGAAGATGTTTCGGCTGTTCAGCTTAACTTGGATAAAAATGCAAATACTAGAAAAATTCCAAAAGAAGAGATTATAGGAAATCTCAATTTATTGGGTATTATTACAGGCGATAATAACCAGGCAATTGTAGAGGATAAGACCTTAAAGAAAACATTTTTTCTTTATAAAGGCGATTCGATCGGAGAATTAAAGGTATATGATATAAAAGATAACGTAGTGATTTTAGAGTATAGAGGAGAAAAAATAGAATTAAATATCTAAATCCCAAACTGTTTGCGTTCTAAATGGAGATAAAAATTATGAAAAAATTTATTGCAGGCATACTACTAGTTCTGGTATTTTCAGCCCTGGCTTACGGAGCGCAACAGGATGAACCAGATCTTATATCTCTGGATTTTAAAGGCATGGACATAAGGGATGTGCTGAAGATCTTATCGCAAAAAAGCGGGCTTAATATAGTAGCTGATAATGACATAAAAGGTGCTGTTACAGTATATATAAAGGATGTAAGCGTGATGTCTGCGCTTGACATAATAGTTTCTATAAATAACCTGGCCTATGAACAGGATGGCACACTTATAAGGGTTATGCGGGATGCAGAATATGAAAAAAACTATGGGGGTAAATTTAAAGATAAAGCCAGGACAGAGGTAATAAAACTTAATTATGCAAATGCTTCTGAAATTGCCAAGGTTGCAGGAGAAATGAGGGCAAGTAAAGGCAAGGTTATTGCGGATGACGCGTCAAACACTATTGTCCTAATAGATATGCCGGAAAACATAACAAAAGTGAAATCTGTTATTTTAGCAATGGATGTGCCTTTATTTACAGAAGTTTTTTCACTTGATTACGCGAAGGCAGAGCTTATAAAGAATAAAATAGAGCAGATGATTTCTAAAGGCATCGGGAGTATGAAGTTTGATGAGAGGACGAATAAAGTTGTTGTAAAAGATACGCCGCAGAAAATAGAGGATATAAGGAAGGTAATACAGGCGTTTGATGAAAAAACCAGAGAAGTTGTCATAGAGACTAATATTATTGAGGTTACGCTTTCGGACAAATACAGTTATGGAATAGATTGGATGGATATTGCAAAATTGGGCAATGTAAAACTTACAGCAGATACAAATCTTAGCACTGGTATCTCAGGTACTTCTAATACTTTAACCGTAGCCACAGTTGGCGGGAATTATACGGAAGTGATAAGTCTGTTGAAAACATTCGGGAAAACTAATGTCTTATCAAGGCCCAGGATTACAGTTATTGATAAACAGGAAGCAAAAATTCTAGTAGGGTCAAAAGAAGTGTATGTCACATCCACAAATACAACCACAGATGGAGGCACTGTTACTGTATCGGATAATGTGCAATTTGTAGACGTAGGAGTTAGCCTAACCGTAACTCCTAACATAAATAAGATGGGTTTTGTTACATTAAAAATAAAACCAGAAGTTAGCAGTACTTCAACGCCAGTAGAATTATTAAACCAGGATGGCACAGTAAGGTCCAGAATTCCTACTGTGGCGACATCTCAAGCAGAGACAACTGTATTGGTTAAAGATAATACTACAATTATAATAGGCGGATTGATGAAGGATACAATGGTTGACAATAAGCAAAAAGTACCTTTTTTAGGAGATGTCCCTCTGGTAGGAAAACTATTTTCTGCAACAGGAAAAAGCAAAGTGAAAACAGAAATAGTAGTATTTCTTACTCCTCGTATTATCGAAGGAGATAGCACTACGGAAGAAGCAAAAAAGTACATGGCTGACTGGGAAGAGAAGTCAGAGGAGATGCAGATAGAAGAGCCAAAAGAGCCGAAGATTGATTTATTTAAAGCAATGCCTGAGAAAAAAGAGCCTGTCAAAATATATGCTACAACTAAAAAATATGCTGCAAATTTGAAAAAAGAACAACTATTGCCAAGGGCTGTGGCTAAAAAGAGCGAACAACCAAGGCAGAAGTGGACACCTCTTCTAGGAGCAAAGAGCCGCGATGAAGTCAAAGATGCAGAAAAGCTTAAAGCAGAAGATAGCGCAGAGCCTTCAATTACTAGCAGAACACCTTACGAAGAATATTATTTCAAGATCAGGCAGGAAATAAATAATATTGCAAAACAGGATTTGGATGTCAGCGGAATAGATGGAGATGTGGAACTACACTTTACGCTGGATAAAGAAGGATTTCTGATAAGAGGGCCTGTTATATTAAATAATCCGGATCTCAGGCTTGTGAGAAGCGCTGTGAAAACTGTGAAAAAGGCATCCCCTTTTATTCGTTTCCCAAAAGCATTGAAAAAAAATCAGGCAGATTTTAATGTGGTTATACGGTATGAATAATTCTCTTGACGTATAAAAGATAATAATATAATCTATCTAACATGTGTAAACATTTTAAAATAATATTTATAATAATATCTATAAACATTATAACCTCGGTCATGCCTGTTTTTGCCGATTCAGTAGGGACTATTGAGGATAATAAATCTTCATGGTATGCCATTATTGGCGAAGAGAGTAAAGGTAAAAAACCTTACATAAAAGGAGATATTCTTTCTTCTGATAAAAATCCGGCAAAATCTTTAAGGATATCGGACATAAAAAAAGATAACCTTATATTAGAAGACGAAGCCTTAAAAAATAGTATTATAGTAAAACCCGGAGAAAACATTCCTATAGAAAACTCTGGGATGATTTTTGAAAAAATAGTCAAGTCTAGTGTTTTGGAGTATAATTATAACAAGCCTGCCAAAGAATTTGCAAAGAATCAGCCTGAAGATTTTAAAATAAAGAGCTTTGATAAGAAAAAGATCGTACTGGAAAAGGATTACGATGTTTCTCTCCAAGCTAAACAGCTTTCAGATAAAGAAAATGAGATTTTTAATAGTCCATTAGGCCTGAATGCTGATAAAAAGATTATAATTGCAGAACTTTTCAATAATATAGAATCACATAAAATAGGCGATAATATATGGGAGCTGAATAGAGGCGATAATGAATCTGCAATACATAATGTCGGAGCCGCGCTTGTGTCTGCAATAAAAATGGTCGAGCCCAGTTACAGATTTGGAGAAGGGCCTAGTTTGAAATTTAACACAGACCTTGGCACTGTAGTTGTGAATAAAGAAGGTTTTCTTGTGCAGAATATTGCTGTTGCGAAACTTACAGAGACTTTTGGTATAAGACAGGGCGATATTATTAAGAGCATAAACGGATATCCTGTGAATAGCCTTTTTGGGATATACAAGATATACGAAGATGTTTCATCAAGCAAAGCTGCTAAATTTTTAAGTATTGATATTGCAAGAGGCGGAAACAAAGAAACGCTTGTGTATAAGATAAGATGATAAAATATAAGAAGATTTTTTAATAACCAATAACCAAATTACAAACACCAAATAATGAACAATAACCAATTACCAAATTACAATAACCAAATAATAACCAATGACCAATAATCAATAATCAAACACGATGTTTGGTAATTGGTAAATTGGTGATTGGAATTTATTTGATTATTGGAATTTGGTGTTTTGATGATTAAAGAAAAGATTGAAAAGGAAGGAGTAAAAGATGGATTATTTATTAACTGAAGAACAGGTGATGGTACGGGATATTGCAAGGCAGATTGCCAAGGAGAAGATCAAGCCTGTTGCAGCAAAGTATGACGCAGAAGGTATTTTTCCTTGGGATATAATAAGGATAATGGCTGCAAGCGATTTATGCGGTATATACATTGAAGAAAAATATGGCGGCACAGGCGGAGGCGCGATGGAACTTGTCCTCGCTACCGAAGAATTATCCAAGGCGTGCGGAGGTATTTCCCTTGCATTCGCAGCAACTGCGCTAGGCACATTTCCAATTATTTTATTCGGCACAGAAGAGCAGAAAATGAAATACCTGCCTGATATAGCTAAAGGTAAAAAATTAGCCGCGTTTGGCTTGACTGAAGCCGGCGCCGGAAGCGACGCAGGCGCAATATCCACTACCGCAGAGAAAAAAGGCGATCATTATATTTTAAACGGCACAAAACAGTGGATTACTAACGGCGGGGAAGCAGAAGTTTATACTGTTATTGCGTCTACGAACAGAGCCAAAGGGCCGCGCGGGGCAGCAGCGTTTATTGTTGAAAAAGGTACGAAGGGATTTGAATTTGGAAAAAAAGAAGACAAGATGGGAATAAGAGCGTCTGCTACTAGAGAGCTTGTATTCACAGATTGCAAAATTCCAAAAGAAAATATATTGGGCAAGGAAGGCATGGGATTTATCGTAGCGATGAAAACATTTGATCAATCAAGGCCAGGCGTGGCAGCTCAGGCAGTTGGGATTGCGCAGGGAGCATTAGATCTGACAGTGGCGTATATGAAAGAAAGAAAACAGTTTGGGAAAAGCATATCCAGTTTCCAGGGCCTACAGTTTATGCTGGCGGATATGGCTACTGAGATTGAGGCAGCCAGAGCGCTTATATATGCTTGCGCCCGAATGATTGATAGCGGTAATGAAAAGGTTGGAAAAGATTCTGCAATGGCAAAGCTTTTTGCTTCTGATATGGCAATGAAGGTGACCACAGACTGCGTGCAGTTATTTGGCGGTTATGGCTATATGAGAGATTATCCTATTGAAAAATATATGCGCGACGCAAAAATCACGCAGATATACGAAGGTACTAATCAGATACAGCGCGGTATCATTGCGAATCATTTGATAAAAGAGGCAGCAGCAAAATGATTTAGTATGGGAGGGCTTGAAACCCTCCCATACAACTCCGAAAATTTTCCGTTCGTCGATCGGAGACGGTTTAAGAAGATTATATGAACATTATCGTCTGCATAAAACAGGTTCCAGATACAACAAACGTCAGGATAGACCCTGAGACAAATACGCTTGTGCGCTTAGGCGTGCAGAGTATTATAAATCCGTTTGATATGTATGCCATTGAAGAGGGTGTCAGGCTTAAAGAAAAATTTGGCGGCATAGTGACTATAGTAACAATGGGCCCGCCTCAGGCAGAAGAGGCTTTACGAGAGGCAATATCTCTGGGAGCTGATGAAGCAGTCCTTGTATCTGACAGGACGTTTGCAGGAAGCGATACCTGGGCCACCAGCTACACACTTTCAAGGACTATTCAGAAAATCGGAAAATTTGACATTATAATTTGCGGAAAGCAGGCAATAGATGGAGATACCGCCCAGGTAGGGCCAGGGATTGCGGCATTTTTAGATATACCGCAAATTACGTTTGTTAAAAAGATAGAAGAAATAATAACTGAGGACACTAGGACACCAGAGCACCAGGGCACCAGCAGCGGCTATATCAAAGCCGACAGAATGACAGAAGAAGGCTATGATATTATTGAATCGCCTTTGCCGTGCCTTATTACTGTGGTTAAAGAAATTAATGAACCAAGGCTTCCCTCATTAAAAGGCAAAATGAGGGCAAAAAAGGTAGAGATTAAAAAACTTGAGGCAAAAGACTTGGATGCAGACCCTGATTTACTGGGCCTTAAAGGTTCTCCTACAAAAGTAGTAAAAATATTTACGCCTCCTTCCAGAAAAGGCGGCCAGATTTTAGAGGGCGAGGCAAAAGATGTTTGTGAGAAATTGGTAGAATTGTTAAAAAGCGAGATTTGTTAATTCGTCCACCTGACAGGTGGATATAAGGCGCAACATGTCAATAAAAGTCATCAATGAAAAATGCGTCGGGTGTAAATTATGCGTAAAGACCTGCCCATTTGGCGCTATAGAGATTGTCAATAAAAAAGCGGTTATAGACCTTCATAAATGCACATTATGCGGGGCTTGTATAGAATCTTGCAAGTTTGACGCGATTGTTCTTACCAAGATCAGCCCGACAGACATACAATTCCCTAAAAAATTCCATGAATATAAAGATGTATGGGTGTTCTGCGAACAGAAAAAAGGCGTAGTGCAGAGCGTTGCGTATGAGCTTCTGGGCAGAGGTAAAGAGCTTGCGGATATGCTGGGCGTTGAATTATGCGGGGTTTTGCTGGGCGAAAATATAAAAGAAGAGGCGCAGAAGATTATCTATAGAGGCGCCAGTAAGGTATATCTTGTGGATTCGCCGGCGTTAAAACATTATCAAGATGAGCCGTATTCAAAAGTATTGATCAGGCTTATAAATGAGTATAAGCCTGAGATAGTGCTTTGCGGTGCCAGTTCGATAGGCAGGTCATTGATATCAAGAGTTGCAATAGGCGTGCACGCAGGCCTTACAGCAGACTGCACAGGCCTTGATATAGATAAAAAAGAAAGGCTGCTGCTTCAGACCCGTCCGGCTTTTGGCGGCAATATCATGGCTACTATCATTTGCCCTAATCACAGGCCTCAGATGTCAACTGTAAGGCATAAGGTAATGAAAGAGGCAGTTGAAAACAAACACCATAAAGGAAAGATTATAGAAAAAAGTTACGACACTCAAGTTTATTTTTCAAGGACCAGGCTTCTTGATATTGTAGAAGAGATAGAGGAAACAGTTAATCTGGCAGAGGCAAATGTAATTGTTTCAGGCGGCAGAGGCATGCAATCTCCTGAAAATTTTAAATTGATCGAAAGCTTGGCAAAAACGCTGGGCGGAGCAGTAGGAGCTTCGCGGGCCGCGGTTGACAGCGGCTGGAAAACTTATTCGCACCAGGTTGGTCAGACAGGAAAAACGGTTTGCCCTAAGATTTACATAGCGTGCGGTATCTCCGGCCAGATTCAGCATCTTGTAGGCATGCAGTCTTCGGAGATAATTGTAGCTATAAATAAAGATCCTTACGCGCCGATATTTACTGTGGCGACATACGGGATAGTCGGGGATTTGTTTGAGGTGTTACCGGAATTGACAAGAAGGTTTAGAGAGATATTAAAAAAATAGGAGATTCTGTAGGGAACGGTTTCAAACCGTCCCCTACAAATTTATTATGTATTTCAAATCCATAGAAATATTCGGATTCAAATCATTTGCCGACAGGACACGGCTTGATTTCGAACCAGGCATTACTGCCATAGTTGGTCCTAATGGCTGCGGAAAATCCAATATAGCTGACTCCATAAAATGGGTCCTGGGAGAACAATCTGCAAAAGTTCTCCGCGGCGGCAAGATGGAAGATGTTATTTTTAACGGCACCGACGGCAAAGAACCCGTAAACTTCGCAGAGGTTTCCCTAACGCTTTCCAACCAGGATAGGATACTTCCTATAGAATACGACGAAGTTACTGTTACGAGGAGACTTTACCGCTCAGGAGAGAGTGAATATCTTTTAAATAAAACTCAGGTCAGGCTCAAGGATATAAATGAGCTTTTCATGGGCACTGGCATAGGAACGAGCGCTTATTCTCTTATTGAGCAGGGAAAGATAGACCATGTTCTGAGCTCAAAGCCTGAAGAGAGACGCGAGGTTTTTGAAGAGGCCTCAGGCATTACAAAATATAAGACAAAAAAGAAAGAGGCATTGCGCAAGCTGGAAGATACGGAACAAAATCTATTAAGGATAAATGATATTATAGTCGAAGTAAAGCGCCAGATCAATTCAATAGAGCGCCAGGCGAAAAAGGCAGAGCGCTACAAAGACCGCTATGAAGAATTGAAATCAATTGAATTGAAACTATCCAGAATAGACCTTGAGATATTGAGGAATAAGAGCTTAAATTCCGAAGGGGATACGGGCGAGTTGAAGCAAAAAGAATCAGAACTTACTTCCGAATTGAACAGATTGTCGCGGGATCTGTCATTGTTAAACAAGAATAGATCCTGTGTGGAAAACAAAAGAGTGGAACTGAAATCCAGGATAGTAGAACTAAATTCCGAAGTTTCAAAAACCAGCGATAAGATCTCTATGAATCAAGAAAGAGTCGACGAACTTACAAAGCGTCGCTCAGGCCTTGAGGCTGAGATAAAAAATGGCATGGACATCCTCATGTCCCAGGAAAAGGAGATAACAAATCTCAGAGAAAAGGTATCTGTCCTGGAAAAAGAAGATAATAACAGGCTTAGCAGGGTTATAGAAAAAGAAAAAAGATTTGAGGAGATATCAAAGACAGTTAAGGCAAGCGAAATAACATTGTCCACTTCAAAGGCAAATAGCATAGATATCGCTTCAACTCAGGCGAAGCTAAGAAACCAGATGGCAAAGATATCCACTACGATTTCAACCCACGATGCAAGGCTTAAGAGGCTGGAATCAGAAAAATCAACTATCTTAGGGGAAAAAAATAATCTGCAGGTAAAGTTGAGTGATATCCTGGTAGGGATAACCGCAATAGAAAAGGAAGCAGTCATTCTTAAGTCAGAAAGAGATGCTATTTCCGGTTCCATATCAACTATTCAAGCTAATATAGATTTATTGACTGAGGAATCAAAGAAAATACAAACAGATTTGGCGTCAGGTAAATCCAAATTAGAGCTTCTGGAAGAGGCAAGGCTCAGATATGAAGGCTTTTCCTCAGGCGTAAAGGCGATACTTGGAAGCAAGTCCAGGATAACGGGTGTAAGGGATTGCCTTGCAAATCTTTTGACAGTCCGTAAAGGTTATGAGATTGCGATAGAGACGGCAATGTCTGAATATCTTCAGAGCATAGTAGTTGATAACATGGAATCTGCAGATAAGGCTATTATGTATCTTAAAGAACATTCATACGGCAAGGCCTCATTCATATATCCAGGGTATTTTAATTCGGTTGATCAAACGCCGGAAAGCACGACTGATATTGATGACAATCGTATTCTCGGCAAAGCAAGCGATTTTGTAAATACCGAAGATTTTTATAAAAATATTTTGAGGCGTATATTGAAAGATGTTTTTATAGTAAATGACCTCAAGGACGCGAGGACTCTTTTGAATAGCGCCAAAGGGCCGGCGAGGAGCAGGTTTATTACGCTTTCAGGCGAAGTGGTTGAAAACGGGTTTACAATAGGCGGTAGTTATAAAAAAGAAGAGCTTGGCCTTGTGAATAGAGACTCAAGGATAAATGAGATACGCCAGGCGATCAATGAACTGGAAGGCCATTCCGGAAAAATTGAAGAAGAAAAGATTGGAAAAGAAAAAGAAGAAAATGAGCTAAAGACTAAACTTGCATTGCTTACGAACGTAATTAGCGAAAAGGACATACTTTTAGCCAATGTTTCCAGCAACAAAACTAATATAGAGGAAAATCTAAAAGGATTAGGGGACGAGATATCGCTTGTGAATCTTGAGATAGGCGAAGTGAATTCTGAAATCCTGATTCTTAAACAGGAAGAAGATGCTTCTCTTAAGACATTATCGCAGATTGAAAGTGAAAACAAGGTTAATGAAGAAAGGACGCATAATAGCGAAAGGCTTATTATAGAGTGCGCAAAAGAAAGAGAACAGCTTCTAGTAGAGATTGCAGGGGCAAGGACCGAGCTGGGGTCGCTTGAAAGCAAGAAGGAAGGCCTTTCGAGCACGCTGAATATACTGGAATCATCCTTGCAGGATGCCAAAAATAACGTAGAATCCAGGAAGCTGGAAATAGACAGTTCTGTTAAAAAGGTAGAAGAACTGATCGCGGAGATAAAAGAACTTGAGAAAAATATAACTGTTCTGTCAGGCGAAGGTTCCTTAAGGAATAAAGAGTTAAGCGATATAGAGGCTGTATGTGCTGAGATAACAAACAAGGCAGCGTCTTACGAAACTAAGCTCAGAGAGATAGAAAACCAGATAAATGACATAAGGTCAAATATACATTCTGTGGATTTACAGAAGGCAGAGGTTAATTACAGCATAGAAAACCTGACTCAGCGCATAAGGGATGTTTACAAGACTGAGCTTTTGGAATTTCAGCTGGCAGAAGATTGGCAGGCCTTGGACAAAGAAGTCCTGAAAAATAATGTAGAGGAAATGCGCAATCAATTAGATTCAATGGGCGCTGTGAATCTGGTAGCTATAGAGGAGAATAAAGAGCTTCAGGACAGGTTTGTATTTTTGACGACCCAGAGGGATGATTTATTAAAGGCGAAAGACAGCCTGATGGATGCGATTAATAAAATAAATAAAACCACAAAAGAACTTTTCGTGGAAACATTTAAGAATATTCAGGTGGAGTTCAGGAATTTTTTTAAAATGCTTTTCGGAGGAGGGGATGGAGAACTGATACTCTTGGACGATACAGATGTCCTTGAATGCGGAATCGAAATAGTTGCCAGGCCTCCTGGGAAAAGGCTTCAAAACGTATCGCTTCTTTCAGGAGGCGAAAAAGCGCTTACAGCAGTTGCGCTTATATTTGCGATATTCAAGGTCAAGCCCAGCCCATTCTGCGTCCTGGATGAAATAGATGCTCCTCTTGACGAATCAAACGTAGACAGGTTTTCAAGAAGCCTGGACATGTTCACCAATACCTCACAATTCATCGTTATAACCCACAACAAAAAGACAATTGATAAGGCTGATGTGATGTACGGCATTACTATGCAGCAGTCCGGCATATCAAAGGTCGTATCAGTCAAATTCTCGGATTCAAAAAAACAGGAAGCAGTGGAAAGTATTTAAGCGCAGATTTTATTCTTGCCGGATCTTTTGGCTTCGTAGAGCGTCTTGTCAGCCTTGGCTATTAAATCTTCTTTTGTATTGCCATCTGCGGGGAAAGATGCTACGCCTATACTTATTGTTATATTTTTCAGCCTAGGGCTTGTCTCAACGGCTTTTTTTATGCGTTCGGCCAGGACGAGGGCTTCTTCTTTTTTTGTTATAGGAAGGATTATCCCGAATTCTTCTCCGCCATAACGGGCTACGATGTCTATCTTTCTTGAAGCATCCTTGAATATTTTCGAGATTTCCCTAATAGTACTATCGCCTGCCTGATGGCCATAAACATCATTAAAATTCTTGAAATTATCTATATCAATCAGAAAAAGCGTAAAATAGGATTTTGCAAGAGACGATTTTTTTATTTCTTCTCCTAAAAGATATTGAAAATAACCATGATTCCATAGGCCTGTAAGAGAATCAGAATTTGAAAGAACTACGGTCTGTTCGTAAAGTCTGGAGTTTTCAATTGCAAGGCCTGCCTGGTTCGCAAACATCGTAAGGATACTTACAGCGTCTATCGTTATCGATTTTTTATTGAACCTGTTATCCGCGAGGAGAACACCTATTACTTTATTTTTTGCCTTTAACGGCACAGTCACGAATTCATCCATATTCAGGAGAATTGAAAATTCATCCTGCACTTTTTGTTTCGCTTCGGGAGTATTTATTATAAAAGGCATGCCTTCTAAGGCTGTCAGAGCGATTACTCCCGAATTTTCTTTGATAGGGATCTTTATCGATTTTATTGTCTGGTTGAGTTTGGATTTTTTTAGATGGTCGAACTGAGCCTCTACGCCGATCAATTCTTCGAGTCCGATCTTATTTTTTTCTATGTGGGCCCAGATTTTAGAGGCGTCTTCAGCGCTGTCAGGTCCGATTCCCATTTTGCCTTCCAGGCGATTTTCTTTTTCATTCACAAGAAAGAGCATGGCCCTGTTGAAGCTAAGGCCTGTATGGGAGGTTGCCGCCGTGAGTATAACATAAAGAATCTCTTCCAGATTAAGGGTGGTGCGCATGGCATTGCCTATATCATAAAGCATCTCCAACTCAGCCCTTGCCTTATTCAGCTCTTCTTGATAATTTTTATCTTTGATAGTATCCATAATAAATAATTATACCATAAATTTGACATTTCAACAATGTCACTTTTTGTAAAGGATCCTGTAAAATAGTTTGCTGACTTTCACATTTGCTCATTGACAAAAAAGCAGAGCTTAGTAACCTTATGTTGTTAGAACCAACTAGCAACATAACCGGGCCACAAGGCCCATGGAGGTTACATGG
>Ga0247842_10001799_pt1 | contig 34014 bp, 41 predicted proteins | sample LaCruzMarch2015__3_FD_192411 | JGI IMG/M metagenome (GOLD analysis project Ga0247842, IMG submission 192411) | Freshwater microbial communities from meromictic Lake La Cruz, Castile-La Mancha, Spain - LaCruzMarch2015_19m | ecosystem: Environmental > Aquatic > Freshwater > Lake | place: Spain...
TTGCGCGGGCGTCACGTGCCACGGCGCGGCCGCATCAGGCCTGGCCGCGCAACTGTTCCGAGATGACCTGTGGCTTCTGTGAGTTCAAAGATTTTTGTTTGCAAAATATTGAAGTGAATCCGGCGCAACCGCCAGCCGGATTTATCGTTGGGGAAAAGAACCCGGAGCTTTCAATGGCAATAACCGTCGGATGATCCAGAAGAAGGAGAAGACGCGATGAAATATGAGCCGCACGAATACGCAGCGATGTTTCCGTTGGCAGATGAACAGGAACTTCGCGATATGGCTGATGACATCAAGCAGCGTGGATTACTCTGCAAGATCGTACTGCTCGACAAAAAGATACTCGATGGGCGCAATCGCTTTCAAGCATGTCAGATAGCCGGTGTTGAGCCGAGGTTTACGAAATACGCTGGAACCGATCCGCTTGCCGACGTGATTTCTTGGAACCTCCACCGTCGACACCTGAGCACGTCACAGCGGGCGGCGCTGGCGGTGGAACTCAAGCCGATGTTTGAAACGCAAGCGAGAGAAAGACAGTTGGCGACGCTGAAACACGGTGACGCAAACCCCGTTAAGGCAAATTTGCCTGAACGGGCATCGGGCCAGTCCCGAGATCAGGCCGCCGCCGCAGTCGGGGTCAGCGGTCGAACGGTGCAGGACGCCGAACTAATCAAACACGCTGCCCCGGATGTTTTCGATGAGATTAAAAAAGGCAAGAAGACGGTTAATCAAGCAAAGAAGGAGGTGCATCAGAAGCGGCGCGACCCGCTCGATATGACAAAGGATGTGGCGGACGAAGATAGCGAAGAAAAGGAACAGTCAAGCACGCTGTTCCATCTCAAACGGTACTGGCGTAAAGCGAACAAAGCGGACAAGAATACCTTCAGGGAATGGATCAAACAATGAAAACAAATATCGAAACGATTACACCAAAATTAGCCGAAACCATATTGGAAAACCACTGGGTCAAGGAGCATCAGCGCAATCCTTCAGAAAGCGTCGTTGATTCATACGTGAGGTCTATGCGCGCTGGTGAATGGATTCTCACGCATCAGGGAATTGCGATTGATACAGAAGGGGAACTTGTCGACGGAGTTCATCGTCTGCTTGCAATCATCCGTTCCGGGGTGACTGTAAAAATGATGATAACAACGGGATTGCCGCACATTGGCCAAGATGCAAGCACACTCGTTTTTGACGTCATTGACCGGGGCCGCGAACGAGGTGTTGGTCAACAGTTGCAACTGCGCCACGACATGCCCAACGGGAACCTATCGGCGGCGGTTCTGCGCGGGATTTTATGGCTGGCCTCATATTCGGAAAATATTGTGCTTGGCAAATTTTCCGTCGGCAGCGCTCTGCGTGTCGCAGATTACTACGGCAGCGAGGTGAAATATTGCCTGGAAAACCGCTCCCGTGATTATCGGGTAAGAAATGCCACTGTTATTTCAGCGGCTGCTTTTGCGATGAAAGCGTGCCCGACCCAGATCAAAGAATTCTACAACCAGATTACAACCGGGGAAAACATTCACTCCGGAGATTCGGCTATGACGGCGCGGCGATGGTTGATGAATTCTTCTGACAAGAGCGGAACGCTCATCGAATACCGGGGAGTTCTAACCTGTGCGATGAAACACGTTTTGCAAGAAAAACTGGCGAAGATCTATGACACAGCGAACGGCTATAACTTTTTCCTCGGAAAACAATCAAACACAGTCGGCAAACTGCTGGCGTCATGCGGCTTTGGTTGTTGATCAGTTGATCCGGAGCAAACGCAGAATATGAATAGTTAAAACCAGAAACAAGGAGGACAGAAAAATGGGCTCAGTAGCAACAGCAACTAAACAGAATCAGTCAGGACCGCCGCCGATGATGGCGCCGCCACCACGCAAACAGGTGGCCTTCGGGCAAGTCTCGACGACGGCCGGCCACCGGTCCGTGCTCTACGGTCCGGGCGGGATTGGCAAAACGACGTTGGCAACCCAGATGCCCGGTCCGGTCGCGTTCGTCGATCTCGACGAATCGCTAGCGAGGTTGAAGGGATACCTGACGGAGCATGGCAGCATGACAAATATCATGCCGGTAGCCGGCGTGATGACGTGGACGGATCTCCGCGCAGCCTTGCAGTCAGACGGCTGGGACAAGATCAAGTCTATCGTCATTGACACCGGCACGAAGGCCGAAGAACTGGCCGTCGCGCACACGCTCGGTACGGTCCCGCATGAGAAGGGCCAGAAGTGCAACTCGGTTGAGGACTATGGTTATGGCAAAGGGTTTGGGCACGTTTTCGACACGTTCCTGCCGCTCCTTGCCGATCTGGACCGCCACTGCCGCGCCGGCCGCAACGTGGTGATTATCTGCCACGATTGCACGACGACGGTCCCGAATCCTGCCGGCGAAGACTGGCTGAGATACGAGCCGCGCCTACAGTCGCCGAATAGCGGCAAAGCCAGCATCCGGCTCAGAGTGCGAGAGTGGGCGGATCATGTCCTTTTCATGGGCTACGACCTGGACGTGAACAAAGAAGGCAAGGCGCGCGGCGCCGGCACGAAGACGATCTACACGTCGGAACTGCCGCATTTCATGGCCAAGAGCCGGACTTGCCAGAAGGCATTCCCGGTGGGCGATGACGGCAAAGCGGTGTGGTCGGAAATCATCAAGTAAACGACGGTTAAACAAAAAGGAGGGCAAGACGATGGAAAACGGAGCTTATCCGGCACGGCCCACGGGCAACGTGCATGTCGGGGATCACAGCAACGGTTGTCTCATTTGCAACATGGAGTTTGCATTTGATGGCGGTGGCACGATCTTCAACACGTTCTGGCTGACAACCAAGGACGGGGCAATCAACACGCGGACGATTGATACGCTGAAAGAAATATTCGGGTGGGACGGGGCGGATCCGTTCTGGCTGGAAGACCACGCCTCCGAACTGGCAGAGATCGCCGTCGACCTGGTGGTCGAGAACGAGACGTTCATCGGAAAACAGGACGGCTTGGAACACACAGCGCTGAAAGTCAAGTGGGTCAATCCGGTTGGTGGCGGTGGCGGAAATAAGATTGAGAACAGCGACCGGCAGGCGTTGATGTCGAAGTACGGCGCGAAACTCCGTGCGGTTTCCGGTGGGACACCGGCCGCGAAGAAGACAACCCCGCCAGCCTCAGCGCCGGCGCAGGCAACCCCACCGCCGGTGCCAAAGAAGGCTGTGCTTCCTTCCGACATGAACACCTGCTGGAAGGCGCTAAACGAAGCGATGGCGGACAAGCCGCGCGCCGAGGTCGAGGCGAAGTGGTTTGAGATTATCAAGGAAGTCCACGATGACAAGCCGCAGACGGACTACACGCCGCAGGACTGGGGCACGGTCATGGCGAAGCTGAAGACGTTGTTCGACAACCTGCCGTTCTGAGGAGTGCTGTTGGCTGATGGCTGCGGGCTGTTGACTTGCCCCTACGGTCTACAGCCTACGGTCCACGGTCTAATTCCCTTCCCAGGGACCGGGGGGCGCGCATCCGTTTGGTGAACGCGCAGGATTTATGAACAACAGAGTAAAAACATGTCCGGTATGTGGCAGTCTTTACGATTCGCAGTCATGGGATAAGAGCCACACAGGATGTGACTGCCCGTATTGCTGGAAAAATTCAGGACAAAAACAAGAACACCCGCGACGAGATAGATACCTGCACTGCCATCATTGTGGCGGCGAACATTCAATAGATCACCCGAATCCATGCCACATTTTTACAGGAAAAACGAAATGAAGAAAATCAAACTTGACGAGATCATCATTGACGGCGGCACGCAGACCAGGGCCGCGCTGAACGAAGACACGATTTCCGACTATGCGGAGGCCATGACCGAGGGGGCCAAGTTTCCTACAGTGGTGGTGTTCGCCAGCGGTACAGCCTACCTGTTGGCCGATGGATTCCACAGGTTCATGGCAGCACGGCGTTGCGGGTGGCTCGATATTGACTGTAACGTGAAGACAGGCTCCAAACTGGACGCGATCAAATATGCGCTGGGTGCCAACAACGTTCACGGCCTGCGCCGAACGAACGCCGATAAGCGGCGCGGCGTGGAGATCGCGCTGAAGGAGTTTGGGAAACTGAGCGATCAGGCGATTGCTGATATGTGCGGGGTAGGCAGAAATTATGTGTTGGACATACGGCATGAAATCCCGCCTCAACCTGTGGTCAAACCACAGGTTGAAATTCAAGAAAACCAATGTTTACAGGACTTCCATGAAAATCAACCTGTCGCCAAACAACAGGTTGAAAAACGGATAGGTGTTGACGGAAAAGAGCGCTCAATGCCTGCGCCGCCCCGTGATCCCGGCCCCCCTCCAACCCCGCCGGCCCAGGAGAAAGACCCCAATGGCAAGGTGATCCCGGCCAAACTGCTGTCGCTTTGGCGGCGCCGGCAGGAAATCCAGGACTTCTGCACCCAAATCTCGCGCATCCGCACCACAATCGAGCAGGGCGTCGAGGACAAGGACAAGCTCTTTGCCGAGGCGAACCCGCAATCGGTCAAGGCCGCACTGGACCAGGCCTACACCGCCATCAAGGCCACAATGCCGTATTGCCTCTGCCCATCCTGCCAGGGTGAAGGGTGCCGGGCCTGCGCCCACCGGGGGCTGATTGGCAAGTTCAGATTCGACACCGTGATTCCAGAGGAACTGAAATGACGATCCGATTACGCCCGTATCAGCGCGAGGCCGCCGACGCCGTTGTCAAGGCGTGGCAGGAAGACACGTCCACGATGGTCGTGATGCCGACGGCGACGGGCAAGACAATCCTCATGTCCGAACTGGTCCGGCGTGTATTCCCGCGCCGCGTTATGTTCCTCGCACACCGCGAAGAACTTATCGTCCAGGCCAAGAACAAAATCGAGATGATGTCGGGATTTCGCGTCGACATCGAGATGGCCGGTGCGAAGGTTGTGGAAAACGGGATGTTCGACGAGGCGCAGGTCGTGGTGTCGAGCATCCAGACACAGAACGCCGGCGGCGACGGTCGGGGCCGGATGAGCAAGTTCCTGCCAGAAAACTTCGGCTACCTTTTCATCGACGAAAACCATCACAGCACGGCCAAGAGTTACCGCCGCGTAATCGACTACTATCGCCAGAATCCACGGCTAAAGGTTCTGGGCGTGACCGCCACGCCGGACCGCGCCGACGAGGAAGCGCTGGGGCAGGTGTTCGACTCCGTGGCATTCGACTATGAAATCCTTGAAGCCATCCACGACGGATGGCTGGTGCCGCCGGAACAACGGATGATCCACGTCGAAGGGCTGGACTTCTCGCAGGTCCGAACCACGGCCGGCGACTTGAACGGCGCAGACCTGGCTGCCGTCATGGAGGCCGAGAAGAACCTGCAAGGCATTGCCGACCCCGTAATCGAGATTTCTAACAACCGGCGCTCGCTGGTGTTTGCGGCCAGCGTCGCCCAGGCCGAACGCATGTCCAACATTCTGAATCGCCACAAGCCGGGCTCATCGGCATGGGTGTGCGGTAAGACCGACAAGAAAGAACGGCGGAACATGCTCCGGGACTTCGCCGCGGGCCGCCTCCAGTACGTTGTCAATGTTGGCTGCCTCACCGAAGGCTTTGACGATCCTGGCGTCGAACTCATTTTCATGGCGCGGCCCACCAAGAGCAGAAGTCTGTACGCGCAGATGGCCGGCCGCGCGATGCGACCCGCCGATGACATTGCCCACGGCCTGAACGACGAGTCTGATGCCGAAGCGCGCCGCGCGCTGATCGCCGCCAGCAAGAAGCCGGTATGCGAAATCATTGACTTCGTTGGCAACAGTGGCCGCCACAAGCTTATGACGACCGCCGACATCCTCGGCGGCAACGTGTCGGATGAAGTAATCGAACGCGCCGTCGCGAGGGCAAAGAAAGAGGGCGGCGCGGTGCGTATGGACACGTTGCTGGGCGAGGAAGAAGAAAAGCTCAAGGCCGAAAAAGAAGAACGGCGACTGGCCGAGGAAGCACAAAAGGCGCGACTGGTAGCCAAGGTTAAGTGGTCGTCGCAGAACATCAATCCGTTTGACGTTTTCGAAATGACGCCTAGGAAGGAACGCGGCTGGGACCAGGGCAAAACCCTGTCTGAAAAGCAAACGGCGGTCCTGTTGAAGCAGGGAATTGATCCGGCAGCGATGCCGTACTCGCAGGCCAAACAACTTCTCAATGAAATCTTCCGGCGCTGGGATGGATCGCTGTGCTCGTTCAAGCAGGCGAAGGTTTTGAAAAAACACGGGTTCGATCCGAATATGTCGCGGGATGATGCCAAGATCACGATTGATACGCTGGCGGCAAACCACTGGCGACGGAGTGCATAAAATGACCGACTGGACCACAGTAACCAAACCCCATCCTTGCCCGATCTGCCATAAGCCGGACTGGTGTGGCTATACCGTGGATGCGGTCCACTGCATGCGCATTCCCTCCGATCATCCAGTTCGAGGGGAAGGCGGCGGCTGGATCCACCGGCTATCCGATCCGATCCCGGCCTACCAGCGCCCGCCCCCACGGGATGAGATGCTGCGCCCATGCTTCGAAACATTGTGGCGCGGTTGGCGCTCCAAGACTGATCCCGGTTTGCTCGACGAATATGCCAGGGCCCTCGTCGTTTCCGATCAGGCCCTGCACGACCTCGGCACCGCCTGGGCGCCGGAGCACGGCGCTTGGGCGTTTCCCATGCGCGATGGCTCCGGCAAGATCGACGGCATCCGGCTTCGCGCCGATTCCGGTCGCAAATGGGCTGTGAAGGGTAGCCACCAGGGCATTTTCTTGCCAGATATACGACCAGCCGTGCCCGACGTTGCATTGATCTGCGAGGGACCGACTGATACCGCTGCCGCCTTGTCCATCGGCTTCCTTGCCATCGGACGCCCTTCCTGCCTTGGTTGTGAGGCTATCATCAATGTCACGATCAAACGCCTTGCCATCCGGCGCGCCGTGATCGTCTCGGACAACGATGCTCCGGGTAAGGCTGGCGCCGCGAAACTCGCCGCGGGGCTCCGGGTGCCGAATAAGACTATCGTTCCGCCGGCCAAGGATTTCCGGGAGTGGGTCCGCGCCGGCGCGTCACAACCCTTGGTCAACTGCGTCATTAATCAACAAATATGGAGGATGCCCTGATGATACGAATATATAAACAGTCGAATAACGGAGAAGTAGGCGTGCTTACGGACTGTCTGGATGCTGAGGGGTTCATGTCGCAACTTGCTGATGCTATTGCAAAGTACATGGCGATTTGTGATGAGGATGAAACATACTGCGACCAGGAACGTGACCTTCAATGGCTGCTGCCGAATGCGTTTGAGATCATGTTGAAGCTCAAGGGGTACAAGAACGAAGGCGTAAGCGAGCAGCGGTTATTGTTCGCGGGCGACGCCATGCCGGCGGCAACCGAAAAGCCCGTCGTGTCGGTGTAGTTTTTCGCAAACAACGATGAGAGGAGTTGAATAATATGGCAAAACGATTCACCGCAAGCGATAAATGGGAAGATGCTTGGTTCCGTACTCTTACCCCGCATTGCAAACTGTTCTGGCTGTTTTTACTCGATCGCTGCGACACCGCGGGATTCTGGAAGACCGACTACGAACTCGCATCCTTCTGCATCGGTGCCCCCATCGACGATAATATCCTCGACGCCTTCAACGGCCGGATCGAAAAGATCACCGTCGACAAAATCTGGATCGTCCGTTTTGTCGAATTTCAGTACGGCTCGCTTCATTCGGAATCCAATCTCCATCGTTGCATTGCCAAGAATCTTGCCAAACACAATCTTCTGCAAAGGGTAGAGGAGGGGCTAATTAAGGGTAACGGAAGGGTTAAGTAACCCTTAAAATCGTTGAGTTTATAAGGGTTCCGGAGGAGTCTAAGAATAAGATTAAGAGTCAGATAAAGAACAAGAACAAGAGGAAGTGTAGACGTGCCAGACAAACCAACAGGCGGAGAGACGGAGTACGACCTGCTCAACACGCTGGTGACGGACGAAGCCGCCATGGCTTCTCGCACCGCCGAGATCGCTGCCGGCAACGTCTGGGGCATCTGCCGTTGCCGCATGGCCGCGATAATCGAGGCCACCGCCCGGCGCATGGGGTGGCCGGAAGCGTCCGAGACAAGATGCAGAACGCTCGCCAAGTGGCCGGGACAAAGGAAATGAAACTTGAAGACCTCCCAGATCGCTACCGCCGACAAGCCGAACGGCAACTTGCTGTTCCGCGTCGTCCTGCCGTTCCCGCTCCCGACCTGGAACGCGCTCCTGGCCGCCCACCCGTGGAGGCGTCGCGCCATCCGAAAGTGGATACACCGTGCCGTATCCGTCTGCTCTGCCACCGACACCGCCTCGCTGACCCCGACGGAATTAGCGCGAAGGCTCTCATTGATGGGTTTGTCCTTGCCGGCATACTTGCAGGCGATTCGACCAGGGAAATTGTCGAAAGCCCCGTCATCACCCAAGTCAAAGTCGGCCGGGACATCCCGGAGACAACCACCCTTGAAATCTTCAGCACATAACCCGTAAAAGGAGGTTCAACATGCCAGATTGTCACTCCTGCCCTCATAACGGGCAACCGACCAAAAAATGCCTCTCTTGTCCGGGCCCTTCACGCCTGCCGCACGGGCACCGTGGCATCTCCCTTATCTCACTCGATACCATGCCGGAACGAGAAGTCGCCGCCTTGACCCAAAAGACCGCCATCTCTCCCAAGCATCACCATAGGCTCGCCGCCTTCATGCGCTCCTGGCTTTTACTGAAACCCGTTTCACAAAACATTCTTGCGCGCTTCATTATCGATGGCACTGCCACCCGTCAATCGCCTGTCTTGCACCGGTCCGTCTCACGCCAGGCCGTTCACCAACACCTGCTCCGTATCGCGCGTGATTTTCCGGAACTCCGGACCGTCATCCGGCTCAGAATGAATCGAAGGGGGAAAAGGGGGAATAATACAAAGAAGTGAAATTTTAAGGATAAATGCTGAAATAATATAAGAATCTATCGAAAATAAGGATAATCCAAATGAATGATCAGCCAACAGGTATTGCAAAACGGATGTTAAACCTCCGCCCGATAAAAAAGGGTCAACCATGTCCATGGAAAGGTAAGAAGTTAAGCAAAAACTACTGGACATGGGCCAAGAAACTGGGTGGTCCGGAAAACTTCGTGGAACCGATGAGAAGGATATTCAAGATCAATCGCCAAACACCCATTTCATTGGAATTTGCAATCATCCTGAAGATCGGACTCGAAGCGCTAAGGGGTGATACGAAGTGCATGGAAATGTGGACAGATCGTGTTTATGGAAAAGTCCCGCAGGCGATGGATATCCAGACAAAAAGTGACGGCCCCCTTGTGCAAATCTTAAACCTGACGAAGAGTTTCCATGATGAAAAGGTAATCGAAGGCGTGATAGTTGATGCCGCCCAAAGCACACCGCCGCAATCTCCGTAGGGCCTGATCCGTAAGCCGACGGTTTCAAGTATTGACAACCCGACTATATGGTTTATGTTTCAAACAAATGGCGGGTTTCGATAACCATCGGTGCATCCAAGTTTGTCTCAATATTACTGTTCGACAAAGGAAAAAAATGAATTTGCCGTGGAATAACGCACTGTCTGGCGGCGAATTGCCGGGCCTACGGCTGGCTACGCCTCTAAAAGTGTATACTACAGAGCCAACAGAATGTCCTGAATACGACTGGAAGGATCAAGAAGTAGTCCTTGGCATATGGCACGATGGCGTAATGGCGCTCTGCAAATATGAGGAGGAAGGCGACCGTTGCATATCAGCCGACGGAACATATGACTTCCACGCGGCGGGACGCGGTCACCCTTATTGGTATATTCCCTTAAAAAAGAAAGATAAATGAGTCAAGCGGTTGCACTCTATGGAACACAAGGTGCGCCACGTGTGAACCGAGCCACCAGGACGCCATCCTAAACACGCTCCGATTTCCGGGCATGAGAAAGACGGCCGCCCACTTGCTGGCGGGGGTAATTTCAACACATCTACGTGTTGTTTGCCATCACCTGTCAGTTATAGCTCAACAAGCCCCATCGGTCAGAATATGAAAGGCAAAACAAACACACCTGATTTCAGCATTACATGCACGAATACTATGCATGGTTGGTGTGGTTTTGGCGTTACTGCCGGTAATGGCAACTGGCAATGCTGCGCCTCATGGCTCGGAAATCATCCGATTTGCGATTTGATGATGATAGCCGTCGCTGCGCATCAGCACTATTTCCACCAGGCTTATCCTGCCGACAACGCTTTCCGTAGTCTTGAGGTAGAAGACGAGCCAGGAGGGATCGAGATCACGTTTCGTTTCTTGCCAGAGAAGATAATCGAGGTTCGGATTGAGCAATATAAAAAAGGCACCCTCAAGCCAGATGCTGATGAAATGGTTCACTCGCCTTACTACATCGGACAAATATCGTTAAGACAATTGATCGAGGAAGCCTACCGATGCGGCGCAAGATTGCTTCGGGAGAATGGGTTGACTGGCACACGAGTTGGATGGTGCGGATGGCAGTGGGACTCTGATCCCCCAGCATGTGTGTTTCCTGTTGATTACTTCATCTTTTTATCGGAATACATTCACGCAGGAGAAGATGTGAATTTCGTCTCACCGACGATAGACAAGGATTTATGGCACATTCAGCAAGCATTGAAGAATGAAGACGTCATCACGTCAGCACCCCCCGCCCCGAAGACCCAAGACCCCAAAGACCCCTAAGAGAAGTCAGGCTCGAAGGCTCGCCAGGGTAAGAAGTACCAGACGGGCTCGCTATCGCTCGCCCTGGCCGCGATGCGCGGTAAGACGCGCCGCGCGCCTCCCGCCCTTACCTAAACGCGGGCTCAAGACCGGGACGCGGCCACAACCAAGCAGAAGCGGGCCTCACCCTCGCGACGGCGCCACGTCAGCCGCGCCCCCTGCCAGCTGCCCGCGCGCGGCAAAGACCCCGAAGACCCAAGCGCGCGGCGGCGAAGCGCCGACTGGCAGAACATCCTGGGGCGCGTCTTGCCGGTGGCGTTTGCAGCGGGGCAACCTTGCTCACTTCGATCCGGGCATCACGCGGGCAGGCTGGCCCTGTGGGCGACTCCGCGCCTGGCACCCGGCGCTAATTGGCAGAGCGGCTACGCCGCGGCGCCTGGCGATTTCAGAACGCGCTAAGGCGCGATCAGCTCGCCGGAGGCCAAGCTGCTTTTGAAACCGGTGCCTCCGGCTCGAACCGAAGCCCCGGCAGGATGCGGCGCCCCTCACAGGATTCCGGCAATCATAATTGGGCGTTATGCGCGAGGTCGCCTACGCTCCACCTCCTGCTGGTGGTCGCATAACGCGCAATTATGTTCACCGGAAAGAATTGGTGGGGCGCCTCCAGCACTCAGAACACGCGCGCCGGAAACCGACAAAAGCGCTTCAGCTGCTTGCCCCCGCAAAACGCGCCGGTCATTTCTCGCCTTCGCGCACGGCGCGCTACTTCAGTTCTCGGACACTCAGTTCTCGGACACGCGCCGCGCGCCGAGCAACCGCTGAGCACGGCTACGCAAGATCGCGTCTGTTCGCGGGCTTCTTCGCAAGACTCATCCGCCACGCTCAACCGCCGCGCCCGCGCTCAGCGTTCGCCCGGCACTGCGGCGCTACAATCCCGGCAAATAGTCAGGCGCAGAAGCGCACCGAAACCAAAGTAGACCGCGCGGACATGCGTGGCGGTGCGATGACGATCTCAGCCGGTGCGTCTTCGATCGTCATCGTTGCCGAGGCGCGGCAATCCCCCCGCCCCGCATAACCGCGCGTTAAGACAAAACCAAGACTCGCGGTCAAGCGTGGTGCGGCCCTTGCAGAGGCACAGCAAGTTCCGCCCCACGCATCACCGCTCAGGAAAAGACCGGAAACTTTCAAACGCTACGCTGGGGGAGAAGAGCACGCAACCCTCGCCGTGTGAAACACCCGTCAAGGGGAGCGTGCCCGGAGGCCCGCGCCCCACGAGCTTCGTGAAACACGAACATCGTGGTGCGCTCAAGACGAAGACCGCAACACCGCCGCAAAGCCGGCCGTGTCGCTCCGACCAGGCTCCGCCGGAGCGCTTCGCCCAGGCGAGTCAAAGAGCGCCCGCACCATCCGAAGCGGATCGTTGCGTTCGCGGCAACACATCCGGACTTCGGAGCCGCTACGGTCGCCCCGCACGGGACTCCGGCTTTTGAATACCAATCAGGTCCGGAGACCCGCGCAGTTCGCCCGATGCGGCGGCATCGCTCCGCGCCGCCTGAAGCAGGCCGCGCTACGCGAGGAAAAGCAACTCGCTCCGAGTCCGACCACAGGGTTCCGGCGTCCGGCGGCGCTAAGAAAATCCGCTACGCCATCAGCGCACCGCAAGGTCGCCTGCACCCTGTGGCCATCCTCTTCGCTCCCAGGAAGGCACCAGCACGCCAAGCGCGCCTACCCATGCCAAGGCATGGGTTAAGCCCGATCGCCAGCGTGGGGCATCCTGAGCCTTCTAATCGCTGCGCTGGGGGATAAAAACGATCCAGGTGCCCGAATCGGCCACAAGTTCATTGGCGCAACCAAGATCGGCGCAGCTGCGCTGCCGCTTGCTACGCCGAATAGTCAGTCGCTCTGCGGCAACCCATTTGCGCTAACGCGCACGCAGTTTCCGGATCAACCGTCGCGCCAACTTGCCAAAGCTCAAATTGTCACGCCGGTTGAGGGGTCGCGAAACGCTCCCCATTTGCTTTGAAAGTAAAGGGGGGGGTAGGGGGCAGGGTAGCTAACCAAAGGCGACCGGCAAAAAAGGAGGGCTCAAAAATGTTCATCAAAACACTGATCCCGAAAATGGAGATCCGCGCGGCGCAGCTTTATGTCAGCCCACGCACGCGGACGCTGAACCAAGACGAAATGCAGGTCCGCGCACTGTCGTATCTCCTGAAGGAACCCACCTGCCCGCAGGCCGGCGTCGATATCGCGGCGTATGAGATGGCCGCACAGATTGCCGGCCCTTGCGTTCTGGTGCCGGTCCCGAACCACACCGGCGACACCGGCGCCAACTTGCGGCTTTGCAAGGCCATCGCTGCGCACATCGCCGGCGCACTGGTGGCGGACATTCTGGGCCGGTCACGGCCGGTGGAGTCTTCCTGCAATCGGCACAAGGCCGGCAGGCCCCCGCTGACGATAGCGGAGCATGGGATTGTCCGGAAGAGCGGACGGCTGATTCCCGCCAATGCGATTTGGTACGTGGGCAACACAACAACCAGCGGCAGCACGATGGAGGCATGCAGGGCCGCGCTGAATGGATTCGGGAGAGGGCTGGCATACGCGGACGCGTGGCAAAGCGTGTGCCTTCAGAACGCGCGGAAGGCTTCATAAACAAGGAGGGCAGGAAAATGGCAACAAGACAAAAGCCGACGCGCCGATATTGGGCGCTGCATGTTGATGGCTTGGAAAACGGCAGCTTTTTCCGCATGAGCATTCACGGCATCGGCCAGTTTATCAACGGCGACTTCATTGGCATGCTGCCAGAGGTGCCGAAGACATACGCCGATCAGGACCTGATCGAATTCCCGCGAGACATCGCCGAAGCGCACATTCCCGCTTGTTGCAAATAGACACAAAACAACCCGGCGCGCCGGCGGGATATCCGGCGCAGGAGGAAAAGCAAATGATCGCGAATAACAAACACTTCAGCGCCGAATGGGAAAACCTGAACAAAAATATCGGATTGATCCTTGAACTCGCCCACTCCGAGCCGACGGAATACAACAATGAAAAATTCAAGGACGCAATCACGCACATAATCGGGAGCCTGGACCGGATCAACAACATGAAGCACGCCGAAGCAGAGCCGGCGCGGACCGGCGCCGGCACGCACGCGGACCCGATCCGGTATGAGCACGTCAACGCCGACGATCCCGACCGGCAGGAGAAGCGCGCAGCGCAGCGCCGGCAGTTCACGGTCGACGCCAAGGCCGGCCGAGTGTTGTGCCTGTCCGATCTGATGATATCGCACGGAATGTAGACCAGAAACAAGGCGGGGCGCGCATGCCATAAACGCGCAAAGGAGGATTCAAGAAATGAACAAAAAGCAAACCGCCGCAATCGAAGCGCCGGAGCCGGCCGTGACCGCAGAACAAAAACGCTTGTACTACTACCGGCCGTTGAGAGCGTTCAACGGTGCGGTATGGAAATGCGCCGGCCATGGAGCCGAGAACCCCGATCACCGGAAATTTTATCAGCCGTTCTACGCCGCCAACAAGGACGAGAATGTCCTCTTTTTGGCCGGCGTCGAAATGCTGCCCTACATCGCGGACCGGATCAGATTCGACCACAAGCGTCAGGAGTGGATGGCCGAGCAGACGAAGGAACCCGAGGTGGCGGCAGGCCGCAACAACCCCGACTCGCGGCTGCTATCCGCGCGGGAGGTCAAGACCATGAAGCCAGCAACCAAAGGGAAAACGATCAGGGACGTTATCAACGAAACCGCAGAAGCCATGCAAAAACGATACGGCTATGGAATGGCAGAATTCATTCTGTCGCAAGCGCTCCAGAAAGTATGCGGCGCCAAAGACGAAGTCGTTTATATCGGCGTGCGGCCGTCATCGTCGTATGTGAATTGACCGGAACAACCCGGGGCGCGCATGGGATAAACGCGCAGAAGGAGCAAAAATTGAACTACCAAACCGCATTGATTCAACTGCCGTTGCTGGTGCAGGAGAAAACCGGAGTCAAGATTCTAGGGCCGGCCGACGTGCAAAGAGTTTGCGAAGACATGCGCGATATGGCTCAGGAATGCGTGCACGTGCTGACGCTGAACGCCAAGAACAAGATCATCAACCGGCACTTGGTGACGCTGGGCCTTGCCGATTCAAGCCTGCTACATGCGCGGGAAATCTTCAGAGGCGCGATCCTCGACAATGCCGTGGTGCTCATAATGGTCCACAACCATCCGTCAGGCAGCACTGACCCATCGGCAGAAGACATCCAAATCACGCGGAAAATGATTGAAGCGGGGAAAATCATCGGCATTCAAATTCTGGATCACGTCATCATCGGTGACCAGCCATACAGCATGAAAGAACATGGAATGGTTGAATTCAACAAATAGGAGAAAAATGACTGACCGGCAAATACAAATCGAAATAGCTGCGCGCGGATATGACACGGAAACGCGCACGCTGATGACCGAAGAATCAAAACAGGAAGGCGGCATAAGACTGCTGAAATGTTTTATTGATTCAGGCTGGCTGCATACATGGCAGGAAGCGCTGAGCTTTATACAGGCACGCGAAACTACGGGAAAGGAACAGGGCAAATGAAAACACAATGCGAACACTGCGAGCGCCTGCACGTCGACACAATCGCCACGGCACCGGAGGGCGCGGCACTGCGCCTGGCCGGTCAGACAATAAACGACCGGGTCCACAGCCTGCACGACCAGCTCGAAAAGCTGCTGACCGGGATGAACGAAACGCGGGTGTTCGTGTTATCGGACATGTTTGTGAAAGGGGACCAATGAAAAAAGCAGAGCATGAGAACACGGCGAAATGCAGATGCGCGGAGTGTCGGCGAGCGCGGCGCTCGATCCGGACGTGGGAACGACAGTATCAGAAGGGCAGAGATTATTAACCGGCCGCAGGGCCACAGGAGAAAACGACAGATGAAAAAACCACTGACAGCGGAACAGAAGCAAGCCACAGCGGAGCGCCGGGACCGATTCAAGGCGCTGGTAAAAAAGGTTGCAGCCATGACACCGGACGAGCGCAAGGCACTGGTGGCGACGACGCCGGGGATCATGACGGTGGAGCGGCACACGTTGAGCCCCGTCAATTCAATCCTGATCATGATGCAGAACCCGGAGGCGACAATCGTAGGAGGATTCAACCAGTGGATCAAGAACGGGCGAACGGTCAGGAAGGGCGAACACGGCTTTTCAATCTGGATCCCGCTGAACAAGGCCGCAGGGCCGGCCGGCGCCGGGACAAACGAGCAACCGGACGAACTCCATTTCGGGAGCGGCACGGTATTTGACATCACGCAGACGAAAGACCTTGCGGAGGCGACGGCGTGAAGGGCGGGATATCAAAACGCGCAGCGGAACAGTTGCACTGGCAGGCAGTCAGGCGATATGTGGGAATGTGGAAACGTGCCCAGGACGAACGGGAGAAGGCGACGCCGGCGCCGAAGGAAAAGAAAGAGGACACACAAGGGAAACTTGAATTATGAGAACGATCCTGCAGAAACCATCGCCGCATGACTGGTCGGCACTCGACGCGACGTTCGCACGGATTCATGCGACGGTCAGACGCGAGATAGAGAAGAAGCGAGACGGCGACAGGTTGCGCGTCATCCGGCATAACATCGGTTTCATGCTACTGCTCTACCTGAAGATCGTTGCGGGGATTTGGGTGGCCGGCATGGTGTATGTTGCACTGACGTGAAATTGGGCACTACACGGCCATCGGCGCGCGGGCGCCGGTGGCCGTTTTTGTTTGCCGGTGGCCAATCTGGCTATGGGCGCCCGCTATCCTTGATTCACGACCGAGACAATGTCATAGCCACTCGGCCGTGATCGTCCGCAACCGTTTTTTTTTCTGTCCGGCTGCCACGGGGGCCGCTTCTTTTAACTGGATTTTCCGGGCATGCCCTGCTACATTCAAAACCAATTGGATAATTTCACTGATGTCCGGTTGTTTGATTCGCGTTCGTTTTCAATAGGATGACGATGAACAAGTTACATCAAGAAATGAATGTGAGCGATTTGGAGTTGAGCCTGATAATTCCACTAAAATACTTGCTTCCGCTATGCTGGAGGCATGAATACAGGACAACCGATTTTTACCCAGATGATGGAAACGATTCACCCGCAACAGTTCGCTCGTTGCGTAACGCGCTACGGCGGCGAATACAAAATGCAATCTTTCTCCTGCTGGGATCAGTTCCTGTGCATGGGCTTCGGGCAACTGACCTACCGAGAAAGCCTGCGAGACACGGTCGATTGTTTGTGCGCCCGGCCGGACTTGTTGTACCATTTGGGGTTTCGGGGCGCGATTCGTCGCAGTACTTTGGCGGATGCAAACGAAAACCGCGATTGGCGTATCTACGCAACCTTGGCGCAACAGTTGATCCGTCGCGCTCGACGCTTGTATGCCGACGAACCATTGGCTACCGAATTGGACGCGACGGTCTACGCGTTGGATTCCACGACGATCGATCTTTGTCTCAGCGTGTTTCCGTGGGCGCGTTTCCGACGCACCAAGGCGGCGATCAAACTGCATACGTTGCTGGATCTTCGCGGGCCCATTCCGACCTTTGTTTACATCAGCGACGGGAAGCTTCACGACGTGAATGCTTTGGACGAAGTACCCATCGAACCGGGTTCGTTCTACGTGATGGATCGCGGTTACTTGGATTTCGCCCGTCTCTATGTTTTGCATCAACAAGGTGGGTTCTTCGTTATCCGAGCAAAAAACTCTCTGCGTTACAACCGACTGCATTCTCTGCCCGTAAACGCCTCCACCGGTGTGCGCTCCGACCAGATTATCACATTGACTGTCTTCTACAGCCGGCAAGGGTATCCGGAAAGATTGCGGCGGGTTCGTTTTTTCGATGCCGAAACCGATCGTTTCTTTGTCTATCTGACGAACAACTTCGCTTTGTCCGCTCTTACCATCGCCCTGCTGTACAAAAGCCGTTGGCAGGTGGAATTGTTTTTCAAGTGGATCAAGCAACATCTGCGGATCAAAAGTTTCTTCGGCACCTCGGCCAATGCGGTCAAGACCCAAGTCTGGATCGCCATCTGCGTCTACGTGCTGGTGGCCATTCTGAAAAAGCAACTCGATTTGCCGGGAAGTCTCCACAAAATCCTCCAAATATTGAGTGTCAATGCATTCGAGAAAGTCGCTCTACAAGAACTGCTTACGCAAACTATGCCCCAATTTCAAGATGACGACAATCACAACCAGTTGATGTTGTTTTAGTTATAGCCGGACACTGATGTAATGAGGGATTAAAATGAAGAGGCTTCAGATTAGCTTTGGGGCGTTTTTTGGTGTGGCACTGCTTCTTCCGGTTGTCGCGCGAGCGGACTTGGCGAGAGATTATTCGGCCGTCCCAGTTGACTCCTGGTATCCGGCCTATTATTTTTCGTACACCGAAAGCCGCGCCGCCGGGGGTGACTCAAAAATCATTTCCGCGGCGAATCTGTTCCGAATTACACAGACGGTGGATATCTTCGGACGCTGTGGCGGTTGGAATGTAATCGTTCCCTACGAGTGGCTGAAATTGTCTGCTGACGGTCGCGAAAACTACCGTCAAAACGGCATGGGCGATCCCAAGCTTGTCCTGGATATGAATATTTTCGGCGCCCCGGCCTATAGCAAGGCGGCGTTCAGCAATTACACGGAGCAAACCTATGCCAGCTTTCACCTGGGCATCACGGCGCCCCTGGGCAGATATGGCCGTGACAATCCGGCCAATGTCGGCAGCGAGCGTTGGACGATAACACCCGAGGTGAATTTCAGCTACACCCCAAATAAGGGTGCGTCCTGGCTGGAATGTTACGTCAAGCCGACCTTTTATACCTCCAACAACGAGTATGACGGTAATAAAAGCATGAACCAGGATCCGTCCGTGGATCTCGAGGGGCATGCCAGCCAGAATGTCTGCAAGCGCCTGTGGGTGGCACTGGATCTTTATTACAACTTCGGCGGCGAGACCTGTGTGGATGGCTCCTGGCAGGATAACCGGGACAACACGTGGAGCGCGGGCTGCTCCGCCAATTATACGCCCTGGCACCATGGGCGAATCTTGCTGAGCTATAAGGATACGGTCATAAAGCCGGGCGACGCCTCGGACACGCGCTCGCTGATGCTGTATGTCGCGCAATTGTTCTAAGCAACAAAAGAAAGGAAGGCAAGGCAAATGGAAAGCACGATTAAAACCTCAGGCAAGAAATATTGCTGCTGTATGTTCCCTTCAGGCATGACCCCCGGCCAGAAAGCCATCCTTGGCGCATCGGTATTTTTTCTGTTGGTATTTGTTTACATGGTGGTCAGGACATTGCTGGCGCATGTGGTGGCGCTGCCGGCCGTTCCGGGAGGGACGTATGGCAAGCTGGTTCCGCCTTTGGCTTTCGCTTTTCTATATTTAGCGTATGCCCGGGGCTGGAAGAGCACGCTGTTCTGCGTGGCCTTCCTCTGGATTTACTGTTGGCTGGCGGAAGAATGCAGCATTCACACAGGCTTTCCTTTTGGCCACTATTACTATTCCGACGCGCTGGGCAAGAAGCTGGATGTTGTGCCCATTCTGCTGGGGCTCAATTATTTTTGGCTGTTCGTGTTTCCAATCTATTTTGTTTCCAATTTAATCGCGCAGGGAACTTTCTTCGGAACGGGCAAAGGCCTTGGCAAACTGCTGTTTACGGCGTTCATCGGCAGCATCCTGATTTCGGGCATGGATATGGCGACCGACCCGCTGGATGCCACAAAACTGCACGAATGGGTGTGGACCAAGAACAATTATACCGGGTATTATGGCATCCCCTACGTCAATTACCTCGGCTATGTGATCGTCATGACCCCGTTCTTTTTCATCTATGGGCTTGCCGAAAGAAAATTTGGCGCCAAGCCCTTGGGGCCGATCAATGCCTATGTGGCCGGCATCCCGCTTTTTTTCTATTTTCTGGCGATCATCTTGTACGGCATTCCGGCGCCCTCCGGCGTCTTCCTGGTGGCCTGCTTTACAATTGGCTTGCCCCTTCTGCTGGCTAGCGACAAACTGATTAAATATTTTGCGGCTGGCCAGATAGTTGCAGGATCAAGCGACGAAGCATTGCCAATTAAAAAACGCTGACACGACTCAAAACCACAACGGAGGTGGGTATGGATAATCTTTTGACATGGTTTGGCTTGCTCGAAAATAAAACGGTTTTGCACTGGTTGGTGATATGGGTGGGGACCGTGTTTCCTGTTTATGTGTTCGTGGTCGGTTCAAAATTCACGTTCAAGGAACTCGGCCAGAAGATCAGCGAGAATTGGTGGATGCTGCTGAGGCTCGTTTTGCTCACTGGACTGTTTGTTCCGCTGGCCGCCGCCGGGGTGGTCAAGCTGTTCAGCGCCTTCCATATGGCGCTGGTCCTGGGCGGCATCATGCTGATCGCTGCCACGGCCGCCGGCGACCCGTTCGACCTGGTGGATGCACATGGGAAAAAAGGCGGCATGCTCATGGCCTCCGTCGTCATGGTGATCCTGGTTCTGGTGATGCCTTTAACGGTCCCTTGTTGGATGTGGGTGTTCAGCCACTGGTTCCCGCTGCATCTGGCGGCTTCCCCGGGCGATGTTTTTTCCAAGGTCGCGCTAATCGTCCTGCCGCCGCTGTTTCTGGGCCTGCTGGTGCGCCAGTTTTTGCCGGCGATCGCGGACATCCTGGGAAATATATTGCATTGGTATTTCAAGATATCGGCCATAACTTTAGTGATAATATTTATGCCGGAATCCATTGACAAAATCATTACTGTTTTCGGTTTTACCGGGTGCCTGGCCATGCTCATCGTGACAACGATCACGCTTTGCGCGGGCTATTATTGGGCGGGTGGATCGGACCGGAAGGACCGCATCAGCATCTCCCTGGCCTGCTCGCTTGGCAACATGGCGGCAGTGTTCCTCATTGCCTACCATTGTTACCCGCAGCTATCTAAGGGGATTGATTTTCTGGTCACGGTCCTGGGCTGGGTCGTCCTGAGGTGGGCGATAATCTGGGCTTGGTATTTCTTTATGAAATTCCGTCTGGCCCGGCGCGGTGAATCGCTGAGTTAAGCGGGGTGGCTAAAAAAAGGAGCAGATCATGATCACAGCAGGTATCGATATTGGGTCAACGACCGGCAAGGCGGTCGTGATGATGGATGACAAGATCATCCTCGGCACAATTATTGCCGTTACAACAAAACCGGCAATTACCGCATCCATGGCCATGGATGCGGCGATCAAAAACGCGGGCCTTTCCGGCATAAAAGATCTGGCCTACATTGTCAGCACCGGTTACGGCCGGCAGAAGGTTGACTTTGCCAATGAAAACATCTCCGAGATATCCTGCCACGGCCGCGGGGCCTTCAAGGTGTTGCCCAGCGCCAGGACAATAATTGACATAGGCGGCCAGGACTGCAAGGCGATCTCCCTTAACGATAAAGGCGTGACCACCAGCTTTGAGATGAACGAGCGCTGCGCCGCCGGCACCGGGCGGTTTTTCCAGGTGATGGCCAAAGTGCTCACCTGCGGGCTTGAAGGCATTGGCGCGGTTGAAAACATCAGCCCAACCCCCGCGAGCATCTCCAGCCAGTGCAGCGTTTTCGCGGAGTCGGAGATTATAACCCTGGTCAATAATGATACGCCGCTTCCTGATATAATCACCGGCATCAACCAGTCGGTGGCCGGCCGGGTGAGCGCGCTGGTGCGCAGGGTCGGCGTCATCGACGATGTCGTCATGACCGGCGGCTGTTACCGAAACGAAGGGCTTAAAAATGCGCTGAATATTGCCCTTGGAATTAAAATTAAAAAACTTCCCATTGATCCGCAATTTATGGGGGCGCTCGGCGCCGCCGTGTTCGCCATGGAAAAGAAACAAAAGCAGTTAAGCCAGGCGTCCTGACGGAGTTGAAAAAGGAGCAATATCATGGGGTCAAATATAAAATCGGCCGTATTGGAAAAACTCATGAAGGCGGCAGCGGGCCTCGCCAATTCCTCCCTCCAGGATTTCAAGGACAAGGGCGGCAAGGTGATCGGATACTTCTGCCCGTTTATACCTGAGGAACTCTTTATTGCCGGCGGATTCCTGCCCTTCAGGATGCGCGGAACCGGGAGCCAGAACACAAACCTGGCGGACGCCTATTTTGACACACTCAACTGCTGCTTTGTCCGGCACACCTTCAACCAGCTGCTTGCGGGCAAATACAGCTTTCTTGACGGGCTGGTGATTGGCACGGGATGCGACCACTTAAGGAGGATTTTCGATAATGCCAAACATGCGGCGCATGAAACAGACTTCATTTACCTGCTTGACCATCCCCGCACGATGGGGACCCCGGAAATGAACGGCGAACCCATGATAACTTATTACCGAAGCCAGCTTGCCGGGCTCAAAGAGAAGATGGAAAATCATTTTAATGTGGAAATAACCGCCCCGCGCTTGAAGAATGCGATCAAGCTTTGCAACGAAACCAGGCGCCTGCAAAAAAGGCTCTATGAGCTGAGGAAAGCGGACAACCCGCCGATAAACGGAATGGAAACAGCGGCCATCATGATGGCCGGCGCCTCCATGCCCAAGGAAGAATATAACGAGAATTTAAAGACGCTGCTGGGCGAACTTGAAAAAGCGCCCGCCAGCGGCAGGAAATATTCGGCGCGCCTCATGGTGGTCGGCGTCGCGATTGAGGACCCCTGCTTTTACAGCGTTATCGAGGAAAATGGCGGCGTTGTGGTGACAGATGATCTCTGCTTTGGCGCCAGGACAGTGCAGAGTGTTGTTGATGAAAAAACGGCCGACCCTTTGCGGGCAATCGCCAAATACCAGGTCCTGGACGTGCCTTTCTGTCCCAAGATAAACGGCGCCCATGTCCGCCGCGTAAGTTTCATTAAGGAAATGACGGCTCAATTCAAGGTGGATGGTGTCATTGCCCAGGGATATGTTGCCTGTGACCCGTGGGGCACATCGTTTGCCCTGCTCAAGGAGAGCCTGAAAGAGGCTGGCATCCCATTCCTCAGGGTGGACCGGGATTACCTTCCAAGCCAGTCCGGCCAGCTCAGCACCAGGGTCCAGGCCTTTATAGAAACGATCGGGGGCAGAATATGAATGGCGCCAAAAATGATGCGAGCGTTGATGCCTATACGCAACTTAAAACGGACTTTGCGGCCATAACCGCAAAATCCTTCCAGGCCAGGCTTAATGAGTTTGTTGAAAACAAAACCCCGATTATTGCCTGCACGGACGACTTTTTCCCTGAACTGTTCACCGCCATGGAATTGCCGTTCTATTTCAGTGTCAGGCAGGGGCTTGAAGGTGCGTTTCATACCGGCAAAGGCCCTGAAGCGGTTGACGGCTACAGCGAGCTGGGCGGGTCAAGCTCGCTTTGCTCTCTCCAGAAGGCGGCGGCATACCTGCTTGTGAAAGGAAAGTTGCCGAAGCCCGCCGCCATTGTCATGACCTCGACCTCCTGTGACGCCCAAACGGCTGTAAACGAGCTGATGTCTAACTACAAACCCTGGGCTGCCGTGCCGAGGGTAAGCGTGGACGCCTCTTTTGAAAAGGACGAGGCCAGCATGGCGTACCTGGGCAGGCAGTGGATGGATTGCATCCCCTTCATTGAAAAAGCCACGGGCCGCAAATTCGATTTAGATCGCCTGAAAGAGGTTTGTGAAGAGTCGAACAAACAGTGCGGGCTTATGTTTGATTTTCAGGAATTGCGGCGTGCCGTGCCTTCTCCTGTGAGGGCCGATTGGGGATTCATCGCTTACATGACAGGGCGCTGGGCTGCCTGCGGCAGGCCGGAAGCGACTGAGTGGCTGCAAAGGCTATATGATGTGACAGCTCAGAGGGTCAAGGACGGCCTTGGTATTGAAGGTGTAAAGGAGAAGATACGCTATGCCTGGTTTGATATCCTTCCCTGCTGGAGCGACAAGCTTTTCCCGCGGCTTGAGCAGGCCTTCGGGGCCGTCAACCTGATGGATCTCTATGGTTATAATGCTCCCTGGCCGGTCATTGATACCTCCAGTTTGGAGAGCATTTTCACCTCTTTCGCCAAACGATTCCTGATCGGCAATCCCATGACGCGGCAGATATTTTCCCTTTCATCGGTCTATGGCAATGACGCGGTTCATATCGCCAGGAATTTCAAATGCGACGCCATGATCATGCCGAGCCATGTCGGGCACAAGGACGGTGCCGCGTCACACAGGGTAGTGAAGGATATGTTCCGCCAAATCGGCGTTCCCTTTTTGGTGCTCGGCTGCGATGTCTTTGACGAGCGCTACATGTCGCCGGATGTGGTCTTCGATAAGATCAGCACGTTCTTTGAAACCGCGGGGTTGACCGGGCGATAGCGCCCGAAGAGGCGGAAAACTAAAATTTTAAGGAGGGAAATAAATGCAATCAGGCCTTAACTCAGAAGTGTTTGACAAGTTTGCCCGGATCGCCGGCGCCATTAATAATTCCGAGGTGGAAAATTGGAAGAAGCAGGGCGGCAAGGTCATGGGGTATTTCTGCTCGTTTATCCCCGAGGAGATCTTCATCGCCGCGGGGCTTCTTCCTTTCCGCATGCGAGCTACGGGCAGCTGCGGGACGGACCAGGCGGATGTCTATTTCAGCAGTAATAACTGCAGCTTTCCCCGTCACTGTTTTAATCAGGCGCTTGTTGGGAAATATGATTTTCTCGACGGGCTGGTTGTTGGTACCAGCTGCGACAACTTGCGCCGTATTTATGATAACTGGAAGATTAGCTCGGTCAAGACGTCATTCCTTTATATGATGGACAGGGCGCGTACCAGCGGCGAGCCGATGGTGGAGTACACGCTATCCGAGCTGAGAAAACTCAAGGCTGGCATGGAGGCGCATTTCAAGGTGACGATCACCGACGAGGGCCTGTGGCAGGCCATCCGGCTCACCAACGCGACCCGGCGATTGCAGCAGCAGCTCTATGAACTGCGCAAAGCGGACTCGCCGCCGATTACCGGCGCCGAGACCGTGCCGATTATGGTGTCCAGCTTTTCGATGCCCAAGGAGAAGTACAATGCGGGCCTGACGACGTTGCTTGGAGAACTTCGGGGCGTTGCCGGCAGCAAGGCCTACCGGGCCAGGATCATGATTGTCGGCACCGGGCAAGACGACACCTTTCTCTGTGACCTGGTGGAGAATCAGGGAGGCCTTGTCGTGATGGATCAGGCGTGCTGGGGCGCGCGTACCATGTGCCGGACTATTGCCGAAACGGGCGCTGACCCGCTGCAGGCGATCGCCAGGCACCATACGCTGGACGTCCCCTTCTGCGCAAAGATGAATGCCGCCTTTCAAAAACGCGCCCAGTTTGTGCTGGATATGATTAAAGCGTACCGGGTGAGCGGAGTCATCATCGAGCATTTTGTTTCATGCGAACCATGGGGGGTTGACTCCGTCATGCTTAAACAACGGCTTGATGAAGCCAAGGTCCCGTATCTTCAGCTGGTCCGCGACTATATTCCGAGCCAGATTGGCCAGATGACAACACGGGTCGGAGCGTTTCTGGAAATGATTGGAGGTGTGTTATGAATAATACAGCTAACGCAGGCACAATTCCCTGGCAACAGACCGGCGAACTGCGCGCAACAAAGTTGCCCGCTGCTACCTTCGGCCAGCTGATGGCCGAGATCAAAGATCTGAACCAAAAATATAACTACGATCCTATTTTGAATGCCGTTAAGAACAAACAGCCAATGATGGCCACGACTGACCAATTCCTACCGGAGGTCTGCGTGGCGCTTGATTTACCCTATTACTTCACGCCGAAAATAGGCGCGGATGTCTGCGGAGGACGCAAGGATGCGATGGAGATTATTGATGCGGCCAATGGCTTGGGGCTGGACGGCATGACCTGCGATTTACACAAGGTGGGGATGTATTTGCTGCAAGCCGGGAAGCTGCCGATCCCGACGCTGATCCTCACCGGCAATGCTCCCTGCGATGGTTGTGCCACCGTGGGCGAGATGATGCTCAACTACAAGCCGTGGGCGAATTTGCCGCGTTTTTCCCTGGACTGCCCCTACAGCAAGGATCCGGAGAGCATGGCCTATATAGCTCGGCAGATGAAGGCCGCCGTCGCCTTCCTTCAGGAAGCGACCGGCCGGAAGCTGGATATGGACCGCCTGAAGAAAGTTTGCGAAGAGTCGAACAAGCAGTGCCGGCTGATGTTTGATATTCAGGAGTTGCGGCGGTCGAAGCCCTGTCCGCTGGACTGGCCGTGGGGGATGAACACATGGCGGGTAGGCCGGCAGATCATGTGCGGCGATCTCATCGGGACAGACTGGCTGCAACGGCTGTACGATCTCGCTCTGCAGCAGGTCAGGAATAAAAAGGGCGTGGAAGGGGTGACGGAAAAAATCCGGTACACCTGGTTCGACGCCGCGCCGGTTTTTGGCAATATAGTTTTTCCGCGCCTGGAGAAAGATCTCGGCGCAGTTTATGTCGTGGACTTGTATGGATTCACGCCGCCGCTGACGCCGATCGACACCACAAATCTCGACACTATATGCGGATCACTTGCCCAGCGGTATATGGTTGAAACTCCCATGACCCGGTCAGCGATGTCTACCGCGGATGTCTACTGCAACGATATCGTACGGCTCGTCAGGGAATTCAGCCTTGATGCGGTGGTTATGCCGGGGCATGTCGGGCACAAGGACCAGAGCGCGTCCCGCGAGATCGTCAAGGAAACCTGTCGCGGCATAGGCGTGCCGCTCCTTTTTCTTGGCTGCGACTGCTTCGATGCGCGTCCCATGCCGCCGGATAAGGTATATGACAAAATGAGCACATTTTTTGAAGTATTGGGTTAACTTGCGATAGCGCCCGGGACAGCGGAAAAATCCAAGAGGATGAATGGCGTGATAACAAGTGAAATATCCGAGCAGCAGGCAAAGGATAATGAAGCATACGAGCGGTTAGCGGAAGCTTTGGATAAACTGCCCAATGGATTTCCGCAAACACCGGCACGCCTCGATCTCAAGATCCTGAAAAAAATCTTCTCGCCCGAGGAGACTGCCCTGGCCGGCCAACTCTCGGGCCATTGGGAAGATGTCGAGGAGATTGCCAAAAGAATCGGGTTAACAGCAGAAGATACCGCAAAAAAGCTGGCCGCCATGGTGCCGCGTGGCATGGTCAGGCTTGATCAACAAACCGGGGCGTCGCGCTATCGGCTGGCGCCATTTCTGGTTGGGTTTTATGAGGCGCAGTTGAAGCTGATGGACCATGAGCTGGCCCACCTGGTTGAGGATTATTTTGCCAATGGCGGCGCCGCGGGAATCATGAAGCCGGAGCCGGCCCACCACCGGGTAATCCCCGCCCAGCAGGCCGTAAAGTCGGAGTGGATTCTTCCTTATGACGATGTGCGCGCAATCCTGCAGTCGGCGAAGGTCTTTCATATCCAGGATTGTATCTGCCGTGTTCAGCAGGCACAGATCGGTCACAAGTGCGAATTTCCAGCGAACACCTGCCTGAGCTTTTCAAATCTGGAACGGCCGCCCGTGCCGGGCGATATTACTCAGGCCGAAGCGCTGGCGCTTCTGGATAAGTTGGAGGAGGCCGGACTGGTTCATGCCGTCAGTAACATCATGAGTTTCGGCTACATTTGCAACTGTTGCGGCTGTTGCTGTGCCATCCTGCGCGGGATCACGGTCTGGGGCATTGAAAAATCGGTCGCCGCCGCCAATTACTACGCAGATATAGACCCCGCGCTCTGTGTGGGCTGTGGAATCTGCAGAGACCGGTGCCAGGTGCATGCCATTGCCAATCAGGACGGGGTGTCGGTTGTGACCCGGGAAAAGTGCATTGGCTGCGGCCTGTGCGTCACGGGTTGCCCTAATTCCGCGGCCATATTGAACAAGAAGCCGGAGGCCGAGATCGTCACTCCCCCGGCCGACTTCGCTACATGGGAGCATGCGCGCCTGCACAATCGGGGCCTGGTCGATTGACCTGCTTCATTATGTAATTTGGAAAGGAAATTCATGTGAATAAAATGGTCTGTAAAGCTTGGCTGCTCCTTAGTGCAATCTTCGTTGTTTCTGAAGTCTCTGTTACACTTGCGGCCGAAGCACCATCAGCTGGAGACGGGCAATCGCTGTCGGAGAAGGCCACGGACCCAACCGCGCCCCTGATGGCGTTTTATATGGCGGATTGGTTCACCCCTTCGTTCCATCACGGTAATAGCGATGACCGGCTGAACATTTTGATGGTCCGGCCGGTGATCCCGATCCCGAAAACGAGCATCATCCCCTTCGCGCAGATTGCGCGTCTGACCTTGCCCTATGTGACGGAGAGCCCGTCGAAGTCGGGTTTGGCAGATGTACTCTTGTTCGACCTGGCGATTATTGATGTCCCGGTTATAAAGGGGCGCATAGGTGTTGGACCGGTTGTGTCGTTTCCGACCGCCGACCCGGATATCCTGGGCAGCGGCCAATACTCCGCCGGGCCCGCAGTGGGCGCTGTGTCGCAGTTAGGGAAACTCCAGCTGGGCGCATTGGTTCAGAACCTGTTTTCATTTGCCGGCGAAGGGTCCCGAGCCGGTGTTGCCCAGACCCTGCTTCAGCCCATCGTCAATTACAGCCTGCCGGATGCCTGGCACGTTGGCTCCGGCAACATGGTTTTCAACATGGACTGGAACGAAGGCAAGTTCACCTCCATTCCCCTGGTGGCCAGTATCGGCAGAGTCGTAAAGCTGGGATCCATCCCTGCGAACATCGCACTGGAACCCGAGTATAATCTTTACCATGACGGGTTAAGCGCGGAGTGGACGGTCCGGTTCAGCGTAACCTTGCTTTTCCCGGAATAGTTTTGTTGGAGCAAAGCAGAAACGAGGCTGTGTGACCGTTTTCGACGTGTATATTCAGAAGGTCGCTGAATACGTGGAAGCCATGCGCACCAAGGGGCGGGAAATCCGGACTTTCCAGGCGCCCTTGCCTTCCGTCCGGCACGGCAAGCGCCTGCCCATTCGGGTTGGACCGGGAGCCAACCCGGGCATCATCTTGCGGGACGATACCAGCGTGGAACTTGGCAATCCGGAAGCGGGCTCTTCCGCTTTCCTTTTGCTGACGGACTCCCCATCCCTGCTTAACGACGGGCGCATTACCCTGATCGGACCGGACATTAAGGAATCGGCCGGTAAAAGTCTGCCCTTCGGCCAGGTCTTGATGGTGGGCGGCACAAGCTTGGCCGACAAGGATCTCGAAGCGCTGCAGCATGACCAAATTATCGGCGATCAAATCGAAGGCTACATGGCCCGCAGTATGACCCGCAACATCTGGAGCCGCGTCAGCAAGGAGGCGGCCGGGAAAGGATTCAGCTTTGAAATGCTCGGGCAGGCCTTGATGACAATCTGCCGATCTGGCCAGACGCGAATCCAAGCCGTGGAGGCCGTGTTCGCAACCTCCGGGAAGAACGACCTGAAGCCGCTGAATGACCTGGCGGAACAGGTGCAAAAAATCGGACGGGAAGTGGTGCGGAAAAACTGGAAAATCAAAGGCTATGACATTGACTGCCTGTCCGACTGCGGTAACTGCAAGGATAAAGCCGTTTGCGATGATATCAAGGAAGTGCTGCTGGAGACGAAGAACAAGTTGATCGCATAGAGGACCGAAGGGAATCATTACATGAAGGCAATGCCGATCGTCGCGGTGTGCGGGAAGGGCGGCGTGGGCAAGACTGTTTTTTCAGCCCTGCTGGCGCGCGTCCTGCTGGAGTCCGGGATCGGTCCCTTGCTGTTGATTGATGCCGACCCGGTTGGCGGGCTGACATCGGCTATCGGCGAAAAAGTCACCGATACCCTTGCTGGCGTCAGGGACCGGTTCATCAAAACCGCGCGCAAAGGCGGACGCGCCAAGCTTGCGCAAACGGCCAATCAACTTGATTATTTTGTGCTGCAGGCGTTGGTCGAGCGCAAAGGCTACTCCCTGCTGGCCATGGGGCATAATGAGGAAAAGGGATGTTTCTGTCCGGCCAACGAACTGCTTCGTTCCGCGATCAATGCGCTGGTTCCCGCTTTTGCCGGTGTCCTGATTGACGCGGAGGCTGGTATTGAACAGATTCACCGGGATGTAACCATCCGCGTCGGCAAAATAATCGTGGTCGTGGATGCTTCCCAGAGAAGCCTGGAAACTCTGCGCATGATCGCGGAGATGGTCAAGTCGGCGCCGATCGCGGTGGTGGCCAATCGCGTTTCAAGCCGGGCTGTGATTCCGCTTCCAAAAGGCGTGCAATGGCTGGGCTCAATTCCGGAAAATGATGCGTTGCGTCAATTTGACCGCGCGGGCCGTCCGCTATGGCAATTGCCGCCGGAGAACGAGGCGGTGACGGCCGTCCGGAAAATTGCCCGGGCGCTTGGATGGGAGCGTCCAGGGAGCGTCCAGGGCCAACCCTTGATAATTGACATTTCAGCACATTGTGAGCCAAGGGGCACCCTCAAAAGCCAATAAGGTCTGCCGAAAAAGCCCGTCAGTCGTCCGTCTTTCCTGTCGTCTGGCATCTGTCGTCCGTCCTCCGTTGTCCGTCTGCGTGGTAGGGGCTACGCATTGACAACGGCGCTATTGATAGGATGCTCTCCCTCACGCTAAAACAAGAAATCGCTTGGCTGGAGCACCTTGCCCGGCCAAAACTACGCCGCCACCTTTTCTACGGCGGCGCACGGTCCGGCAAAACTGACGTTATCCTGACCTGGCTCTGCCTTCAGGCCGCCAAGTACCCCGGCGCACGGATTCTCATGGCCCGGCGCACGCGGATCGCCGCCGCCAAAAGTCTATGGTCGGATAGCCTGGTCAAAATGCTCCGGGGCCGCAGTGACTTCAAGATGCTGGAAAGCGACTTGGAGATCCGGCACACCAACGGGTCCCTGATTCGCGTTGACGGGTTTGACGATCAGGAGCGCGTTGATAAGATCCTCGGCACGGAATACCTCCATATCTTTTTTAACGAGGCTACGCAAATAAGCTGGCCCACCGTTCAGACCGTCCTGTCTCGACTTGCCCAGGTTGTGCCCGGCGCGCCGTCGCACAAGGCAATCTTCGATTGCAATCCAAAGAGTCAGCGGCATTGGCTCTACAAGGCCGGGATTCTGCACCAACATCCTGAAACCGGGGAAGCCTTGCTTGATGCCGATGCCTGGTCGGCCCTGCACTGGACGCCACAAGACAACCCATACCTGAGCAAGGACTTTCTGGAAACGCTCAAAGCCATGACCGGGCCACAACGCCGCCGGATGCTTGACGGTGTCTGGTGCGAAGGTGGCGGTGCAGTCTATGAAGAGTTCGATGAAGAAACCCACGTCCACAAGGGAAAAATACCTGCCGGCTGGGAGCGCTGGGACAAGGTCCGCGGTATTGACTTCGGCTACACCAATCCCTTCGTTTGCCTCTGGGGCGCTATTGATCCTGACGGTCGCCTCTGGATCTACCGGGAGCGCTACATTGTCCGGCAGACGGTCCAGGTCCATGCCGCCGCGATCAATGCCCAGATGCGCTCGGATGAACGCTACCGATGGACGATTGCCGACCACGATGCCGAGGACCGGGCCACGCTCCACGCGGCCGGGATCATCACCCAGCGCGCCAGCAAAAACGTCGAACGCGGGATCAAGGCGGTCAAGGAGCGGCTCAAGGTCCAACCAGACGGCCGGCCGCGGCTGTTCGTCTGCGACTGTTGCCCGGAAACGATCAGCGAGTTCTACGACTATGCCTGGCAGCCGCAGTCTGACGGCCACAACGCGAAGGAAGCCCCGATGAAGGACCGCGACCACGCCATGGACCCAATCCGCTACATGGTCATGAAGCTGGATCAGTGCCGCGGCGGTGGCCTGGCCATCCCTGGTTTTCTTCCGGTGAGATAGCTCTCTCTTCGTTCTCCATTCGACGTTGGGCTTTTGCTTCCGCTTTTTCAGGTCAGTCGTCCGCCGTCTGGCGTCCGTCGTCTGCCCCGCCGTAGCGGCTTCGCGTAGGGGGTCCGTCTTTACGGCAGGACGTTGACAACGGCGCTATATGTGGGAGGCGATTGTGCCGCGATACAGCAGCAATAAATCATCATGGCCGACGAAAAATCTTTTTATGGGCGGCGGTCTTTCGCGCCCATTCCATCGGATTGGACTCGCGGCGCCTAAACAAAACTTTTCTGTTGGCCCCACGATCCGGGCGTCAAAAAAACTGCCGCGCTATGTCGGGGATGACAGAGTTCTCACGGTGCCGAAAAGAAATAAAGTAGCACAGTTCCTCGACTATTTTCTGGAGCAGCCAAAAGGGATCACGCCGGTCCAGCCGAATAAAAAACGCAGAAGCATGTATGACCCGAAAAATACGGAATCTCAACAGTGACGTCTGAAAACAAAGACCCGCGCATTACGCGTGCACATATCATCCATGCCGCCCGCGCGGCGCAGATCGGCTTGAACCTGCTGGCAGTCGCCGGCGGCCGGCCCTACATCGAAGCCCGTCTGTCCCGGCTACCCTTTGAAAGCGATGCCTCCTGGAGTGGACGCGGCGCTAATCGCCTGCCTAACCAACAGTCTGGCGGTGGCGAGGGGCGTATAGACCGGGCATTTTTGATCAATTACGCCGGTCGAATTACCAGCAAGATCAACCAGTTTGTTTTCTCCGCTGAAGTGCAACGTCTGAACGCGGAACCCGCTTTCCTGGCCGATACTACCCGCACCGGCACGCCGATCAATGCGTTCATGGCACGGGTCAGCGAGATTATTACCGCCGCCCGCTGGTGCTGGATCAGCGTGGATCGCGATTCTCTTTCGCGCGATGCCCAGGGCCAGCCGGTCCGGCGCAGTGTCGCCGCAAAAGAGGCCAGCGGCGACCGGGTCTTCTGGTCAGTCTGGGCGCCGGATGAAGTTGTTGACTGGAGCTTTGACCGCAGCGGAAAACTCCGCTGGGTCATCACAGAGCAGACGGTCTATGAGAACGAAGACTTTGCCCGGCCGCCTGTCAGCCGGCTGGTCCGCACGATCTGGCAACGGGGCGGTGGCATTCGGTTGTGGCTCGATCCGGCTGACAAGGACAAAATCGCCCAGGAGGAACCATTCAGCACTACGCTGGATGATGTGGGCTTTATTCCAGTCGGCACTCCCTCCACCGATGCCTGGTGGTTTGACGACGTGGAGGCGGTCCAGGCCAGCCTGCTGAACCTTGATTCTGTCCATGGTGAAAATCTCTTCCAGTCCGTCTTCCCGCAATTAATCTTGCCGGATGGCATGCTCCAAACGGTGATGGATGCCCTGAAAGTCTCGGGCGAAGCCGTCATGGAAATGGTGCGAGGCCTCAATTACCCGATCTTTGAACCAATCGAAGGCCAGGGCATAACCCGCTACCTGACACCCAGCGCTTCGGACTTGGCGGCGATCCCGAATGAAATCTCGCGCCGGCGGCGGGAACTTTTTGAAATCGTAGGGCTCGCCATGGAGCAAAACCCGGACAGCCGGGCTGCCGTCAGCGCCGAGTCGAAAGCCTGGGACCACCTTGACCCGGAGGCAGTTCTGAAGGAGCGCGCCCAATTACTTGAGGAATGCGAAAAGAAGGCCGTTGAACTGTCCCACCGATTGGACAACACCTTCGCAGTCTATCAGCCCGTATACGGCAAGAGCTTCAACGTGCGCGATGCGGCGGCGGAGATGAGCACGTTGCTTGAGCTCGGCAAACTGGACCTGCCACCGGCCGCGCGCAAGGAAATCCAGAGGGCCGGAGTTGACATCCTCGATCGGTTGACCGGTGTACCTGAAGACCGGAAAAAGCTGATTGTCGATGCCATTGATGCCGTCCAAACGGCTTAACCACGTTGACAACGGCGCTATTGGTAGGAGGACAAGTTTTTCGCCCACACTGCCGGGCGCAATTGGCAGGGCCCGGGGACCATGATACCCCGCAAACAAAACCAGGAGAAGCCATGAACATTAAGGAACTGTTGGCCAAGATCAGCAAGGGCGAAGCGTTGACGGACGAGGAAAAGGCGTTTGTCGCCGCTTATGACCCGGAAAAAGTCGTCAATTCGACGGCCGCGGCCGCCCGTAAATCGGCGGAGGCGAAGCTCAAGGAGAAAGAAGCCGAATTGCAGAAGCTGCAGTCCGATATCGAAGCCCTGCGAGTTGAAGCCGAAGAAAAAGCGAATGCCAACAAGCCCGAACTGGAAAAGCTGACGCGCGAAATGGAAAAGTTGCAAAAGGGGCTGGCGGACAAAGAGTCGGCCGTTCAACAGCTTGTCCAGGAGAAGCGCCAGATGATCCGGAACGGCAAGATCAGC
>Ga0247842_10001810_pt1 | contig 33847 bp, 44 predicted proteins | sample LaCruzMarch2015__3_FD_192411 | JGI IMG/M metagenome (GOLD analysis project Ga0247842, IMG submission 192411) | Freshwater microbial communities from meromictic Lake La Cruz, Castile-La Mancha, Spain - LaCruzMarch2015_19m | ecosystem: Environmental > Aquatic > Freshwater > Lake | place: Spain...
CCTATCACGCCCTAGACGCCACGGCCTCATAGCCCAGGGCGAGGAGGGCGGCACCTGGCTCATCACTCAAAAGGGCGCGAAATTCCTGCGAGGCGAGCGCATAGCGCGCGTGGCGGTGATCAGTAAGGTCACCGGACACAAAAGCCACTACCTCGACGAAGCTCAAGACAACATCACGTTCGGCGACTGCATGAAGCGCGAGACACCGTTCTGGGATCTCTCGAGCCCAGCACTCCGCGACCTCGCCGGCGAAAGCGAAGTGGAGCCGGCACGACTTTTCTGATAAAATACGGGAATGAAAACCCTCATCATCAAAGGCGAACTCACCGACCTGAACACCTACATCAAAGCCCTCAACGGAAACAGGTGGAGCGGCAACAGCATCAAGCAAACGGAGACGGAGCGTGTGGCATACGAAGCCCGACTCGCCCGTCTCTGTGCGGTTCAGGAATACCCCGTGAAGATCACGTATCGCTGGTACTGTCCGGACCAGCGCAAGGACACCGACAACGTGGCATTCGCCAAGAAGTTTATCAACGACGGCCTGGTCCAGGCGGGCATCCTCGAGAACGACTCTCGCAAATTTGTCTCGGGATTCGCGGACGAATTCTACATCGACAAAGCAAACCCAAGGGTCGAGGTGGAGATATGCACTGCTTGTCCACAGTAATACGATTGCACGAAAATACGAAAGGAGTATAATCATAAGCATATGGCAAAAGAAAACACAGAAGAAAAGCGCAAGACCTACTCCCTGGATCCGGAGAAGTCGCGCGATCTCGCACGGCACGCGCTCGACATGAGCGAGGAGCTGGGCAAGACCGTACCGCGCCAAACGATCCTCGATGCACTCGTTGAGTGCCTCAAAGACAAGGCAGTATTTACCAAAGTGCGTAACATAATCAAAAAGCTATGATCGAGAGAGCCCGAGCAGTGAAAAATGTCGTCGAGCTCCAATCGATCTTCCCCGCCAGCTTCGCGGTCTACGGGACAGCCCTCGGATCTCTCCGAGAGCAGAACGTCATCGAGCACGACCCCGATGCTGACATCGGCGTCTTCAGCGAGGACTTCTCCTGGGCCGGTGTGAACGAAGCGATCCGCAGAGGGTTCGTCATCGAGGCCGTCTTCGGCTCTCGGTACTACGGCATGGAGATAGCATTCATCAGGAACGGCGTGAAAACTGACCTGATGCTTTTTTATGCCGACCCTGAAAACCCAAGCAAGCGATTCAATGTGCTGTGGGAAAACGGCGGACGAGACGGATTGAAAAACGCCATCGTCCACGAATACGATGCGGAACTCCTCTCGCATATCCAGGGCACGCTCGGAGACGCAGCCATTCGAACACTGGGACAGGCCTACGTCGAAAAGGTCTACGGAGAAAACTGGCGCACACCCGTCAAGGAATGGGACTGGCGCAACGATCATCTATGCAAAAAAACTGGATAACATTTTACGAAAACAAAAAGGCGCCGCTCGAGCCGTCGAGCTTTGCGAAATTCATCCTGGACAGAAACATCCCAGGCAACACGCTCATCGACCTTGGAAGCGGCAACGGCCGTGACACCTACGCCCTAGCCGAAAGGTACAAGGCGCGCGGTGTGGATCCGGCAACCTTTCCGGACCGAACGGACTGGGCGAGCTTCGCCAAGGCACCGTGGCAAACAATGGCCGAGGAGATCAAACAGGCCGACATCGCGTACTCCCGCTTCTTCCTGCACTCGATAACGCCTGAAGAAGTCGCGGAAATTATCCGGCTCACACCCCGATACTTCATAGCTGAAGCACGGCATGTCGGAGACGTGCCAAAGGTCTACCCTGACAACGACCACGAACGCCGCTACGTCGACGGGCAGCTGCTCCTCGATGTCCTGGCCGACAACGGATTCACCGTGCATTTTTATGAATTAGGCAGGGGACTCGCGCCGTACAAAGACGAAGATCCTCTGCTCGTGCGGGTAATAGCAAAGAGAAAAATTGACGACACACTCAACAAAACCAGAACTACTTTATAAAATACTCGAGGCCAACGCACCTTGAAACCAGCCTAAAAATATGACATCAAATCTTACAGTAGCAAAACCAAAAAAGAGTATCACGTTTTATTCTCTCTTGGAGAAGTACGACGGAGATATTAAGAAAGCAACAGCAGGTGAGTTGCGCCGTGTACGTCCAAATGGGCTTTCAAACCTATTCAAGGCGTGGAGAGTATACGACAAACTAAAAAACGAAAACGCACCTGTCGAACTCCAAGGGTAGAATTATTTGCACGAAAAAAAAGAGATGGGTGGCATAGCTGGGGGAATGAAATTATAAATGACATAGATTTATTAAAAATATGAAAAACACAACCGCAATAATCATCAGCTTCCTCCGACCTGCATACACCATCGGGTGCATCGAGTCGCTGAAGCGCCACTACCCCGACATCAACATCGTCGTGGGAGAAAACGCCGACCACAACGCCGAGCTCGCCAAGACCTGCGCGGAATACGGGGCCAAGTACGTCCAGCTCCCCTACGACTCCGGCGTCTGCGTCGGCCGCAACATGCTCATGAAGCACGTGGAGACGGAGTACGTCCTCGTGGGCGACGACGACTTCTTCTACGAGGAGCACACCGGCATCGACAAAATGCAGACACTCCTCAATGGACACCCCGAGATAGACCTCATCGGAGGCAGGGTGATCCAGGACGGAGTGGTACGAAACTACCAGGGAAGCATCGAGCGATACTCCCGCCACCTCATCAACCGGCCGATAAAGCTGGACGAGGCGGAATTTAAATACGACAGCGCAAGCGGACTGCGATACATCAAGTGCGACCTCACGTTCAACTTCTTCGTGGCACGCGTGGAGCGCATCAAAGACATCCCCTGGGACGAGCAGATCAAGGTGGCATACGAGCATGAGAGCTGGTTCATCGACCTGCAAGACGCCAAGGTAAACGTCTACTTCTCGCCGGAGCCAATCGTGATTCACAAGCCCGAGCACCTCCGCAAGGCGGTGGAAAAGGCGGACGCGCACCCGACATACCAAGCATTCAGAATGCGGCGATGCGACAAGGAGCGCTTCTATACCCGCCACAAGCTCGACTACCTCATCGACATGAACGGCGTAAAGGACTACGCACCAAACAGCACCCAGGAGATCCGCAAGAACGATATGAAATTCGTGGACGTCTGCATCACCACATTCAAGCGGCCGAAAGCCCTGGAGCGGCTGCTCTTCTCAATCGCCGAGTACTATCCGATGGCGAACATCTACGTGGCCGATCAGGACAAGGTACTCGACCGCGCATTCTACAAAGACCTGCGGGACCGGCTGTACGATCACGGCCTGGTTAAACGCCTCTCCGTGGAGAGCTTGCCATACGACTGCGGCGTAAGCTACGCGCGCAATCACCTCGTCACTTCAACGCCCAACAAATTCAAACTGATACTCGACGACGACATGGAATTCACCAAGGAGACGGACATCGGGAAATTCATCAAAATAATGGAGGCCGACAATCGAGCCGGCATCGTGGGCGGACTCATGAAGCAAAACGGAGTAGAGGTGCACTTTGAATTCGTGCCGGAGAAGAAAGGCGACGCCATCTTCCACACTGAGAATAAAACGAATTGGAAAAATCACCTGGGCGTGCGCTACAAGAAAAGCGGATGCGTGCTCAACTTCGCCCTCTTCAAAAAGGAGATCTTCGAAATCATTCAGTGGGATCCGGAGCTCAAGGTCACCGAGCATACGGACTTTTACCTGCGCTTCCAATCGCTCGCCTACAACGTGCTCTACACGCCGGACGTGGTGATAGGCCATCCGTCGGCCGAGCGGGATCCGGAATACAAACAGCTCCGCACCCGGGACGAATTTCAAAAGCTGATGTTCCGCAAGCACGGGGTCAAGCGCATGAAGTACCTGAACGGGCAGGTGGTCGAGCTCGCAAAGGACGGTTCGCTTACTCGCTATAAAGAAACGGCATGAGACAAAACAACCCGACAGGAACGGTCATCGAAGCATTAGCCGGCACCCGCTTCAAGGTGCAGATGGACGACGGCAAAGAGATCCTCTGCTACCTGGCCGGCAAGCTCCGGCTGAAGCGCATCAACATCCTGGTGGGCGACAAAGTCGAAGTCGTCCTGGATCCGGCCGGAGGCACGGCTACGAATAGAATCGTTTGGCGGAAATAAAAATTATACGATATAATATAAACATATGATTACACGCGAAAATTTAAACAAACTGCACGCACTCACCAAGGCGGTGAATGATGCAAAGGAGTCGGCATCGGAGTACCTCCGCACCGCTCAAGACAGATTCAAAAGCCGAACGCACAAGCTGATGCGCGAGGGCAAAGAGATCGAGCTCACCGAGAAAGTATTGTGGGACGAAGTGTTCTACATGGGGCCGACATGCCAGGCGGGGAAGATCCTGCAAACGGTTCACCCTGAAGTGTTCGAGGGATACAAGAAGCAAGACGAGGCCGCAAACGAGCTGAAGAAATTCACGATCGTGGAACTCGGCGTCGACTACGCCGCACTCTCGCTTAGCGACTACCTGATGGTCACCGAGTCCCTCTTCGAGCTCATGCTCGGCGAGCGCGGATTACCAACTAAGCCACCCTTAAATTAAACCTATGGCAAAAGACGACAAAATTCTCAAGGCCGACACAACGGTCAAAAAGGACTTCAACTACTCCCTCGACGGGGTGAACTTCAGCGTCACCATCCGGATCGACGTCAAAAAGGAGCTTAAGGCAATGATCCAAACCATCGACCGATGCAAGGCCGACATGGAGCTCGTAGTACCGGAGCTCAAGCTGATGTCCCTCGAGATGCCCGACCTGACGACGCCCGTTGTGAAATCGGTGGAGGAGGCGAGCACTGAAAGCGGAACCTAGCGACGGCTAGGCAGAGGCCGGAAGTGTCTGTACTTTAACAGGGTGAGGGCGAACCACGGAGGGAGATCACATCAAACCCGTAGGTGCATCAATGACGTTCGGGTCGCACCCGTTCGGTCCGGCGGTGGAATCCCGCCTTAATCGTCTTCTCCACCGAGAGCACAACTTCAAAACGCTTATGGAAGAACCAACAGCAACAATCAAATTAACGCCAGGAAACCGCACTGTGAAAGGGAGGCGGTCTTTGCCGATGGCTGAAACACGACAGACGGGCAAGCAGAGCCCTGTCGCCTACCGATTCAAGGATCCACGGGTCGGCGAAATGGACGTCCTCAATAGCGCCAACGGGTGGTGGATAGGGGTCGAGGGCGGTATAAAACTCCAAAAGCTGGTAGATGCCTATTGTTTCTACTACACCGACGACGAAGCTATATCCTACGCGGGTATTTCGATCGGCCAGCTCAAATACTTCCAGGAGCTACATCCCGACTTCTATGCCATAAAACACGCCGCTAAGCGCCAGCCGGACATGCATGCGAAGAAGAAGATCGTAGAGATAGCGGGCAAGGACGTGCAGTGGGCTGCGTGGTGGCTGTCTCGAACGCAAAAGGAGACATTCAGCACCCGGGTCGAAGCCACTGGTGCGAACGGGCGCGACTTATTCGACGGCCTCACCGAGCGATACAAGGAGCTGGTAGAAAACCTGCGAAAAGCGCATAAAGAAAACAAACAATATGATCCAACCGATGATAAAGAACACGCTAGCGCACTTGATGCCGGACACATTGATGCCGGACCGGTCGGGGCTAGAGATGAAGCCACCCCTGCCGAAACTGTCGCCTGACGACCTCCTGGCACTGTACGGCTTCGCTTCGATGTTCCGCGTCGAGGGCGATACCGGCGACAAAAAAATAACCGAGGGTCAGCTCCACATCTTCGGGGCTATTATTCTGCGCCATCACAACCGCGTCGAGATCATCTGCTCAACCCAGTACGGGAAGTCCCTATGGGTGGCGCTCGCCGCAATCATCCTCACGTGCTTGTTGGGCAAGGTGGTGGTCATCGTCGCTCCGTCAAAGGACAAGGCGAAGATCATCATGCGCTACTACATCGAGCACCTCGGAGACAATCCTCTCTTCTTCACGAAGCTCGAAAAAAACAGCCGGCTCGAGAAGCTCCGCATGGAAGAAAACAAGGAGCGCATCATGCTCAACAACGGCGGGGGCATCTTCGTCGTCTCAACCGATGAGAAGAACAGCAAGAAGTCCCTGGAAGCGGCGATGGGTCAAGGAGCGGAGATCGTGATCGGCGACGAATTCTGTCTCGTGAGCGACAACACCGAGGCGACCATCTTCCGTATGATCGCCGGAAAGGGAGAGGACGCGACCTATGTGAAGATCGGCAACCCGTTCTACTCGGCACCGCCAAACAGTCACTTCCTCCGCACCTGGCTCCAGGTCAACACGTACCACCGCATCTTCATCGACTACCGCCAGGCGCTCAAAGAGGGGCGATACTTCCAGGAATTTATCAACGAAGCGAAAAGCAAACCGCTCTTCGACATCCTCTTCGAGTGCCTATTCCCTGACCTCTCCGTGATGGACAAGGACGGCTACCGACTGCTGGTACTGCCCGAGCAAGTGAAATTCGGCGTCACGCCGGAGATCCTGAAAGCGGCGATGGCAAAGGCCAAGGAGGAGCAAGGGGGCGTGCTGAAGATCCGGCCAAAGCTCGGAGGCGACATCGGAGGAGGCGGGGACTGGAACGTCTTCGTGGTGCGCTGGAACCGCATGGCATGCGTGGTGCGCCAAAGCAAGACCAACGACACAATGACCAACGTCACCGCGGTCCAGGAGCTGATGGCAGAATTCGGAATCGCGGCGGAGGACGTGAACCTCGACGACATCGGCATCGGCCGAGGCGTGAGCGATCGTCTCAAGGAACTGGGGATAGCGATCAATCCGGTCAACGTCGGCGAGCCGGCCGTATTCAATCCGGACTCATTCGCCAACCTCAAAGCCGAGCTGTGCTGGGAAGCGCGCAAGTGGGCGATGGCTGACGACGCCCGTGTGGATAAACGGGACGAATGGGTACAGCTCACCTGGCTGAAGTACAAGACGCTCTCCGATCGCAAGGTGCAGATGGAGCCAAAGGCAGACCTGAAAGCGAGAACCGGAGCATCGCCGGACTTCGCTGAAGCATTTTATTTGACATTCGCAGAGCAACCGTTCGTCGGTTTTGTTTGAGTTTCGTTTAATATGTGTTATCATATAATCACATCAACCATGTCTCAATCAAAAACAAAACGATTCCGAAAAGAAGTAAGGCGAGTGGTCGACGCGAACTTCGGCATCGGTATGGAGGCGCTCTCAAACATCACCAGACCACGACCGCGCTGGTGCCCAAAGGTCGTGTGGATGCTGGCGTACGTTCCGCTCTTCAAGAAGCAATACCTGCATCTTATTTATAAGCACATGAAATAAATATGGCAGAAAAACAAGAAACCAAAATCAACAAGGTACCGCTCAAAGAAGCGGAGACGCGAGAAGAAAAACTGCTCCTCGGTTTTCTTTCACAAGAAGCGGAGCGTGTTGAATTCGGACAAATCGTGGTAGAATTCACTATAAGAAACGGCAAGATCACGTACATGAAGTCGAACGAGATCAGCCGCACGTTCAACGTAGGCACGCCAGGTGCTTGACCCTTGAACAGTTTATTGCAACAATATAGGCAACAGTCCTTACGGAAGAACCGAGGGATGCGAGCCAAAGCATCACTATGGAACTTCCACACTTTATAAAATCAATCGGCGACAGGTTTAGAGCAAAGCGATACCTCGGTCTTCTGACCGGCGCACTCCCTGTCAACTCACGCTCATGGGGCGCGAGCGACTTTCTTAATGCACTCGAAATCTCCCTCTACACAAACCGAGCGATCGCAAAACGCGCGGACAAAGTAGGCGAGATTGAATTCGTACTCAAGGACGCCAAGGATAACGAAATCGAAAACGACCCAGTCCTCGACCTCCTCTACAAACCAAACAAGCTGTTCTCCGGCGCTGACTTCTGGTCGCTGTACCAAAAATACTACGACGCAGTCGGCGAGGTTTACATCATGCTCGAAAGCGACAGGCAGATCTTCGAAGCAAAGAGGATCACGGCAATGCATCTGCTTGTCCCCACCGCAGTCACACCGCACTTCAACAAGGACGGGTCACCGGAGAAATTCGTGTACCGCACCAACGACGCAACGGTGGAGTACAAACCGGAGCAAATTATTTACACACACAACCCTGATCCAAAGAGCCCGCTACGGGGCCAGTCGCTTCTCAAGGCCGGAGTGAATGCCATCCAAACGGAAACGCAGATCAGCACCTACCACTCAAGGATCCTCGAGAACGGGGGCAAGGTGGAGGGTGTCTTCAAATTTAAGACCGGACCGCTCACCGAAAACCAGCTCACGCAGATCAAGGACAAGTACCAAAAGGAATACGGCGAAGCGAAGAAAGCCGGACTGCCTCTCTTCCTCGGAGGAGACGCGGACTACGTCAAGACAGGTCTCACACCGGACGAGCTCGCATTCCTCGAAGCGAAGAAAATGACGCTCGAGGATATTTGCATACTCACCGGCGTACCGAAATCACTCCTTGCCTCAACCGCTGACGTGAAGTTTGACAATGCCGATGCCGACCGCGCTATCTTCTTGCGCGAGACAATCAAGCCGCTCCTGAAGAAGCTCGCGGTGGCACTCGACACGACCCTCTTCCCTGACGGCCGCAACCTGACGTTCATCGACCCGACTCCGGAAAACACGGAGGAGAAGCGAAAGAACATCGAGACGGCAAACACCATCAGCGCACTCACCACAAACGAAAAGCGCAAGCTCCTTGGAGAACTCGGCATCATCCTCGACCCAGTGGGCAAGGAGGGCGACGACATCCTCATACCGTTCAGCGTATCGCCTCTAGGGGCAGAACCGGCACCAGCGCCGGCCCAGGAGGATCCTGAAGAAAAGGGTATCGAGACAAAGGAAATCGAGCACCCGCTCCGCGACTACGATATGCGGCGCCTCTACTGGGGCATGCAGATCAAACGCATGGACGCGCGCGAGAAGAAGATGAAGAACGCGCTCAAGGGATACTTCGATGACCAGGAAAAGCGAATCACCGAAGCGCTCTCCCCTGCCAAGTCCCGATACTTCCGCAAGACACAGCTCGACGAACTGCTCTCAATCGAAATGGAGGTCAAGATCGGCAAGAAGATATTCATCCCGATACTGACTGAGCTTCTGAAGCAAGCCGGCATCGATGCGATCGAACTCGCGGGTAGCAAATACGGCTTCATCCTCAAAGACGAAATCAAAAGCTGGCTGGAGAATCGAGCCGACATCTTCTTGAATAAAATCAACGAGACGACGTTCGCCAAACTCCAGGACGAATTTAAAGCGAGCTTAGAAGCAGAGGAGGGTCGAGAGGGTCTGATCAGCCGGATCCAGGATGCCTACGGAGGCATACAGAAATCAAGGGCTGGCCTCATCGCACGCACCGAGACACACAACGCAACTCAGTACGGAACGATGCAGGGGTACAAACAGGGCGGACTCACAACCAAGATATGGGTCGCAGTCCTGGACGGAGCAACGAGGGACTCTCATGCCGCTGTCGACGGCGAGGAGCGTCCGCTCGATAGGCCATTCAGCAACGGGCTGATGTTCCCCGGGGATCCGAAAGGCGACGCCGGAGAAGTTATTAATTGCCGATGCGTTATCTAGCGTGTTATCATATAAAAACATTATGAAGCAGAAATTTACAAAAGGAGAGAAAGCGTACTTGCAAATGCCGGTGAAGGTGAAGTCCATCGACAAAGAGCTCGGCACGCTCGAGGCGATATTCTCCACACAAGACGTCGATCGCCACGGAGACATAGTCCTGCAAGACGGGTGGGATATTTCAATGTTCAAAAAGAACCCCGTCATTCTCAACTCTCACAACTACGGCGACGCCGCAGAGGTGATCGGGAAAGCGTCGGGCGTGAAAGTGGAGGCCAAAAAGCTCCAAGGTAAAATCACGTTCGCGGTCAATGAGAACCCAAAGGCCAAGATCATCTTCGACCTCTACGCCGGCGGATTCCTCAACGCGTTCTCCGTGGGCTTCATCCCCACCGCATTCAAGACCAACAAGGATGGCAGTACCGATTGGTACACCATCGAATCGGCCGAGCTCCTGGAGGTATCTGCTGTCTCCGTTCCGGCCAACGCACGCGCTCTTGCGAAAGCAAAGGGTATCGACATCGACATGCTAAAATCAAACGACGATGAAGAACACAAACCAACCAATGAGGACGGCGAACCGGAACCCGAGGGAGACGCTGACGCGCTTCCAAAAGGTGACGAAGTACCGCCAGCTCCAGGGGAACCCGCTCCCAAAGACGGCGACGGTGGTGAAAGCGAATCAGACGAGGGTGATGAAGAAGCCGGCGCTGATGCAGGAGCACCAGCAGGTGACGAAGTTATTCCCGAAAAGGATAAAGAGAAGGATAAAGAGGGAGACGAAGCCGAAGCCGGTGCAGAAGCAACTCCTGAAGAGCCGGTCCAGGCAAGCTATGCTTCCAAGGTAGTGAAAGCGATCGCAAACATCGACTCACGCCAACGGGAGGAGCTGAAGCGGGCGGCCAAGATCATCAAGTCCATCCTAGACGGCGACGTAGAGGGGACGAGAGTCGAGGCAAAGGTGCACGAACAGATTCAGAAGCGTAAAATTAACCAAGCGATCCGATCCCTCATGAAAGTGAGGTAAGGATTTAAAAGTGATGATAGTGCCATTAGTCGGATAGGTCGAAACACCCCGGGGCACAGGGCATCTAAAATTTAACAGCCAATCATAAGCACACATCACTATGAGTGAAATTCTAAAGCGCATTAAGGCACTTTTGGCACAGGGGTTCGCCTCTGCTGACGAAAAGGCCAAGCTCGCTGCCGACGTTGCAAAACTTAAGGCAGTGGATCAGGCGGCTATCGGAGACGAGGTGGCGAAAGTCAGCGACCTCTCTGAAACCAAGAAGATCCAGAGTGAGGATGAAGCGGATGCTGAAGTAGAAAAGGGTATCAAAGCCCTCTTCGACCGTCATGCAGATCGCATCGAGAAATCCCTTAAAACGGAGATCAAATCCTACCTCGACGAACAGCGCACCCTCATGGAGCAGAAAGCGGGTGTATACCATCCGTCACTTGTTGGTAAGCGTAAGGAGCTCTCGAGCCGCCTACGTGACATCACCAAGGCACTGCTCTCCGGAGACGACACCAAGCTCAAGGAGATGACGACCGATGCATCGGGCTCACCGTTTGCGGGTTACACCGTGGACAGCGAACTCTCTGCTGAAATCCGTCACCTCGTACTTGAGTACGGCGTAGCCCGTAGAGAGATGATGGCGATCCCTCTAAGCAAGGGATCCTACAAGGCCAACAACCTTGCAACTGATGTCACCGTCTACTGGGTAGATGAGGGCGCAGTCGTCAGCTCAACACAGGCAGTCCTCGGGCAGGAAGAACTCACACTCAAGAAACTTGGAGCCATCGTTACGATGACCTCCGAATTGCTTGAGGATACCGAGATCGACTTCATTTCGTTCTTGGCATCACGTGTCGCTGAGGGCTTCGCGCGAGCGGAGGACTTGGCGTTCTTCCAGGGTGACGGCACTTCAACCTACGGTGGCTTCACCGGCTTGCTCAACGCAACCGACGTCAACGAGGTGACGCTTGCCGGCACGACTTTTGCCTCAATGGATGCTGATGACTTGCTCGACATGGTCGACGCGACACCTAGCGGAGCTTTGGCTAACGCCAAATTCTACTACCACCGCACGATCAAGAGCATCATCAGAAAGCTCAAAGCTGCGACAACTGGAGAGTACATCTACCAGCTTCCGTCACAGTCCGGACCGGCAACGGTTTGGGGATACCCTGAGGTTCTTGTGGAGGCAATGCCTGGCATTACCGACACAGCCGCAGACACGTCATTCGTTCTCTTCGGAGATTTGCGAAAGGCATGTATCCTGGGCTTCAAATCCACTGGCTTGGTCGCGTCGCGCTTCAACGCTGGTACGGTGAGAAATGTCGCAAACAATGCTGACATCAACCTCATCACTACCGACCGAGAAGCCGTACGATGGACAGAGCGAACGGGCTACATCCGCATCATTCCGACTGCGGTCACGAAGCTCACTACTGCGGCGGTCTCCGCCTAACGTAGTCGCCCTACCACTCGGTAGCGCATCCACTCTGATCGTTTTGCCGGCAACGGTGAAACGATCAGGACTGGGTACACTCCCAACACTATGATTTTTCAAGAACGCAAACAATCAAACGATGAGTACGCCTACGACGTGGAGGATGTCTTCGGAACCGTTCACATCGAGTCGAGTGTGAAGCTGACCGGCGAGATCCTTGACGGCATCGTTATGGTATTATTGAAACAGAACATCTCAGCCGAGGAGATCCGAGGCGAGGTGAAGCACGACCAGGGAGTCGTGCAGTACGTCTTCAAGAAGCGCCCAATATGGGAAGATGACGACGAACAAAAAGAACCATGCAACGATACGCCTACCTCAACACAAAAACCGGAAAGCGCGTCTACTCGGACACGCCTCTTAAGGATCCCCATCTTAAGCTGGTGCGCGAGATTCGCGGAAGCGTTCCGCGAGGCCTGGAAAAAGGGGAAAGGAAGCCAGTGAAGTCGGGCACTGGTAAAAATTATTAACGTAGCTTATAATTTACGCATATGGCAGCAACAGTAGAAATCGATGAAGCAAATGGTGCGGGCGAGACACTCACCCACAACATCACAAACTCCAACATGGGGAGTGCTGATTCGGTGAACTTGGTAGCGGCGAGCAACCCGATAGTCCCGGGCGATCGTTCCTACATCAAGTATCAAAAAATCCATGTGACTGCGATGGGCGGGTCGTCTCTCATAGACAACCTCAAGGTGTGGCGCACAACCGCACTCGGAGGATCCGCAACTCACGTCACCAACGCGCGAACCACTTCATACGCGGGCGCACTCGCGTACGCCACGCCAGTAGCCACAGCCGTGTCGACAGTCGACCAGGCAATGCCTACGTCGGAGCCGGCAAGCGCAAACCTCGGTATCGGTGGGGCTCTCAACGGCTCTCTATCCGATGCAGGGTCATCGGACTATCTCGGACATCAGATCGTCACTGACGCCGGAGATGTAGCAGGAGCATCCTGCACGATGCACCACCAGTACGACGAGACAGCTTAAACTCAAACCTATGGCAATACACAAATGCTCGCCTTGCGGTTCAGAGTTTAAGACCGAGGCCGAATACCTCGAACACGCTTGTAAAAAAGCAGAGGGTGCCAAGCCGGGCAGTGCGGAATTCCTAAAGAAAACCACAATGCCAAACTACGACAAGGTAGCCGAAGCCGCTCAAAAGCGTGGAACCGCGAAAAAGTAAAATTCATAGACGCTCGCAATTCAATGCGAACGCCGGATAACGGGCTCAATTCAATGAGTCGCGCCGGAGGAAAAAAGCCCCCGACGCAAGCCGGGGACTTTTTATTAAACATCAAACAACTTATGGAAAATCAAAAATTCACAATGACAAAAGACGGGGAGACAATCGAGGTCGCACTTGAGAAGTGGAGCTGGGGCGTCGTTTATAAAGACGGCAGGGAACTGCACCAATTCGGCGACAAGGGGGATTTCCATCAGATCGCCGAAATCGAGCAGGACAACGTCCGCCTTTTTGTGCTTTATCAAACAGGGGACATGACCAAGCGAATCGACATAGTGCTACCCGAGGGAGCAAAAATCATTCATAAATACCGAAACTTCATATTCAACCACGGCCAAGCAGACGAAAAGCACGTGAGAGTTTACATTTTTGGCTACAGAAAGGACGGCCAGCACTCGCACTTCAACTTTGTTATGCCTGACGGACGAATCATTCAGTCGGACACAGACGTTATAAAGCTAACCGACTTCAAGCTGTAAATGGACCAACAACAAACAAAATTAAACGACGAATTAAAGCACCTCAGAGGATACTACAAGCAGGTATTCCGCTCCCCCGAGGGCAAAAATACGAACATTGCGCGCCTTTATCAGACCCCTATTTTTTACGAAAACAAGCTGGGAGTGGGAGACGGTGATGGACGAATGCGCAAAATTGACGCCACGCTCAAGTGGGACGAAACAAAACGAGCGTGGATTTTCGTGTTTAATAACTTCCACCCAGCCATTCCCGAATACGCCGACGAATTTATAGAATTCCGCGACGTATTTCACGATAAAGACATAACGATCGGACTTAGGCCATACGCACAGCACGTCAAAGGACGTCTCGTCGAGAGCATCGCCGAAACAACCAACGGATACAATGCCGTGATTTATGACGACGCATTCGGCACGGGCGTCGATTTGATAGTGCACCCGACAGCCACAGGTTTGAGGAAGCTCGTACGCGTGCGCGAATACGCGCGAGACAAAGACATGACCTTTGACTTTGAAATGCGGCTGCCAGCCACAGACGCGAGCGTTGCCTTGACAAAAAAAGAGCACAAAGAAAAAGGCGGAGTGAATGCCAAGAGACAGGCAGCGATTGACCTCGCAGGAGGCAAGAAAATTATTATAGGCAGCGATAAAAACGGAAACAAAAACCGTGAGAATTTTACATACATAAAACCCGTCAGAATATGGGATAGCGGAAAGCCGGGCAAAGACTCGGGGAGCAAGAGCGAAATCGCTCACGCTCAAATTTTGACAAAAGACGGGAAAAAAATACTACGCAAGACAATCCCTGCGGAATTTTTGAAAAACGCAGTCGGCGAAGTTTTCACTGACGCGACAACAACAATTCAAGAAAGCAAAGATACATACTACGGCACAGTTTATGAGACAGGCGGACAGCCCGATGCAGATAACTTTTGGACTGGAGGCTGGGGAGATTGGTATTATTCATTCCTTGAGTGGGATTTGACGGGAAGCCCCGAGGACGACAAAACCCTATGGGCGAAAATTTGGCTAAAGGTAAATAGCGTCGGTACAAACAACCCTGCACCATTGATTTATATGGTAACCAGCGCGTGGACGGAAGCAGGAGTCACGAGTGCAAACGTGCCAACTTACACAACCAGCTACGGAATGTACCTGACGAACCCCATAACGATTGGAGCAGGAAACTGGGACAACAAAGAGATGACGCATATTTATCGCTTTTGGAAAAACGGCGGATATGCAAATTATGGATTGAAAATTCACGCGACAGCAAATTCGGATAGCGTGTCCTCGTATTATAGCTCAGATCACGCAACAGAAAGCTATCGTCCATATTTGGAAGTAGCCTACGTTGACGACACAAACGGAGGAGTGCAGAAACAACTCATTCCGGGCGGACTTCCAATCGCAAACTTAAATAACGGAGCCACCGCATACGCCGCAATTCAGGGTCACGGTTCAGCAGAAAGCTGGACGACAACGTATAACTGGCGCCGCACGCTCATCGCTAACTCGGGAACCATACGCAGAATTTACTACCATCTTGGCTCAGCACCGGGAAGTGAAAAAAATTATAAATTCACGCTTTATAGAAACCTATCCGCAGTTTGGAGTACAACCATAAGCGACTTAAATACCTCTTCATATTTTGACCTTGGACTAAACATCACCGCAGGCGACGATTTGGTACTCGCGTGCACGCCAACAGGGACGCCTACCGCGACAACACTCCAGTGGGGTATTGAATTCTGGTCGGCCGACAAAAACTACGTAATAGCCGCAGGCTCGGGAGGGGCACCAGCAGCAGACGGTACGACAAACTACAACAACGCCGCAGTCGGCGGTTCGTGGTTCCCAAACACGAACTACACGATAGAAAACATAATGCCTCACGCTTGCCGATTAAAGAGGTTTATGTTCAAAGTCTCCACGGCCCCGGGAGCAGGGAAATCGTGGACAATTAAAGCACTCGTCGGAGGAAGCGAGGTCGCAAGTATTACGCTTTCCGATACGAATACATACGTCACGGCCGACATTGACGCTGACATAAATGCAGGAAACCACCTGATGATTTCAATCACAGGAGCAGGCACGCCAAGCACCTCGTCCTTTATTGGCTGGGGCTTTGCCGTAGAGCCTGACGTTCTCGGAGAGTCGGCAATTATGGGAGCGACAGCGAATGCATGGGACAACACACAAACGACATACAACCGCGTTTGTGCTTCTTACGCTTCAGCAGAAAACGCCACGCGAGCAAACGTTCAAAGAACGATAACATTCGGGGCTCAAGTTTTGGCCGCGAAAGTCAAACGACTCGTGGCACGAGTAAGCACTGCCCCAACCGCAGGAAAGAGCTGGGACATTTCGCTTGAAAAAAACGGATCGGACGCAATATCGCTCAACATTGCTGATACAGACCTTTATAATTGGAATACCGTCGATGAGGTCGCCGTTTCCGCTCAGGATTTGCTCAACATAAAAATGATACCGAACTCAAGCCCAGCCGCAGGAACAGGACGCTGGTCTTTTGTCGTTTATATCGCACCGAGCCCAGTCGTGAAAGACCTCGCACTCGCCTACGCCGTTACGCTGACAGTAAGAAACAAGACGCTTCAATACGCGATCGTCTCCCCCACTGACATCACAAAAACACTGGCCTATTCAGTGGAGACTTCCCCAGCTGTAACCAAGACGGCCGCATATCGAGTGCTCACCGCTGGGGCCGTGATGAAAGACCTCGCTTATACGGTCGTATCCCCTGCTGAAATTTCAAAAACGCTGGCTTACACAGTGAAAAGCACGCCAGCCGAAATAACCAAAGGACTGGAGTATTCAGTTTTGACCGAAACGGCGATAACCAAAGACACGCAATACGCCGTAAAGGCTCCAGTCGCGATCACAAAAGCACTGGCATACACAGTCGGCACAGTCGGAGCGATTACCAAAGGGCTCGCATACGCGATCAGGACAGAGCCAGCAATTACGAAAGGAACGCAGTACGCGGTTAAATCCCCCGTCGCCGCAGCCAAAGACCTTGAATACGCAATCAACACCCAGCAGGCCGTCACAAAGGCACTCGCATACGCCGTAAAGACGGCACAGGCGGTCACCAAAGCCCTCACATACGGAGTTTTGACGACAAGCGGAATAACCAAAGGAGCCGAGTACCAAGTACGCACCAGCGACGAAATAACGCTCGGGGCGGAATACACAGTCAAATCCCCTGCCGAAATTACGCGAGCATTGGCATACGCGGTAAAAACAGCCAACGAATTGACGAAAGCACTCGCCTATCAAGTAACAAGCCCAAGTGCAATCACCAAAGGGGCACAATACGCAGTCACAAGCCCCGTGGAAGTCACCAAAACCCTCGCTTACGAGATAAACCTCGTTTATACGCACGAGATAACCAAGGCAATGGCCTATACGGTGCTGACCGCCTCGGAATTGACCAAGGGCATGGCTTACGCCATCCAAACCGAGATAGGCATCACCAAGGGGCTCCTATACGCCGTAAAAGCGCCCCAGGAGCTCACCAAGGGGCTTGTGTACGCCCTCCTGACCGCCAACGAGCTCACAAAGGGGCTGGCCTACGCAATCGTGGCCGAGGGGGCAATAACCAAAGGCCTCGAGTACCAGGTAACATCCGAACAGGCGGTCACCAAAGGACTCCAGTATGCGGTCGTGGCTCCCCAGGAAATAACCAGGGCGCTTGCATACGCCGTCCTCACTGCTCCGGAGATCACGAAAGGATTGGCGTACGCGATCCTGACATCCGGCGCGCTGACGAAAGGGCTCGCATACGCAGTCACAACCGAGCAAGCAATCACCAAGGGCTTGCAGTATTCTGTGCTCACCGAAAACGCACTGACCAAGGGACTCGCATACGAAATCGTCACGGCCCAGGAGATTCAAAAAGGCCTGGCCTACGCGGTCATCACTGAAGAGGCGATCACCAAGGCACTCGGATACGCAATCCTAACCACGGCCGGCATTACGAAAGGCCTGGAGTACGGCATCGTGGTCGAGGGCGGGGTAACGAAAGGACTGGCATACGACGTGATCACCACACACGCGATCACAAAGGGCATGGAGTACGTCCTGCAAATCAACCCGTACTTCCCGCTCCCATCACCGTACACGCCGAAGAGCGGCATCTATACGGCGAAGCAAAGCCCCTACGGAGGCCGGACCAGTCCGTACACGCCCAAGGGTGGGATTTACACCCCGCTGCCTGGTAGAACGTCGAATTAAAAGCTATAATTAAACCACAAACATATGGCAGCAAAAGGATACACAACCAAGACCAAAATCGAGAACTATATCCTCCAGGACATAGACAGCTCGTTCGATTCCCAAATTCAAAGCTGGATCGAGGGCATCGAGAGAATCATCGACCAAATAACCGGCCGGAACTTCATCGCGGACTCGGCCGCCTCTGCGCGCGTCTTTGACGGCGACGGAAGCAACGAGCTCCTGATCGATGAATGCGTGGCGATCACGAAAGTGGAAGCCGGCAACGACGGATACGGTGGCTCGTTCACCGAGGTGCTCGCAACCGGAGCCGACAAATACTTCACCGAACCGGCCAACGCAATCGCAAAAGGATACCCGATCCACAAGGTCACGCTCCGATCAAAGTCGTGGCTCGAGGGGATTCAGAACCAAAGGATCACCGCCAAGTGGGGATACTCGACAGCCGTGCCCGCCGACATTGAATTCGCGGCCACTGTGTTCGTCGCCGGCGTCCTCAACCAGCACAGGCAGGGCGGAGATCAGATCAAGAGTGAAAGCATCGGAAATTACCAGGTCACCTACAACACCGACAAGGAGGGTGACTCATTCGGTGACTTCACCCGCGCCAAGGAGATCTTGAGCGCCTACACGAAATTAAACATATGAGCATAGAACGCTTTTACAACATAACCATCGCCGTGACCCGAATGTCCTGGTCCGGAGAAAGCTCGGCTGAAGCATCAGTCGGCTCTTTCTCGGGACACATACAACAGGCCAACGCGGAGCTCGCACAGCAGATTGCTGAAGCGTGGGGTAAAACCTTTCTCGTGTGGTGCGACAAGACGACCGACGTCGAGGCGGGGGATACACTCACAATCGCAACGGGCGATCATGCCGGCACGTACTCAGTGAAGAACGTCAGGCAGAACGTCGTCGGGGTTAACCAGCACCTCGAACTCACCGTCATCAAGGACATCGCGTAACTGCGGTATACCTGGTGGCCTCCTATGAGATCCACTTTTACAACAGCAATAATAATCGCCGTGCTCATTCTCGCAATTCCAGGCAAGGCAAACAGTCCACTCGCGCAAAAACCGTATAGAACGCTCCAGCATGCGCCAGTAGATCCGGCCCCGTACAAAGCGGAGCTTCGAGCCATTGCCCTTGCCAAAGGACTCCCTGAAGCCAAGATCATCGAAATAGAACAGACCATCGGGGGAGTACCAGGCAATGAGGTATGCCCGAACGGAGAGAGCGGGTGGTACGACAAAGCAGTGGGCGATAACGGCCACTCATTGGGCATGGTGCAGATAAACCTGCCAAGCCACCCGAACGTGACCCGGGAGCAAGCGCTTGACGCCACGTTCTCGCTGAACTTCATCGTCGACGCATGGTTAAACAATGACATGTGGATGTGGACATGTTGGAAAGCACTCCCCGAAAAATTGTAAAATAAAGCTATGAGTATTCAATGGGTAGGACTAAAAGAACTGCGAGCGGCAATCGCCAGGAATCCGCAAAAGGTGCTGGACGAAGCGCGCCTGTTCTTGACCCGGGGCTTGAGCGTCTACAAGCAAGGCATCATCCGCGACCCGTGGAGGGTGGGCGGACTGGCCGGTGGCTCCCCTGTTTCAAACGATCCCCGCTACCCGCGCAAGTATCAACGACAGCGATCCGGCAACCTGCGCGACACGCACGTCACCGAGATCAACGGGCTTGAGGGTCGAATCGGGCCGAACCTGCAAGCAGCACCATACGCGAAGTTTGTGCATCACGGGACCAGGCACATGCGAGGCCGACCCTGGCTCGATTACGTGAAGCAAAACAAAGAGGGCGAGATTGAAAAGCTGTATCGTGGTATGCTTAATAATATCGTCGGCGACCTCGCAAGATAAACATATGGGACTCTACGAAACACTTATAGGAAAAATCACAACGACGCTCCAGGCGGTCACATCCGTCAAAGACGTCTTCAGCGTGCCGAAAAGCAAGCTGACAAAATTCCCCTGCGTATTTTTCAAGCCCACCGGATTCACCAACACATTCGAAACGAACTCGGAGAACATGGCAATCTATCGCTTCATGATGGTGGTGATGGTCGGCACCTCCGGCACAACGCCCGAGACAGCATTCGGCACAGTCCTCCCTCACACGGTGGATGACATCATCGCCAAATTCAATGCTGACTGGAACCAGGGAGTCATCGACGGGCACCGATGCACCGTGAAGATAGACAGCGCCGACAGCTGGGAAATGTCGGAAGAACAGGACGGCCTTGTGGCATACGCTCCCCTCAACGTGGAGATTAGACTCCTAACCAATAACTAAAATGCTTAAGCACGGAGACTGGGCACCTCGCTTGTTGACAACAAACTAGAGTGCTACAATAAAGTTAAAGGAACCGATCCTTACGGAAGAACCGAGGGACCGAGCACCAGTGATGCTCTGTCCCCATTTTTATTAAAAATAACTTAACAACAAACATATGGAAATCGTAGGACGACAAATAGAATTCGGAGTCGCAACAGAAGCGAGCCGAGGTTCCGCAGAAACTACTGCGGACAAGTGGATGCGAAAAGTCACGGCAAACGTCGTTGAACGCGCAACGCATGCGCTTGATGACAGTACGCGCGGACGACTTGAGGACGGCGAGGGTCGCCGAAAAGTGCAGTCCCACATCGAGGGCGACGTCGAGGGTATCCTCCACGCCGATGTTCTCGGGTGGTTCCTCGCAAACATCTACGGAGTGGTCAACACCACGACCGTAACGGGATCGGTAAAATCTCACGTCTTCACTCTTCGCCAAAACATCCAGCACCAATCGCTGACACTCTTCGCAAAGGACGGCTCCGTCCAGCAAAGCGTATTCAGTAACGCGATGATCAACACACTGGAGATCACCGCCGCAATCGACGACTACGTTCGCTTCAGCGCGAGCTTCCTCGCCGCAGTCGCCGCATCAAACAGCGCGACCCCGAGCTATGATACCGAGTACGACTTCGTCGCACGCGATATCACTGTGAAGATCGCCGACTCTGAAGCAGGACTCGCCGGCGCGACAGCAACCAAGGTCAAAGACCTCGGCATCAAGTGGGACCAGGGACTCATCCGCGACCACGTCGTCGGTGCATACGCTCCGGGCGACATCTACAACGCCCGTCTCATGATCGACGGAAACTTCACTCTGAACTTCGCCGACGAGACATTCAAAGACCTCTACCTCGGCAACACTGCCAAGTACATGAGCATCACGATTGCCGGAGAAGCCGACATCGGATCGGGCAACTTCCCTACCATCACCATCGTGCTCAACAAGGTACAGTTTATGGACTGGAACCGAGCCGGCGGAGCAAACGAACTGGTCACCGAACCGATCACGTTCCGCGCATTCTACAACCCAACGGATTCGGAGCAGTCGACCGTAACCGTCAAGAACCTCACAGCTTCGTACGCTAACGTACCGAGCGCATAAGCAATATGAAACAGGTCAAACTCTCAACGTGCACAGTCGACATCGTCGAAAAAATCACCTGGGGAATGCAGGAGGAGATCCGCGCAGCAATGCTCGGAGGTATCCGCGTCTCGGGACTCACCGATAAAGAAAAGCAGAACCTGGAGCTTGACTCCGCTGTCCTCATGAAAGCGAAGTACAAAGCGCTCGAGCTCTGCGTGAAGAAAATCACCGACGCCGAGGGCAAGGAATCTACCTACTCAAAGGAGTGGATGGATAACCTCTCGGTGGAAGATGGCGACGCTCTCTTCCTGGCGGTGAATGAAGTGACGGATCCAAAAAAAAAATAACCCCAGGATCCAAGCTACGACAAGAGCTCGAGGGGAAGAAACAGTGGAGTGAGCCGGTCATCTATGAGGCGTTATCAGCAAGGTACGGATGGACGCCGAATCAGATCCGCGAACTCTACCTCGAGGATGTGCTCCAATACCTCGAGATCATTGCGGAAATTAACCGCATCGAGAAAATAAGGAGCATGAAACAAAAATAGCTATGGATCAAAGGCAACTATCAATCGTACTTAAGCTCCAGGACGAGGCATCGAAAGAACTTCGAAAGCTGTCCGGCGAGCTCGATACCGCACAAAAAAGCACCTCCCGTTGGGGCGGTGCCTTGGAGTATGTGGCTGGCGCAGCCAAGTACGCAGTAGCGGCACTCGGAACGGCGGCTCTTGCGGGTGCAACCTGGGGTGTGAGCGTTGCCGCGCAACTCGAAACTGCACAGGTCGGCCTCGGCACACTTCTCGGATCCACCGAGAAAGCGGCGGCGACTGTGGAGCGACTGAAGAAAGAAGCGGCACGCACGCCGTTCGAACTCCCGGGTCTAACCCAGGCAGTCCAGCTCCTCACCTCCGTCACCAAGGACGGCGACAAATCAATCGACATCATTCTCAACATCGGAGAGGGACTCGCAGCGATGGGCAAAGGCCAGGCGGAACTTGACCGCATCATTGTGAACCTCCAGCAGATCGCGGCGGTCGGAAAAGCAGCCACGATCGACATCAAACAATTTGCATTCGCAGGTATTCCGATTTACGAAATGCTCACCGAGACAACCGGCAAGTCCGGAGAAGCACTCGCCGAGCTCATCGATAGCGGAGGGGTGACATTCGACCTGCTCACAAAGATGTTCGACGAAGCCAACAACGCCGGCGGTCGTTTCTTCAACGCATACGTGAACCAGTCCGGCACGTTCAACCAGGCGATGTCGAACATGAAAGACAGCGTCGGAATCCTTATGGCCGACCTCGTAAAAGAGACGGGCATATTTGGCGGACTGACTCAGGCAATGATTGTCTCCTCCCAGTGGATCGGAAACTACAAGCAGAACATGGCGGACGCGCGCGACACCTTGCTCGAGTGGATCAACCTGCTCGACCAAAAGACAGGCCTCGTCACATTGCTCAAAGACGCATGGGCAAACCTCGTTTTTATATTCAACGACCAGCTGAAGCCGGCACTGATGGAACTGTGGGAGACGCTCCAGCCGTATAAGCCGTACCTCGAGGCACTCGGACAGGTACTCGGCACCATGCTCGTGATCGCAATCGGCGGGCTGATCATAATCGTCGGCGGACTCGCCGCAGGACTCGTCCAGCTCCTCACGTGGATCACCAAAGTGGTCGACGCAATTATGTCGTGGCTGAAGCCGGCACTCGATGCCATCGGTACCACAATACTCGCCGTCTACGACTCAACCATGAAGCTCATTGACGCATTCAAAAGCGCATGGGAGTGGGCCGGCAAGGTGGCAAGCAAGACCGGTAGCTTCGTCTCAAGTGCGGCAACCAGTGTCGCAAACGCGATTCTCCCTGGCCGTGCTTCAGGCGGACCCGTAACAGCCGGAATGCCGTACATGGTAGGCGAACGCGGTCCGGAATTGTTTGTACCAAAGTCATCAGGCAGTATTATTCCAAATGGAGGAATGGGAGGCGTGGTGGTCAATGTCTATGGGGATGTTTCAGGAAAAGAGCTCGTTGCAAAAGTCCAGGAGGGAATAATGCAATCGCTTAGCCAAAACATGAGGTTCGCAGTATAATAAAACGCGGTATATTCATCAGTGCAACAGTAAACAATACAGACAGTGGAGATCTGATGTTTTTCAAAGAGACAACTGGGCTTGCCAAACATGCGGAGCACGCAGCACAAAAGGAAGTCCTGTATATTTGGAATCACACCACATTTTAGGGTGGGCAGAATATCCTACACTGAGATTTAAAACTGACAATGGGATTACTTTGTGCAAACAATGCCACCTGTTAACACGAAAAAAATAATATGGCTATCCATGTACTCATCAACACAGCAGACGTCACCGACCAAATCGAGCAGGGCACGCTCGAGGTCGTTCAGCGCATCACCAATCAGGTCGATAGCGCTAACTTCAGCGTGCGAAAAGCCGGAGCGAAAACACTCACACCGGCATACGGAGACGACATAGAAATATACGATGGCGCGACCAAGATATTCGGTGGCACCATCATCAGCGTGCAACAGTCCCCGACCGCCGGCCCAGGAGGAATTGAGTACGACGTGCGATGCGTGGATCACACCTACGCATTCGACAAGACCCTCGCCTCAAAGACGTACGCCGGCGACTCCATCACCGACATCATCACTGACCTGGTGGCTTCATACGCTCCGACGTTCACCGTGGCAAACGTGAGCTCGGGTTTTATCATTGAAAAAATAGTGTTCAACCAGGTGCCACTCTCGACGTGCCTGAAGCGACTGGCCGACATCGTGAATTATGACTGGTACATCGATGAAGAAAAGGACGTCCACTTCTTTCAAAAATACGCCAACACCGCACCGTTCGGACTGACTGATACGGACGGCAATCACATATACAAAACACTTCGCCGAAACAGCGACGGAAGCCAGGTGGCAAACCGCATCAAAGTGCGCGGAGGCGAGTATGAGGGCGCGACCTACAGCGACAGCATCACCGTCAAAGGAAACGATTCGAAAGCATTCACACTCCCCTACCGATTCGCAAACTTGACCGTCACCCTGGACACTGGAGGCGGGCCGGCGGCGCAGAACGTTGGCACCGACTTCATCGACGACTTCACCAGCGAGGACGTCCTCTACAACTTTGCCGAGCAGATGATCCGCTTCGAAAACAACCTCGCCGACGGAGACGTGATCGCATTCACCGGAAACCCAAAGGTGCCGGTCTTTGCCGTTGCTGAAGATCCGGTATCAATCGCCGAGTACGGGAAGATCGAGAAGCTCCTCCGCGACGACTCAATCGAGAGCAACGCAGTCGCACGCCGACGCGCGAACGCCGAGCTGTACGCATACGCAGAGCCCGTCATCGACGCGAAATTCCGCACCTACACATCGGGGCTTCGAGCCGGCATGCTCATCACCGTACAGAGCGACAATCAAAGCATCGCCAGCGAAGAACTGATGATCAAAAACCTGACGTTCCGCATGCGCGACCATGCCAATTTTTCATACGAAGCCGAAATGGTATCGACCAAACGCTACGACTTCATCACCCTGCTTCAGAAGATCCTCGAGCCGGATCCGCGACCGAGCGACGAAAGGGAAGTCAGCGAGGAGATCTTCACCGACACGCAGATCGTGACGTGCCAGGAGGAAACAGAATTCGTCGCAGCATTCGAGGACAACGCCCAGGTGGAAGCCCAGGAAAACATGGTCATCGACCCGTTCGGAGACGAGACAGATGCCCTCTATGTGCTGTCCCCATATGCTCCGACAAGCCAAACCGACCCGAAGCGCCCGGGACGGCTGGACATATCGCTTGTTGTATATTAAGAGACGCGCTATAATTTATTCATCAGTGGAGTGACTCCTACGGAAGAACCGAGGGAGCACGGCTCTTTTCGTGCCGGCTCCCTATTTTTGTAAAAATATGAAACAACACTTCAACGCAAACGAAAAGGGCAAGGTCACAGGAGAGTACATGGCGATCTCCTTGGCACCTTGGGTCACCCGAAAAATGAAAATCGTCGACGACATCCGCGACGCGATTCGAACTCAAAACTGGAGGATCCTCAAAGCACTCCAGGAATGCGGAGTCATCCTCTCCGTCAAAGAAGCACACAACATCATCCCGACCACCGGCCGGAATGTTCTCGCGCGCATACTCGCGGGCGACGTGACCTACACCGGCGAGGTGGACTACGGTGCACTCGGCTCCGCCGCCTCCCCTGCTTTCACAAACGCATCAACACAGCTCACGACTGAAGTGTACCGAAGCCAGGCCGACAGCCAGGCCTTTGACGACAACATCGCATACATCGACTGGTTCATTGCGGCCGGCGACGTAGCCGATCAGACGTTCGAGGAATTCGGTGCGTTCATCGACGGAACCGGCGCAGCAAACTCCGGACAGGCATGGTCGCTCCTGAAGACCGGAGGGTGGGTAAAAAGTGGTAGTATGTTCATATCAGGAAAATATACATTCGTATGATGAAAATAACTTGCAAACTTTGTATAAAATCCTATGGCACAAGCAAAAAATGATTGGAGTGCGGGAGATCAGGTGGACGCCGCCGATCTTAACACCCACGGCACAGAAATAAATAAAAGGTTCGAAGCCATTCACCTCTTCGGTGATGGAAGCGACGGAGACGCAGACATCAACTCCGGCTCTTTTTCTTCCGGACCGATCACATCGAACGCGCTCACTCGAGACGCGTACTTCGACAACCTCACCCTCTCGGGCGGGGATTTGAATATGGCAGGATACCGCGTATTCGTTCGCGGGACTCTCACGCGAAACAGCACGTACAAACTCACCAGGAATAACACCTCGGCCGGAGGCAACGGCAACAACGGCGGCGGGGCAAACCCATCATTCGGAAACGACTCGGCAGCGGGCGGAAGCGCAGGATCAGCACAGTCAGACGGCACCCTCAAGGGAGGCGTGGCCGGAGTAGCGGGTGGTGCGTCCGGTGCAGGGGGCGGAATCGACTCAGGAGGGAGCGCAGGGAGCGCAGGAACCACTGGGACGGCAGCTAACCCATCTATCAGCGTAAACGGAGCCGCTGGAGGCGCTGGAGGGGCTGGAGGGGCAGGAACCAACTATGGGGCAGGTGGAGCGGGCGGTGCGGGCGCAGGAGGCACAGCAACAGGGGCTTCAATGAAACCTCGCCTACCAGCAACGGCATACCTCATGCTCGACCTCACAGGCACAACCTGGGCGCAATACCTTGCAGCCGCAGGTGGAGGCGCAGGAGGCGGTGGAGGCGGTGGCGGTGGATTTAACACCCAACAAGCACAATGGAACTTCGGAGCAGCCGGAGGATCCGGAGGAGGTTCAGGCGGAAGCGCCGGAGCGTTCTTCATCGCGGCTCGAAACATCGTACTCAACGGAACGGGCGTATGGCTTGAGGCCAAGGGTGGAGTCGGAGGTAACGGCGGAAACGGCGGAGGCGCAAACGGCGCAGCTGGTTCAGTCGGAGGCGCGGGAGGCGGCGGAGGCGGCGGAGCGGGTGGATCCGGCGGATCAGGCGTGCTCATGTACCTCGCCAAGACCGGAGCAACACCGACAATCGACCTCACAGGAGGATCAGCATCGGCTGGAGGCGGAGGCGCATCAAACGGAAGCGCGGGCACAACCGGAGCGACTGGTACACTGTGGGAAATTGACCTAAGCACCACCGAATAAAATGGAATCACTACTCACACCAGGCAATATAATGTTCGCACTCGGGATCATCGGCATGATCTTCACGGTCTTCGCCTACTTCAAGAACCCGCAGATCGACCAGGACAAGCGCGACGCGCTCCTGGCTCAACAGGTGAACTGGCAAAACGAGAGCACCGACAGGCGCTTCAAAGAGATGCAGGAGAGCTTTAACGCCCTCTTGCTTCAGAGCAGCAACCACATCCACACCGTCGACACCAAAGTCGACAAGGTCAACGACTCAATGACCGCAATGAGCAACGAGATCACGAAGCTCGCAACCATTATTCAAGAACGCATCCCTAAAAAGTAAGCAATTTTTATATGGACGCACAAACACAAGACCCGCACTTCCAGTCCGGTGCCGTCATTGACACCCGAACGGAAGCCGAAAAAGCAAAGGACTGGTACCAAAGAGAAGTGGTAGCCAGCATCAACCCCGTCACCTGGACCGAAAAGCCCCGAGAGACGTGGCGCAAGTTTCCTATTTTCAATCAAAACGGCTCGGGATCCTGCGTAGCGCAGACCCTCGCCAAGCTCCTCGGGGTCATGTACTGGCTCAAGGAGAAAGTGTACGTGCACTTCAGCGCGACTCACATCTACCAGCGCCGAAGCAATAAACCGTCCGGAGGCATGGCCGGCGTCGATGCATTCAACATCGCCACGAAAGGCGTCACGCTCGAGGAGCTCGTCCCTAGCCAAAGCATGACCGACGCGCAGATGGATGCGGTCGTGATCCCGCAATACAAGCAGGACGTCGGCTCGATATTCAACGTGCCGAACTACCTCCAGCTCGCCATCAAAGACATCGACACGATCGCCTCAACCATTCAGACAACCGGCAAAGCGGTGATGGCGTGGTTCTACTTCCAAAACGATGAATGGACGGAGCGACCGACCATCAAGAACGGAGCCCTAGACCTCTATGCACCGAGCACGGCTCGGCACAGCGTGTCGGCGGTCGACTTCACGCTGGTGGGAGGCAAGAAGTGTCTCATCATCGAGGACTCATGGGGACCAGGGTACGGCATCGGAGGCCAGCGAATAATCGACGAGGACTTCTTCAAAGACCGCAACTGGTTTGCCGCATACCCGATCGCGTTCAAATTCCAGGATCAGACACAGCCACAGCCGACGCCAACACCGAAGCCGGCCTACACGTTCAACAAAGACCTGCAATTCGGAATGACCGATGCGGACGTGACTGCGCTCCAGGACATCCTGCGATACGAGGGACACTTCCCAGCGAACACTACGAGCACCGGATACTTCGGCGCGATCACCAAAACAGCCGTGCAAAAGTTTCAAGACAAGTATAAAATAGCAGTGGCAACAGACCCGGGATACGGTCGAGTCGGAGCGCGCACACGGGCAAAATTAAACGAGCTTTATTAATCAATCACACATATGGAAACGAACACAAACCTATCAGTCGGGGACGCAGCATCACTCCTTATCGGAGCAGGGCTCACACAGCTCAGTGACGTCACGATCGCACTCACGCTCATCGGCGTAGGCGTCGGACTCAAGATCCTCGTCGCCTTTCTTCAGAAGAAAGGACTCGACGTAAAGAGCGACGTCAACAACGGATAACACCGGCCCCAGGAAGCAACGAAAAACACCACCCGAGAAAGGTGGTGTTTTTATCTTGCGCGCGCTTTGTAAAAAAGCTGAGGACGGAGGAGTGTGGCAAAGCCCCGTCCCTACAGGGAATTGTAGCACTTTGTGCCACAAGTGCCACTTCAATAGGAAAGAACACAAGAGCAGCAACAAATAAAGTTATACACAGTATGTCCACTTCCCCAGCATGGACATTCTCAATACGATTTCGTATAATCACACTATACCAATAACAACAGCATGCGGGTGGAAGCCCCGCCAAAACTATGAGAATGACAATAAGAAAAGCAGAGGTGAGGTTAGGGGAGGCATTCAACAAGATGCCAGGAAAGGAGGTGGTCGAGAAGCACCTCGCAGGATTGCCATACGGAGTGGCCATAGTCGATGGAGACAGATCATACTGGCAGAACGCCGAGGACACGCTGGTATTTCAAATCGATGGCGGCGAGCTCTACCGCTTCGGAGGCAACATCATCGAAGCGATCGCATCGGTATGGAGCATGGTGTACTCAACGGGTGCGGACGAAGTGCACACCAGCCAGCAAGGGTCGAAATTAACAGTCAGAATGTGGTGGGACTAACCAACAAAAATATGACAAAACTTCAAATCACAGCATGGGTCATCGGAGGCATCGCATTTATCGCGCTGACACTCTGGTGGAGCGCCGGCCACGACAAGGCAGTCATGGAAGCGGCGGAGAGATACGAGGCATGCGTAAAGGTCGAATACAACACAACGCCGAGCGCCTGGTACGCAGAGCACGGCGAATATCCTGAAGTAAGCGGGTGCGAGATACTTGACAGTATGGATACAAAGGAATAAAATTAAACTATGCAATTTCAAGATCTAACAAATATAAAATTCGGTCGTCTTACGCCAATAAAACATTTAGGCAGAAAAAAAGGCGGCACGATGTGGCTCTGCAAATGCGAATGTGGAAACAAGAAAGAAGTGCATGCATCGCACTTGAAACAAGGGAATGTGGTGAGCTGCGGATGTGTACGATCCGAGACAGTAAAAGGACGAAACACATCGCACGGAAACTCGCAAAGAGGAAATCACACACTCATATATCAGACGTGGCAATCGATGAAAAACAGATGCCAGAATGAAAATGACCATAGATATCCTGAATGGGGTGGTCGAGGTATCACCGTCTGCAAGCGGTGGCAGAAATTTGAGAACTTCCTTGCCGATATGGGGGAGAGGCCAAAAGGTAAAACCATTGATCGTATCGATAACGAGAAAGGATATTTTTTGAGCAACTGCCGATGGGCGACTCCAAAAGAGCAAGCAAACAATAGGAGAAAAAACCATGACCAAAATTAAGATCAACCCAACCGAGCACGCCGTGCTGGAAGTGCTCGAAGCGAACAGTCGGAGAGACGGCGAACTCTGCATCACATTCTCCTGGATCGCGGACGACGCCAAGCTCGCGCTCAAGGAGGTGCGGCGTGCTTGTCGCTCCCTGAAGAAGAAAGGCCTGGCGGAATTCTATCGCGGGCTGATGACCGAGGACGGCGAGGTAGCAGGGTCGGGCTACTGCGTCAGCAAGGCCGGAGAAGCGTACCTGAAGCCCTGTGACGTCTGTGGCGACGTCATAACCTACGACTACGCGGCAGACAACGGCGCGCAGATCCTGGAGTGCGAGAAGCATTACAAACAGAGCCCGAAGCTCACTCAGACCCAAACACTCCTATGAAATGGCAGAACCTCCTCAAGAAGAAGTGCCCGAAGTGCGGCGGCGAGCTCCATCCGGTAAAAGACCGCGCAATTTTATACGCCTGCTCCTCGTGTGAATTTCTGATCACGCGCAGGAAGTACGCCGAGATCCTCGCCGACCCGACACACATCATGCGGAGGTTCCTGACCGCCGAGGAGCTTTATAACTTAGACGAAGCAATTAAAAAATCATATGCATAACAACACCGTACCAATTTCAAAGTGCTGTCAGGCCGAGGTCACCGAGGACTTCAAGGACAACCCTCGCGATCACCGCGACCCGATAGAGATATACCGATGCACTCAGTGCAAAAAGGAGTGCGAGCTGGAGGACGACGAAGTGTGCGCGGACTGCCTCGGGACCGGAGAGGTCACAGTCGACGAGGCCGCATACGCCGGAGAGCCGCACATGGCACCGATCGGAACCCGAACGTGCCGCTGTAAGGCGCGAGAACACGATGACTATGACGGAGAATAAAAAGAAAAGCCAACAACAGAAGTAAACACCGGCCCAGGAATGCGCCGGTGTTTTTTATTAGTTATCCACAGGTTCAATACGAAATCATATTGACGGGGGATAAAAATGGGGATAGAATAGAGAAAGGTTGAGGTCGACGGCCTAGACATTATTAAATAAAAAACACTGGAATGAAAAAAATAAAACTAAGCCAAGGAAAACATGCTCTCGTAGACAGCGAGGACTTCGAGTACCTGAGTCAATGGAAGTGGTGCGCCGAAAAGCGCAGACACACATTCTATGCTGTCCGGTCTCAATGGATAGGCGGCAAAACTAAAAAGACCAGCATGCACAGATTGCTTGCCCGTACGCCGAGGGGAATGGATACAGATCACCTCAATGGAAACGGCCTTGATAACAGGAAAGCAAACCTACGATCGGCTACTCGCAAAGAAAACCTCAACGCTCATAGGGCAAAGCTCCAAGGTATCCAGTGGGACTTTAAGAAGTAAAAATAACAAACATGCAATTAGCAGCAATCAAAAACGAGCAAGATCTTAAAGTGGTGCTCTCGGGAGAATACCGAAAGCAGATCGAGAACTACTTCGGCAACCCTCAACGGGCGCTCGAATTCCTCAGCAACGTGGTGGCAAGCGTGCAGAGAAATCCGAAGCTCATAGAGTGCTCGCCGCAGTCGCTCATCAACAGCTTCATGGTGATGGCATCCCTGAAGCTCATGCCCTCCGGCATATCCGGAGAAGCATACGTCCTCCCCTACAACATAAAAAACCAGGGGATGATAGCGCAATTCCAACTCGGCTACCAAGGGCTGGTGACGCTCTTCTACCGGGCCGGCGTGCGGTCAATCACCGCAGAGATCGTCTACGAAAAGGACGACTTCAAGTACACGAACGGAGTGCTGGCACACAACCCCGACGTCTTCGCAGATGACCGAGGAGCGGCCAAGGGCGCATACGTCATCATCGAACTACAGGCGGGCGGGCTGATCACAAAGGTGATGAGCAAGAAGCAGATCCTCGACATCGCCAAGAAATTCAGCAAGAGCTTCTCGGGCTTCGGTCCCTGGAGCGAGGGTCAGGATCCGGAACTGTGGATGTGGAAAAAGACCGTGCTGAAGCAAGCGGCAAAGCTGGTACCGAAAAACGAGACGATCTTCAAAGCGATCGACGCGGACAACCAGGACAGCATTATTAGCGACCGACTCGACAAGGCAAAGATCGAATCGAGCAGTTTAAAAATGGGTAACTTATTAAAAGATGGACATGAAAACAACGACGCAAAAAACCAAGAAACCTCGGGTGAGGAAAACCAAGATACGCAGGGCGATGACGATTCCCAAGGCGGTGAAGCTGGGGGAGCAAAGTAACGACGTCAGCGCATTCCCAGTCAAGCACTACAGCGCGAGCTCCATGGTTCGCTTCTCAACCAACCCGATCCTCTTCAAGATCATGGACATCAACGGGGACAGGTTCGATACGAGCATGAGCATCAGCGCCATCATCGGCCAGGCCTTTCACAAGGCGATGGAAACCTACTACGGAGGCAACGACGCAATGGCGGTGGCCAGCGAGGCCGAGGCAATCGAGTGCGGGCTCAAGGCGGGCATGGCGTTCCTCGAGGCATACAGCGACGGCTTCATCACCTACACCGACGCAGTGCCAAACAAACAGAAAGCCCTCGAGATGCTCGCGTTCGGCTTCAACAGCTACGTCTCACTGATGCCTTACAACAACGGGGACGAACTGGTGGCATGCGAGGAGAAGCTCGAGCAGAACGTGAACGTGGAGTGGCGAGGCCGCCAGCTCAACCTGCCGGTGCGCCTCAAGGGATACGCGGACAAGATCGTCCGCAGCAAAGGAAAGCTGAAGATCAAGGACTATAAAACCTGCCGAGCATTCAGCGATCCGGAGAAAATCGACGGGGCGAAGATCATCCAGGCGGTTATGTACTACCTGCTGACCTACGCCACATACGGAGAGGAGCCCTACTCAATGACCTACGAAGAAGTGAAGCTCACCAAAAACAAGGACGGTGGTCCGCAGGTGAGAGAGTACGAGATGGTCTTCAAAGACAACGACCTATACTTCGACTTTTTCTTCCGCTTCTACGAGGACATGACCAGGGCACTGAACGGAGAGATGGTCTTCGTGCCAAACATCAACGCATTCTACGACAACGAGGTGGCAATCATTTCCTACATCCACCGCCTGGACCAGAGTGCAGAACAGGCCGAGCTGATGAAAAAGCACAAGGTAGACAACCTCACCGACCTCCTCAAAAAGGAAATTCAGTCCGCCGGCAACATGAGAAAGCTCATGAAGTCGGTCGAGGAGAAATTTGTATCAGCTAAGAACCTTAACTACGAAAAAATGGCAAACCAAGAAAAAATCCAAACCAAGCTCCTCGAGCACGGCATGATGCTCCAATTCGAGGACAAGATCGAGGGTGCGTCGGTAGACCTCTACCGCTACGTGCCATCCATAGGGCTCAAAATGAGCAAGCTCAAGGGGTATGTGGACGATGTGGAGCAAGTGCTCGGAGTGGCCGGCATACGCGTCCTAGCACCTATTCCCGGCTCAAAATTGGTAGGTTTTGAGATACCAAAGGAAGTCAGAACATTTCCAAATTTACCAAGTGAGGGAGTTAGTCAGTTTAAATTAGCTATTGGCCAAACAGTCAATGGAGAAGTAAGAAGATTTGATATTAG
>Ga0247842_10001817_pt1 | contig 33765 bp, 28 predicted proteins | sample LaCruzMarch2015__3_FD_192411 | JGI IMG/M metagenome (GOLD analysis project Ga0247842, IMG submission 192411) | Freshwater microbial communities from meromictic Lake La Cruz, Castile-La Mancha, Spain - LaCruzMarch2015_19m | ecosystem: Environmental > Aquatic > Freshwater > Lake | place: Spain...
TCAGTTTATAACAGATTTTATTTTTTCAAAGTTAGCTCTCGATAAGAGTTGCGAGAAATACAAATGCCTCTATGAGGAGTGTCTGAGTATCGGGAGGTTAGCTGCATGAATTTTTAACGGAGTATTGCCAAAGGGAAATATGACAGTATTTATAAAGGAATTATTAATGCAAATTTTTTTGGTAAAATAATTTATTATGACATTTTCGGAAGGAATCATTATACAAGATATAATGTTCGCCTTGTTCCACCAGACTGGAAATTTTATATAAATGAAGATTTCAATGATGGCGATTAAAAAATATTTAAAATAATTCACCATCGCCCCCTCCTTCCTGTCCCAAATTGTATATAGTTGCCCCTTGAAGGGGAGGGGTGACGGGGAGGGGTCATCAAATTTAATTCCTAGGTGGTTGCTTCAGAGTCAGAGGATCCTTACTGAATAACTATTTTCATCACCGATATCCCTTCCTGGGTAGTAATCTTCAGTGTATAGATTCCTGGTTTAAACCGGGAAACATTAATTTGAATCTGTCCGGACGTTTGGCCGGATTGAAAAACTTCCTGCCCGGTAACATTGAACAGGCCGATGTCCTGAATGAGCCTGCCGGAAAGGATGTTCAGTACCGTTTTGACCGGATTCGGATAAACCATTAACCGGTTAGCAGAAAGGTCTGTCATACTGACCGCCACATCGACCACTTCGCAGATGGAACCCGATTCTCCATAGTTATACAGGGCCTTAACGCAATAGGTATACTGACCAGACTGAACATTCAGATCATCGTAAACAAGATCCGTGATGGTCGATGTATTCAGTTTAGTTCCATCCCGGTACATGTTGTATCCCACGAGGGTGGCTGTTATTCCGTCGCCCAAAGGAGCATCCCAGGTCAGGTGGACATCATGGATGTTCACGGTAGCCTGGAGGTTTCCTGGAGGCGGAAGGGGCAGCATCAGCAACCCGATATATTTATATACCCCATTTTCCGTGGCGCTGGCATTCAGCCCTCCGGCCCAGCCGATGTGGTTATTAATCCAGGTCATTTGCATGTAGGCTGCTCCCTGGGTGCCGGTGAAGTCAGTCCAGGTGTGCCCTCCGTCAAAGCTGTAGGAAGTCCCGTTCGTTCCGGTAGATCCGGTGCTTACCCAGGTGTTCTCCGTACCGGGGATATAGGCCAGATCGGTGGGATAAATGGGACCCGTCGTGGTTACCGGATTCCAGGTTACACCCCCGTCGAAGGTTTCGGAGATTGCGCCCGTTGTGCCGGCATCCTTATCCTGCACCAATCCGTGTGATCCGTTACGGAAGGTAGGTTTAATATATTTTCCGTTCAGTGCCGGTACCGTGTAAACGCTCCAGGTATAACCCTTATCGGCAGACCGGTAAACCCGGCCCTTATTTGTCCCATACCAGATGGTATCGTTGACGGCAGAATAATAACCAACAATTCCGAATTCACCGGAAACAGGGTTGGGGATGTTCGAACCGCTTACCTGGGTCCAGGTGGTCCCTCCGTCGGTTGTGGTGTATATCTCAAACTCCCCGCTGATGGGGTCACCCATGCACCAGCCGTCAGTCGCGTTAAAGAAGTGAACACAATTCGGGAAGGAGGCTGAATTACTGAATAAGGCACTGGTCTGGCGTGTCCAGGTTGTCCCGCCGTCGCTGGTGAAATAGATACCCTGTGGTTTACTCCCGGTTGATCTGTACATCGGGATATAGGCCTTACCGGAGTCCATGGCAAAGATCATCGCGGAGGCAAGTCCCTGTGTATTCGTGACCGTCCCGGGTGTCCAGAGTGTTCCTCCGTTGGTTGTACGGGTAAAGTCGGAGCAGGGGCCTGTCGGATTACTGTTATCAAAGGCGGTAGCCCAGACCACGTTGCTGTCGGCTGCCCACATGTAGTTGATACCCCTTGATGCTGCTGTAAAACCGCTTGCCTGGGAGATCCATTCCGCCACATTCAGGTTGATCCGGTAGTAAACGGTATCGGTAGCGGTATATGCAAAGGCCTTGACTTCATGGCTGCCAAGATCGGTGGAGGTAGTATACCAGGTAAAAAGAAGGGTATCGTTATTGACTGCGAACTTTTCCACATTGTCGATAAATAATTTCATCTGCGCCGGAGTTCCCCGTACCGTCACTGCTTCAATCGAAACCGGGTATCCCACGCCGGTCACGGCATTGTCGACCGGATGATCGATCCGGACGATCAGATCGGGATTGTAAGGCTTGATATGAACAACCGCGGCATTATCCTGGTTAAAATTATTTCCGCCAGGATTCAGGGAACCGATGGCATACCAGCCGTTGCTTGAGCCCGACCATCCCCAGTTAAAATGGAATTTGCTGTCGCTCATCCTATAACCATCACATACAAAGGCATGCCCCGCGCTTCCGTATCCGCTGTAATAAACGGGAAGCTGATCATCCAGATCGGAACGTAGAAGGTTTTTCCAATCTTCCACGTTGGAATAGCTCGCTTTATACTGGATCTCCACACCGGGCTGGTAGTTGAAATAGTTCAGCAGGGCATAGGGGACGTCATAGCTGTAAGCACCTGAACCGTCGACACCGTACTGCATATCAACCGATACTCCGGCATGGTACATCAAGGTTGCGACGGGAGTATTGTTAGCGGTGACGTTATTGGGCATCCCAGACCAGTTATAGGTCGTGGCGCCGAAATCGGCCGACTGCTCGCCGTAAGTGGGATGGATATAGGAATGGGATCCGACCCCCTGGGGAGGAAAGTCGTGGTATTTCATGATCTGTGCCATGGCCGTCGCGACACAGCCCGTATAAACGTGGCCGCACGACCAGCCGGCAGAGGGATCGGCCGGACAAAGGGCATTATAGAAACAACCCTGGTCCCAGGTTGTTGTCAGCAACGGATTAACATCCCTGGTTGGGGGTGGAAAGGTTCCGTTGCGGATGGCATTCCATTGCCGGACAGTTTCCCGGTTGCTCAGCTTGTGGGTTATAATCTGAAATATTTCATGACTATATCCCTCCAGCCATTCTTTGGTGGCAGGGTTGGTCACAATGCGTGGCATGGTGCTTTCGAAAGAGTAACCCAGTACCGGTATCGAAGCGTCATCAGCGGCGACAATGACAAATCCTCCCTGATGGAAAAGAAATGTATAATAGGTCGTCAGATCTTGATACCGGGTTACGATGACATCCTCTACTTCGGGATTCCCCGAATTTCCCATTCCATACTGGAGATAGAAAAGGATGGCGACTTGCCGTGCGTCCTGCTGAGAAACATGGGCGGCAAATAAAGTCATAGCCATGCAAAGCATGACCAAAAAAGCGGATACTTTTTTCATAAAATGATGTTGGAGTTTTTGAAGGTGTAAAGGTAAGATTTTCTGTGAATCAACGCTTCCCGGAAAATCCATTTTTCCATTTTACACCCAGCTGGTCTGATCTCACTTCCTGTCCGGAAAACGATTTCTGATCACGGGATAGAGTAATGACCCCGGTCTTTATATCATTCTCAATGTAATTATTAGTCAGGTAATAGTACGATTTTCCGACCGGGAAACCCAGAATCAGGACCGTCCGGTCGGGCATCTTGGTTGTTCTGAACGTGGTGGTTGTCCAGCTTGTCTCCACGGTAGTGCTCTTATAACCTTTAAGGGTATATAATCCCATGAGTCCTTCGTTGAAAGGTTCCAGGGTAAGGATAGAATTATCGGCTATATCAAGTTTCCATTCTCCAAGCCAGATTTCCGGCGGAACGTTGTCGGAAGTGATCTCTATCTCTTTCTTTTTCCCGGCGGTATAATTCCCCACCATCTTTACATCACCCTGCTTTATATAGACATCTTTCTTGTTTTCTTTCATCACCATGAATCCCGATCCCGATTCCGAGCTGTTTTCTCCGATCATGGTTTCCGTCCAGGTAAAGGTCACTCCGTTTCCTTTCAACTTTCCGGACAAGGTTCCCAGAAGAAGGCCATTGCTGTAATTGATCGTATATAAACCGACTATCCCGCTGTCTTTTGATGGGACGATGATCATCAATTCTTTCCGGTAAGTACGGTAGAAACCCGCCCAATCGGCGGGTTTCAGGATCAGATCTTCTTTGTACAGGCCATCAGGTTCCAGTTGAAAGAATGGCTGGGCAAATGATGGATCGCCAATCAGGACCAGCCATCCAAAAAAAATGAATAGTATACTTCTCATAGAAAAATGGATATTTACCAGGCAGGATTATTGATACAAGGTCATCTTCTTTGTCTGTGAACCATCCTCTGTTTGGATCCGGTAAAAATAGACACCACCGGGTAATCCTCTGGCATCAAAGACCACTTCATGATCTCCAACCGGTTGTTGTTCATTCACCAGTGTCGCCACTTCTTTCCCAAGGGAATTGAGCACCTTTAGAGTTACATGGGAATTGACTGAGAGCCTGAAGGTAATGGTTGTTTTGGAACCAAACGGGTTCGGGAAGTTCTGATCCAGCAGGAATGTGCCGGATAATAATCCATGCTCGTCTATTCCGGCCTGGTTTTCGGGTCTCGATAACTTAATGGCGTCAGCAGTAACGGTCGGAAGGTTAAACTGATCTTCGGGTATTCCGATCAGATTCACCTCTATCAACCCCTGCGAATAAAAATGATAGCCTCTGGTCAAAGTGGTATCTCTCGAAACCGGAGTGACGACGATGGAACGGCTATCGTGGGTAAGGCGCAGGCAGGGAAATTCACCCGTGGGTATTTTCATCGTGCCGAAGGCATCCATAGTGATCAGACCTTCAGTAATGACATAATAGCCGGGCAGGATAGACACGGAATCCCTTTGCCGTACCCATGACTGGCCATAGGTTAATGGAACCAGGGCTTGTATGGCCGGTGGGTAGGTAAAAAGAATCGTGGTACTATCGCTCACACCCCATATAAATAATTTGTCGTCGGTAAGTTCCTTATAGTTAAAGGTATATATGGTGTCGGGTCCGAGAATCCATGTTTTTTCGAACAGGACAAGGTTGGCGCTTGGAAAATCGCCGATTAATGGTGCAGCGGACGGGACAATTCCCCAGGATTTTCCATAATAATTCCAGGTATAATCGGTAAAGTCCCATTGCTGGGCAACGGCTGAAGCCTCACCAACGAACACAGTAACCGGCGGACCGTCAATGGGGGTTGCATAGTTAAGATAGATGGCCCCTGGTTCGAATGCGTTCTGGAAATCCGAATGAGTAATCGATATCTGGCTGTAACAGATTCCAGATATACATAAGAAAATAAGTAGAAGTTTTGTTTTCATGTGATCCTCCTTTTATAAGAATGTTGCTGATAATCCTTTTCAAATATAAATAATAATCATATTTTGTCAAGTTTTACTTGCTTTTTTTTCAGCAAGATACTTGATTATTTTACTAACAGATACCCTGTCATTTTATCTATATCGTTCCGGAATAATGTTAATATGTCACAAAATTCACTGATTATCAATGTATTATTATAAGATTAATTCCGGCGACGGGACGAAGTCACTGGAAGGAAGTAAAAAACGATCCATTATCTTGAATTTTATATAAATTTGCATCCGTAATCCGGGCGGTTGTTTCGGGATACCGGGGCGTGGCGCAGTTGGCTAGCGCATCCCGCCTGTGGCGGGAGGGTTGGAAGGTCAAGTTCTTTAATTTGTAAAATATTTCGGGGCGTAGCGCATTTGGCTAGCGCATCCCGCCTGTGGCGGGAGGGTTGGAAGATCAAGTTCTTTAAATTTGTAAAATATTTCGGGGCGTGGCGCAGTTGGCTAGCGCATCCCGCCTGTGGCGGGAGGGTTGGAGGGTCAAGTTCTTTAATTTGTAAAATATTTCGGGGCGTGGCGCAGTTGGCTAGCGCACTTGCATGGGGTGCAAGGGGTCGGAAGTTCAAGTCTTCTCGCCCCGACAAGAGAAAAGATAAGGCTTGCAAAATTTGTAAGCCTTTCTTATTTTATTAGCGGTTGAAACATTGGTTGAAACATGCATAATAAAAAAAAGTTCTTATTTGACCACAAATCTATTATTTTGAGTTGAATATATCCGATGTCACTGTTTAACAAGAGGTTTAGCGTGCCGGCAGACTTATTGTGGGTTTTGGATGTTTTTATATTTGAATTCCGTAATCATGTTTAATAGCATCAGATTGTAATATTAAAATTTGATTGTAGATAATCTGTCCAGAAATTAATTGTTTTTAGAATTTCATCTTCAAAGTAAATTTTTGTTCCATTATCTAACTCTATATCCAAAGTCGAAATATCAAAATCACGGCTATAACCAATGCTAAAGGCTCCCTCATGTATATTTGTTTCTTTAATGATAGGATTATGCCTTGTTAGTTTGTAATGTTTAGTTCCATATGTAATATCTTGTAGAATCTGTAGCGATGGGCATTTAATTTTAATATCCTGTTGATATAATCCAAGTGTACTAAACTGAGATGAAAACTGCTGGAAAAATTCATTATAGGTCCATTCTGTCAAATGCCATGCCGTCATTGCACAGTTTAATGCTTTCCTGGATGAAGTCTTATCTTTACAAAATTCATTATAATCCTCTAACAGTTTTCTAAAGAAGTCGGAAGTCGATTTAATACCAAAGCTAAAGTCACTCATAAAATGCTATGTTATAAAGGTTGCTGCCATACCAACAATTATATATCTGATTAATTATTATAAAGATGGATCATTTTCAACAACTTCTACCTCCTCCTATGTCAACCCATACAACTCATAAACCATTGGATCAATCTTTTTTAGGCGATGGTGGTGGTGGTGGCGGATTAGTATGTCCAGGGAAACTTTTAATTTCTGGTTTTGGCAGGGGTGGTGGTTGTTGTACTGGCTTTGTCGGTTTCTCCGACAAAACCATTGAATCATTGATATTTCTCATACATTTAAATTTTATTTAAATAAATATTACATTTTTCTTCCGCTTTTCTCTGGTGATTATTCCGACGAAGCAGCGCCACCTAACAATGGGCGGATCTGTTATACAATATTAATTATTTTTTTCATTTCTTTTTTTTCTTAAAGAGTCTCCCTTCAGATCGAACCGATGTGCATTTCCTGACAATCTGTCCATGATCGCATCGGCAATGGTATTTTCTCCGATATACTGGTGCCATTTGTCCACTGGAAGTTGAGAGGATATAAGGGTTGCTTTCTTTCCATACAGATCTTCAAGCATCTGAAGTTAAGCAAGCCGGGTAACTTTCTCCATTGGATGAAGGCCGAAGTCGTCCAGGATTAACAAATGAGTTTTTTCGATCTGATTAAGCATCTTGATATAGGTACCATCCAGTTTTGTCTGAGAGATTTTTTCCAGAAAACGGGTCATCCCGAGGTAAAATGTTTTATAACCAAAAGAGCATGCCTGCCTTCCAATGGCGCAAGCCAGGTAACTTTTGCCGATGTAATGTAAAATTTTACATTAGACAGGCAAGAGTTATATCGCTTCAGCCCTCGGCAACCAAGCCTGCATGCTCGGCTTCAAGGTCTATTATGCAAACACAGCAAAGCTGCTTTCACTGCTGAAAGTCGCCAAGGTCGACGGATCGTTCATGCGCGAGATCGCCAAGATCGAGAAGCAAGATCTGCTGATCCTGGACGATTTTGGCATCCAGCCCTTCGATAACCAGAACCGGGCTGTTGTACTGGATATAATCGAAGACCGGCACGGCAAGCGCTCCACGATCATCACCTCACAGCTACCAGTGGCTCAATGGCATGATGTGATCGGCGAACAGACGATAGCCGATGCTGTTCTTAACCGGATCGTCCACAACGCACAACGTATTGAACTTGTCGGAGAATCACTGCGAAAACGACAGAGCTTTTTGAACTAAATGAAAATGAGATAAAGAAACGTATATTTGTATAATAAGAAACAAGAGTAGAATAGTGGTCAAGAAAAGGTTAACCGGGGAGGGGTCAATTTAAATCGGCCGAGGGGTGGCCAATTTGCACCGGCCAAGAGGGGTCACTTTGAGCGGCCTGTGCATCACCTCCCTCTTTCAGGTAAGCTTACAAGATACTACCCGGATTTTTCTCACTTGGAAATAATCATTATCTTCTTATCTTTGATACTTCCGTCAATTTCTAAACAATAAAAATAAATACCTGTTGATAAATCAGAGGCATTAACTTCAACCTTATGAATTCCTTTAGATAAATTATAACAAGGAATTGTTTTCCGGATCTTTCCGAGACAATCAATTATTATTATAGTAACAGTGTTTGTATTCTCCGGTAGTTTATAATAAATATCAGAACGAAATGAGAATGGGTTTGGAATATTTTGTAAAAGTTCTCCAAAATTTAGTTTTAGAAGATGGTCCTTTATATCATTGTTCATGTGGTCTACAGGCAATAATTTTAGCAACGAATCACGGTAAGCAAGAAATTCCTGTTTTGATGATGGTTTATATTGAGGAAGTGATCCGATATAATATGAAGATTTTTCACTTTCATTTTCCATCAATAAGTATATATTTCCCAAATCAATGATTGCAAAAATGCTGTCTTCCGAGTTTTCTGGGTTTTGAATTTTATTTTCATACCATGTAATAACATCAATCCAATTTTTAAGTTCAATATCACATGAATTAGCAAAAAAATCACCTATTTTTACTAATGTAGAATCTGCAACGATAGAATCATTTGTATGATAATATTGTTTCAAATCCGCATAATCGTTTCCTGCAAATTTTTCAAGACAAAAAAGATTTTTTATAGCAGCTTGCGAGTAACTTGATTTGGGATATTGTTGAATGAGTAATTGAAATATGCTTTTAGCCTGGTTAAAATTGGAGGAATCAAATTGGGCAACTGCATCCAAATACATCAATTCATCAGCTTCAGGACTTTCTTGATCGTAATTGCCTGGACACCATGTTGGATAGATTTTATATGTTCCATAGTTAATTCTCAAATCCTCAATCGGATTAAAATTATTCCCCCAGCAGTTGTATTGAATATCTATCTTGTAATAGTATGGTAAATAGTCATTATCGTTAAATATTATTGGATCTAAGGGATTTCCATTATTATCTTCGTCGATGATTGCATTATATCTAATGAAGTATGGGAAACTGTAATCGCAAGCCAGTACCTCATAACTTGAGTTGTTGATTATTTCCTGCGTTTCCGAATTTTTGGAAGCCGAAGAATTTCCTATTAATGCAATATTGCTGTTATTCAACAATTTTGTTCCTATGTCGTTATCATGAATGTGATTGTTCTGAATAGTGGCAACAGAGTTGTAGGCTGTTATTCCAATTCCAGAATTTGATATTTGGTTGTTGACTATATTCTGATTCCCGGCAACTCCGTGACCTGCGTCATATACACCAATACCACTATAAATTGTATTACCTATTATATTATCCTGAATTAAAAAGTTATCGAAATTATTAAGATCAATCGCGTCTACATTAGGGGTATTATTCGAGTTGTAAAAACTATTATTATTAATTGTGGCGGTTAATGAATGATCCATATTCAAATTATTAAGATAAATGGATGTGCCAATAAAATGAGAATTAGAAATATTTACATTTCCTCTATAACAAAAAAATTCTTTACAATTTGTAAAATATGAATTATTGTTAATAGTTAAATCACCATACATTTGTCCAAATCCAGAATGATTAAAATAAACGTTGTCCATGATTGTATGTATGGTTGGATTATTCATAAATATACCCGAGAAATTTTGATTACTAGGATCATTTGAATTGCTTTTAAATGTGACATTTATAAGTGATCCAATATTTCCATTTATCAAAATTGAATTGTATAATTCCCCGGCGAATATCATACCGCTACCTGGATTTAATGTAGCTCCATTATCTACAATTAAAGAAGCTTGTTCATTAATAAAATACATCTGAGAAATTGGCTGGGTGTTTGAGGGAAAGGTTAAAATAGCCTCATTGCTAACGATGAGTGGTCCACCTACTACATAGCTACGATTTTCAGCAGTTTGCGTAATATCAATCTTACCTATGAGGCCACATAGTGATTCGATATTACCTTGAATTCCTACATTTTTTAAAGATTGTGGACTTTCGGTAAGAGCATTACAATAAAATCCACCCAATGGATCATCGGAAGATGAATCATTCCAATTAGCATAATCAAATGCCTCATTCATTTGCACAGTTCCGTCACCATCTGAATCAGGATTATTATAAATATGTTGCTGAGTGCACATTGTAAAAGCATTAGAGAAAGGAAAAGGATCTAAGGGGAACCCATCACGCCAAGGAACTGGAAGATTTCCATCAAAAAAAGGGAAATTACCTCTTACAGCAGCAACCCAATAAAAGGTAAATTCACAATATTTTTTATTTGTTATATGCATTTCTGCCACTGAGGGTTCATTATAATTAGCAGCAGAATAAAAGAGTCTGTTCTTACATTTTACATCATATAAAGTATAATTAAATAAGTCATCTGCAAAACCACCACCATAACATTGCTGAAATAAAAATATCATTTGAGCGCAATGAATATTTTTTATCCAGGAGGCTAATGTGTCATCCCGGAGAATCGCATCTTCTACAGTCCCACCACTAGGAGGAAGAGGAAGATCAATCCATGCATGTGAAAATATAGGAAAATCGGTATCCCCATGATCATCAATAAAGATAAAAAGTTGATCATCATCCTCTAATTCTGGTATTGAAGGATTATTGTGCCAATCACCTGCCAAGTTTTTAAATGTTGTTCGTAAATCATCTTGATATGCAGGAAAATCTATATCATTAGAAGGAGGAGGCCCATCTAAATCATTTGAAGTTACTCCAAAACCCTCAGAAAAATGAACAAAAATGTTATCTTTTTCATATCCATATTTAGTTATCAAAGTCGTATAGAGAGCGGAAACATCATTCCAAAATCGATTATTAACTGGGTCATCAACTCCAACAATAATTACTGCATAAAGATGGGGGTCAGGTTCCGCAGGAATAATAATTGGAGGTTCCTGAGAAGCTAAAATATCAGGATTGGGGTTTGGCATCACAGAAATTAGTTCAAATTTATCACTTAACTCTAATGGATAAATAGTTTTTTCATTAAGAATTGTGTATTCACCATTTTCTGCATTTACAAATATATATCGGCATGAATGATGCCAATTTGCGAAAGGTTTATCGTCAACAAAAAACAGCCAATTTGAAGAATATGGATATCCAAGAGTATCATAACATTTAAGGACTAACTTCGAAGTATCATTTTTTAAACCATATGATGCATAAACATCAATAGTGTTTAAATCTTCTACTAATAGTTGGTTCAAAACCAGATCAATAGCTTGTTCTCTTGTAAATTGCCCACGCATATTCAACGAAGAAAATAAAGCAATAACAATTGTTAAAAAAAGAGCTTGTTTTTTCATCCTATGGTCTCCTTTATTTTTAAATTTTAATAACCTTTATTGCATAGCTTGGTCCATTATTTATTGTAAGGAAAGCAATGTAAACACCTGTCTTGCAATATTGTGCAAATGCATCTAACCCGTCCCATTTTATTGAATTGATACCTTTTCCCAACATTTGGTTGGCTAAATTGAGGATCAGATTTCCCTGACTGTCAAAAATCGAAAGCTTAACGTATGCTGATTCTTTTAATTCAAATTCAAAAGTTGTTTCGATATGAAACGGATTCGGATAATTTCTCAGTGATATTTTTTTAACTTTTTCGGTGTTGATATTTCCGACTATTGGATCAGGACCAAAATTCCCGTTGCCATCATTAAACCTGATATCGACATTCGCAGGTAACGGTAGTGAATAAAACCTGGTTGTAACTATATCCATAAACCCATTATTATCAAAATCAGAACAATAAAAATCAATCCATGATGGTCCATAGGTAGGGATTGAAACAAATTGCGAATCTGCAAGTTCGAAATCACCCTGGTTATAATAAAGGATATACCCACCCTCCACTCCAAATAAAATATCAGGTAAGCTGTCATTGTTAAAATCGGTAATAAAAAAAGAGCCGGAAGCAGGTTGGAACGTAAAATTCGGGAGTTTATAAAAGGAATTATTTCCATTATTTCTATAGATAATTAAATCCGTTATCCAAACTAAAGGGACTGCAGATACCGTCAGAATATCATTATCACCATCCAAATCGAAATCAGCTATTGCCACATCACTTTTAAAACCATTTGCATAAAGTTGCATGTTGAGGAATCCTGATGAATAACTTAAATATACATCAATAATTTGACCGCAAATGACAATATCGTCCCGGCCATCATTATTAAGATCGCCACAGGCCAGGCCTGTAGGATAATAACCGGTCACATTGTGGATTTCAGGAGGAGAAAAATTTTTGTTTCCGTAATTATAAAAAATTCCCCATAACTGTCCTTGATTGGAGGCAAAAATAATATCATTGAATCCGTTGTTATCAACATCACCACATGCGACAGATGAGATCCCGCTATATATCTGGGTGTCTAAAAAAAGTGAATCATTTAAATCATTATTGAAAATGATTGCAATAAATTCAGTTTCAAGATTATCTTTTTGGAAGATTATTTCAGGATGGGGATCTAAGTCAAGTTGACCCATTATAACATATTCCCACGCATAGAAATATACAGAATCCGTAAAATTGAATGATCCACAGCCTAAATTATTCAGGAAAGAAAGCCCACCCCAATTTGTGCGGAAATTAAACGTATTCCCAACAACAATATCCACATTCCCGTCCAGATCAAGATCACCTGCGCAAACTGAATTTGCGCATGCAGCAACGTTGTACTCACTTCGGCTATCACTGACAGTTAAAGCAAGGAAAATAATTATGGAGATCGGAAAGAAGATTCGGAGAAATTTCTTCATATAAAGATTATTTTTTACAGAATCATTATGGACTGAATAATATAATTTTTCAATCCTATAAAGATAACGAAATATCTTATAAAAATCAATATTGGGGACCTCTAAAAATTAATTGGTAATATATATTTGGTTATCAACATATTACATATATAAAAATTGCGTAAATTTGAAATAAAAACGACAAAATGCGCAATAAAAAATCTCGTGGTCTTTTTGACGATCAATTTCGGCTCGAAAAGATTAGTAAACTGAAAGATCCTTTGGAAAAACTGAATCGATACATCAATTGGGAAGACTTTCGCAGCCTCATTGATCAGGCTTTTCGTGAAACTGAGCCTTCGCTGGGTGGACGTCCTCAATTTGATCGGGTGATGATGTTCAAGGTTCTTGTTCTTCAAAAGATGTACAATTTATCAGATGATAAAACTGAATATCAAATACTTGATCGTTTTAGTTTCTCCCGTTTTCTTGGCATCGACCTTTGTGATGCAGTTCCTGTCAAAGAACAATTAACTATTTGGGGTGTCCCCAATGAAATCTTACGTAAGCTATGCTGTATTATTTAAATCGCAATGTATAGAAATGTAAATTTTGCTTGACGTTACCATGTTTAGTATTTCTTATTCATTTCCCTTCAACAACTCCTATCTCTTCCTCTGTCAACCCATATAAATCATAAACCATGCGGTCGATCTCAGTTTCCAGGGCTGAAGTATTTGCATTAGAATCGGATTTTTTAAGGGTGATGATTTTGGTTACTTTGTCTATAATTCCTTTTTGGTTTACTTCAGAAATGATTGGAATTGGTAATTTTCTTAATTCCGCCAGTGTTGTCTGTCGAAAATCGTCCTTTGTAGCAATTGAAGATTGGTTAACATATAAGTAGGAAATAAATTTGCTTGCTAAAACACCTTGCAAATAAAACATTGAAAATCTTGAATCAGTAAGGACAAAGGGATTTATGTCTTTCTTGAAAACAAGTTTTTCTTCACAACATGTCACCGATAATCGATTCTGTCGGTTAATTATCCTTCTAATAAGAATCTTTGGTTCGGCCAGATAAAATTGAAGTAATGATTTATTGTGAGCAAGAGAAATTTTGAAAATTTCATCTTTCAAAAGACAATAATTATAAATGTTCCCTTTTGATAAATATGGAAAGATAAACTTATCAGAAATGTTATCTTCAACTCTTTGGAACCTACTACCTGAGAGACCTTGAGTAGATTTTGTAATTATGCCAAGTAATGTATATTTTCCGTTACAAAACTTTGATAAAAAGCTCGAAGTCTTTTCATCTAAAATTATTTTATATTTTGGTGGAATTAATGTCGAGCTGATAATGTTTTGAAAATGCACATTGGTAAGATCAGAAATAATGATTTTTTTATTGAAGTTGCATATGGAGTAACTACTTGTTGGTTTACTCATAAAGAAGTACAAACCAGTATCTACATAAGCATCTTCAAATGTGTTAAATGGTAGATTGACGATTTGGTTAATCCCCTTATTAAAAATGAGGAATTTTCTAAAATTTGAATAGTTTTCTCCTGTTTGCCAAGTAATTGGCGCTATATAAGATAACATTCCTGTTTTGTTTAATAATCCAAATCCTTCAATCATAAACATCACTGAGGTTTCATATTTCCTTTCGAATTGTGTAAATTTATTTTTAAATAATTGCTTTTCTTTTTCAGTAAACGCCTCCAACGGAATATACGGCGGATTCCCAATTACAACATCAAAGCCGACAAAATCCCCTTCATCATTTAAAACTTCCGGGAATTCAAAGCGCCATTCAAAAGCGTTTTTGTAAATTTTATTGTTTTTGATCTCCTCAATTTCGGATTCGAGTTTTTTGATCCTTATAGTAAGCTCTTTGACCTTTTTATTCCATTCCTCTTTCTCTTTCTTTGATCTTTCAAACAGGATCGTTTGGTTAGACAAGGTAAAAAGTTCACCGTTTAGCTTGTTGAGTAAAAGTAGTCGTTTGTCGTTTGCAGAAATTTCGCTCACAAAGTCATTTTTGATCTTTTCAATAAGTTGTTCCATCTCCCGCTTCTCTTCCTTGTTTCTGGCATTGCGATAAGTCATAATTGCCAACCGATAAGATTCGATGGTCCATTTACTCTTTTCCAGTGCTTTTTTTATATCAGCATCAAGTGAATACCGGCTGATCAGGGAATTGCCACATTTGATGTTGATGTCGATATTGGGGAGTGTTTCAAGTTCCGTAAATTTACTTCCGGAGGTATAATAAGCATTTTTTAGCAGCTCAATCCACAACCGTAGCCGACAAATCATGACCGATTTTGGATTTATATCCACACCAAACAAACAATTTTCAATTATGGTCTGCTTTTCATGGAACAGGGTTTTCTGGATACGCTGGCTTTCCTTGTCTCTGTAATTATAAAAAAATATCTCATCTTCATGAGTTAGGATCAGCTCATCGTTTTCAATCGTTACACTGTAACCTTTCAAACGCTTTCCCTCGCTATCAATCAAAATGGCAAGGTCATTTTTTATGGAGATGATCTCATTTAGTGCAGAGACTAAAAAATGTCCGGAACCAACAGCCGGATCACAAATTTTTATACTGTTAATGGTATCATTCGCCTCTTTGAGACTTATTTTCTCGAGTTTGTTGTAGAGGACAGTTAAATCATCACATTCCCAACTATACTTCTCATTGAATTTCTGAATGACTGCTCTGCGGATCGTTTCCCTGCACATATACATGGTAATAAAACCGGGAGTGAAGAATGATCCGTCCTTATATCCATTGATTTTTTCAAATATCAATCCTAGCACAGAGGCATTGATAAGGGTTTTATTTTGTTCCTGGATTTCCGCGGTATTGTCGCTCGCAAAATCAAACGCATTCAGGAATTCAAATAGGTATTGCAGGGTATTTCTTTTACCGGAGATCATTTTTCCGCGACTATCTTTTAAAACGGTGGATGGATGGATCGGGATTTCTAAGCGTCCTTTTAACTCTGTAATGACGATCGTTTTCTGTTCGAGTTCGCTTTCCTCAAACAGAGAGCTGTTCAGATAAGGAAGATTGCCAAATTTCTCTGTTACGGAGCTAGTACGATAGTCGTAAGGAATCGCCAGAACTTCAAAAAAGAGTTCGTTCAGTTCGTCAAAATCCTTAACCCTGCTGCAGTTAAGGAATTCAAAATCTTTATTCCCCTGGTGATATCTAACTAATTGTCCTTCCAGTAATTTCAAGAATAAAATTCGGTTTAACCAGGTCAGACACAATTCCAGGCCTATACTGAACAATTGATCTTCTTTCGTGTTGCCAAATTGTTCCAGGTTATCTGAGGCCAATAGTTTATTCCTGATCTTTAAAACATTGATAGTATTTTCAAGCAATGAACCCTCATTCCTGGTTTCGGCACTTTTTCGCTTGATCACTTTTTTACCGGTCTCCTTTCTTTCTTCAAGCCCGATTATGTGTAATAGCTCATTGTAAAATTCTTTGTTCAATGTGTTGCTGTCATTGGCAAAGGATTTTTTAAGTAAATGTTCGGGTGAAAGCGTTTTATAAAGGTCTATCAGCTTTGTATCATCCGCTTTATCTTCATTTTTGATAATAGTTTCAAAACTTCTCAGGTCGAAATGGGTGCATTTCATGCCTGTGAGTTCCTTTTCAATAAAAGGTTTTGCAATTTCCTGGTAGAACCACTCGTTCAATTTCACTCCGAATAGGCCGTCATGCCAATCTTTAAAATGCTGGGTGAGTTTTTGATTATCAAAGAAGAATCGTTCAAAATCGGAGCCCTCAAAAATGTACCATTCATAAATATTAGTTATAATTAGGTGTTTGATCTCCTTGTTATTATTGATGTAACGTTCCTCCAGATAATAATTTAACAATTCATGAAAAGCTTTTTCATTCGGTTTTTCAACCGAGATCATTTCGGATTTATTAACGGGTCGTTTTACTTCAAAAATGACACCGGCTGTGTCGGATGAAGATTTTCCATTATGAATTACAAGATCTGCTCGTCCCTTGGTGTTAATTTCATACAGGTTCCTGTACCAAGTATCTTTAAGGAAATCGGAAACAATATTTTTGCAATGTTCTTCGCTTTCCTGTTCATTGATCCGGTCAAACAAGCGTTTCAGGTTCGTTTTAAACAATTCAACCTGATCCCTTTTCAGACTGGTTTTCCGGAATGCTTTATTAAGAGATGTCGAAGGCTTGATTAATTCTAACCTCATTCATTGACTTTTTACATCATGAAAAGTCAAAGTTACAAATCAAAGTCTTTAAATTATTATTTCTTAATGAAAAACTTACGTGTCCAGCCGGGAAAAACTGCAAACTTGCAAAGTCTGCAAACTTCAATGTTAAAAATGAGGATAATGTGATAGGGAGATAGAAATTATGTCAGTGTTTCTTTTGAATACATCCCGTATTGAGGTTCGTTAAGAAATTTTCCTCGTAATTCTTTCAAAAGGGTATCGACTGAGCGGCTGGCAAGATTAAATTTCTTCCCCAGTTCAACAGCCTCTGATCGTTTAAAAGTCTGTGGCAGGGCTTTATAAAATTTTTGTTTGTTGTCATAGGGCTTGAAAATCATTGCTGTATCATGGTTGGGAAGGTTGTTAAATATAAATAAACTATGCTGAAGATAAATATCTGCTAATTGTGTGGCAATATTATAATCAGTATCATTACAAATAACATTAATAGAGGTATCATTATTCTCGAATTTTCTGATGGTGGTTAAGATCATGGCAATACGATATAAAATAAGCCCAAGACGTTTTACAATGCTTCCTGCTTCATCCGCTGTGAAGGTGGTGACATCTTTCAATGTTTTTGTGAATGAAGCATTTAATGCTTCCCACTGCTTTTCTGACAAATCGAAAGTTGTTGGGTAATTAGTTAAAAATAAAACTAATTCATTAACTTTTTGCGATAGTCTTTGGAAGTGGTCAGTAAGGTTGATATTCCATGCTTTGGGTGACACGTCATGCCATTCCTGCTCCACTTTAAAGGCATAAAAGATAAAGCGGCTAAACATACCATCTTCTGCATTAGCAATCAATCCTGTTACCTGATTAGGAGTTCCTGAAAGTGCAACTGAAATCCTGGGTTCATTGACTTCGATATATTCATTATTTGCTCTCTTTGAGCTGGAAACACGTTCATGATGAAAGGCTTTTCTTAGTAAATCTGAATACCCACCCCATTCCTTTTTAAGAACATTATTCATAGTATCTGCTTCTGTTTCGCATATGATGCCTTCACCCAAGTTTTGTTCGAGGTGGGTCAATACCTTCGCATAACTGGAATTTGCCGGAATAAAAACAACTTTGAAAGGTGGTTGTTCCGGTGGTTCCTCTGTCGGTTCATCCTTTTTATTTGATCGTTGCCGTGTTTTATACTCATTCATTTCGGTGGTGTACCTTTGCTGATTCTCTTTGCTTGATTTTATTAGCTGGTCATGGTATTTATCCGCAAGGGTTTTAGAAAATTTCAATGCACCTTTTCCGCTGGCCGCAGGAGCTACGACAAAGGAAAAAAGATTGGGATACACGGTTTGTCGAGCATATACCCCTTTCACGTATGGCAAGCAACCACTAAGAATGGAAAAAGCACCTGTAAGGAAAACATCACGTTCTCTGATGTCGGCAAATGCCATTGAACCGGATTTTATAAGGTCAGGCAATTGATTGTAAATCTCATTAGAGATGGTCGGGGTATTTTTTAAGTAATCTTCATCAGTAGGTTCCTGTTGTTGATGATTTAAGGTTCTATCATGTAGTGCTTTTGCAGACTTTGCAAAGTTTGCAAACTCATTAGAATGGTGGTTATATGCACTTTTAACCGATGCTCTAACTTCATTCTCGGATAAATCGAAATTTGTAATAATATAGGTAAGCGTAATATGTTCCGAAAGGCCTTGCCGGTTGCAATTACAAGCCAATAAATACACAAAGTTATTACGATTACCTTGATGGTATTGCTCTATTTTCTCAGTCAACCGAATAGATTCTTCGAACAATACCTGATTGTTGGGAATAACTTCCATTTCTAATTTTTCAGATACTTCATTTGAAGTAGATTTTACCTCAAATTTTTGACTGTCATTGTTTATAAATGTATCTGGGTCATAGGAAACATAGCAAAGACGTGTAATATCTTTACATTTGGAGTCACAAAGGACACCTAACGCTGTTTCGTAATAGGCCTGAACTTGCTTATAAGCGGTTTCGTGTTGTTCTGCACCGGTGTTTACCTCAATAAAAACCTTTAATCCTTTTCCACTTGGACTGCGAAAGCAACCAAAGGTAAAGGGTATCTGAACCACCACCTGAAAAGTACTGTTAAACTGTTCGGGGGTTAGGTTATCGAAGTCTAAATGAACAAATCCACTATATTGGTCGAGTAAGTCAGCTTTACGACCACCTTTAAAAGTTGCCGATGGGGTAAATGCTTGCAGATGTCTTTTTAACCGGTCGGCAATTTTTGCGTCACCGATTCTAAGGTAGTATCTAATATTTTCTATTTCCTTTTTATATCTCCCATTTTGGATTTCACTAAAAATTTCATTCAAATCTTTATTTTCAATGGGTCGCGAAAAATTCAGAAATATTGTAGAATTTGCCATGGATTCAATCTAAGGGTTTATCGCTAAAAGATGAAATCAATTAAATTTGTCGAGTTTGCTTCGACTAAATGTTCCCATTCATCGTCGTAAAATTCAACCTCAATTACCTCTGCATTTTCATTGTCAGCCAAAATAGATCTCAGGTCTGATTCAAGCCAGGTTAACAAACTAATTCCATTTGTCAAATCACAACCCGGGATAGATGGATTATTGTTTTCAATAAGGTCTTCCATGAGATCACTCGTTTCATCTAATAAATCTTCAATTTCCTCAAAAGTCCAATCAGAACTTTGTCCCTGTTGTACTATTCTATTAATTAATTTGTTGAACCTCCTCGAAAAAATCTGGACCATTGCTGTCTTATGTTCAGTTTTCATTTTTATAATCTGCTCCTTGGCAAGAAATTCTTTCTCTTTCAATTGAATTACCCTGTCCATTCTGTCCTGTTCTCTCATTATTCTTTCATGTTGGTACAGCAATTCCTGCTTTTTCAGTTCGAAAAATTCATGTGAGTAAATCTCCCTTGGACAATTTGGTTGTAAATGGCCGGAATTGTCCGAATTTTTTTCCATTTCAGCATTATTTTGTCCGAAAACAATATCACTTTCTGTCCGGATATTGTCCGGAAATATAGTTTTATCAGACTTTTCGATCATCTGTCCGGAAAAGTTAAGCTTAGGTTCAGTAAATGATAACTCTTGAATACTTTCAGTTTGATCTTCCTCGTTCAGCCAGTCAGCCACAGTACTTTTAGGTATTCCAGTTTCTTGACTTATTTTTCTTATGCTATTACCCTGCTCAAATAAGACTTTAACCTGATTCTTTTTATCTTCGGAATACATAAACACCTCCATATTAACTAATATATGTTCAAAATGATTTTTCCAGGATCTCAGTTCGGGTTAACTGTTTACCTTCCATTATCCAATTTCGCAGACTATTGGCTGAAAAATAAAGAAATTTACCTCTTTTGAAATGGGGGATTTTCCTTTGAGAGGCTTTCGCATAAATTGTTTGTTTAGCCAAACCAGTAACTCGCATGGCTAAATCTATCATCCCGATCTCATCCTGATTAGGGAGTGAAGGGATATCTTTTGTCGCTTTAATTTCTGATAGTACTTCGGCTATAGAATTAAGCATCTCTTTTAATGGTTGTAGTTCTTTGTCCATACTTTTATTTTTTTACAAAGATAACCTCACACGTCTGGACATGTCAATTTTCTAGTAGTATCAGTAAGAAAATAAGTAAAGAAGTAAGAAAAAAAGTAAAAGAAGTTGTAAAAGTGAAAGGAGGGCGTGAAACTAAGGGATGATTTTTTATGAAAATGATTAACTCAAGTTTTATCCCAGAGAGGGGAAGGTAGAATTTTGCAGGGTTTCTTGCTGAAATTTGAATAAATATCACTGTTTGTACCAAATGAACAGTGTTTTTTTAACAGATTTACATATTTCACTTTTTCTTGCATGTTTAAAGAAATCCCTTTCGTCCGGACATATAAAAAAAATCTGTAGAAATGATAGATGATTTTCTGGTATTCTCCTCTAATTATATTTATCGAAATTGGATCATGTGGTAAATTTAAAAATGCCATTTCAATAAAATCCAGTACTTGTTTTTCTGTCAGAAATGGTTCATTATTGCCTTTACTTTTGTTTTGTGCAAGTATTATAAAATGATTATAAACCATTTCTAATGACATGTTATTGAACTGATTTGGTTTCTTGAATATTTTTTCTTTCCTCTCCTGCAAAACCTTTGCAAGAGATTCATCGGATTGTTTTGTTTTATTTTCTCCCTGATGGATAATATGATCATCGATGACTGACCTTGAATTAATTATTTGCTCAATCGCTTCATTAAATCCAATATTGTTAGACAATATTCCATTCAATGTTTTTCCCCAATTAATTGCCCTCAGAAGATGTTGTTTCTCATTATAATCGCCTTTAGTTGCAATATACAGGTTATATTGTCCTATGCTATTAATCAAAACAGTACTTAAAATATCTCTTGTCTCCTTTTTCAATCGGTACCCATTCCAGGATCGAGTCACAGATAAAACAACAGGTCTAACTTTTATAAAATCTATTAGATCATCAGTCCCTTTTATCCCCTTAAATATGGGAACAATTACTTTAATTAGGAATATAAGGTATCTCTTTTTTTGATACTCTGACACTTCGACACTTTGAATCATTTTGTATATTCCAAGAGTATCTTCTCCATGCCCATCAAGATCAGCTTTGATCATTGACAGGATTTCATTTTTAAGAGCCTTATCCATAATTAATGCATAAGGATTTTATAATCAATGTCATCTAACAAATTATTTCCCAATGTATCAAGATATATTTGGGTTGTTTTTTCCTCAACATGTCCAAGTTGTTCCCGAATGATTGCTGCTGATATTCCTTCTTGTTTTAATGTATTTGCATATGAATGCCTTGCTACGTATGTTGTTAGGGGTACTGTAATAGACAGTTGTTCACCAATCTTTTTTAAGTCTTCGTTTGTCTGTCGGAGTACTTTATGTGTCCGATTATCAATACTGATTGGGGTCTTATGTTTTCTTTCATCAAGAATTGGAAAGATATAATTACTTCCTGTTTTTAATGAGATTTCTCTATAATGGTTGATAATTTCCAACGCAGGAGGCAAGAGTTTGATATTGAATAAATCCTTCGTCTTTTTGCGTTGATAAATAAGACGATTCTCCTGGATATCGGACCAGCGAAGATGTGCAATGTCGATAAAATTTATCCCTCGGCAAAAAAAACTAAATAGAAAAATGTTTCGTGAATCGAGTAATCGTGATGGATTGGCAATAGTAAGTTCTTGAATTTTCTTTATATCTTCTTTAGAAATCGATCTTTTCTTTGTTTTAATATGTCGATATTTTGATAAACTAAAATCTTTGAAAGGATTAACGTCTTGCTTAATGACTTGAAGATTTTTTGCATAGTTCAAGATTGTCTTGAATGTTCGTAGATATAAAAACACAGTATTGGGTTTAACTCCCCTGTCCACAATGAAATTTTCATATCGATAAATTGTAGCTTGTGTTAAATCACAAAAGAGGAGATCCTTCCCACCTAAAAACATTTTTAAACTGTTTTTCGTATTCCGAAATACATCGGCATAGCCTATTCTGCCGGCAGTAATCATTCGTGATACGATTTGATCGATAAAGTCAAGTACACTTGATACATTCTGTTTTTGCTCATGTTTATAACGTTTTTGAATTTCTTGAGCCGAGATATTAGGGGTTTCCGTTTCAAATATTGTCAAGGCTTTTTCTAAAAGTTTCATCCGATTATCTATCAATGCGGAAAGTTCTTTAAAGTTAGGATGTCGTTTTGATAATCTGTTTTTTTCAAAATCCCAGTATTCGAGAGGACATGTTTTACCGAGAGATACATATGAAGAGTCCCTAAACTTGGTAATCCTGATCATCAATGGAAATTCACCATTTCGGTACTGTTTCCATCGATATAATACCAGTTCAGTTGTTGTCATATAAAATTGGTTGAAACATTGGTTGAAACAAAAGTAGTAAAAAAGGGTAAATATCAATATACAAAAATAATAAAAAAAAAGTTAATGAAATGTATATAAGGTTATTAATAAATATTGATAGGGATACTCCAACAGCATGGGGTGCAAGGGGTCGGAAGTTCAAGTCTTCTCGCCCCGACACAGATAATCAGTCACTTACAATGTTATTAGTAGGTGGCTGATTTTTTTTATACAATGGTTTGTACAAACTTATGGCTTTATATTGCCCTTTTCCTAAGGTAATCGGATTGACAGAGGGGGGGGGATTGTAACACTGTAAAATCTTATTACTTAGGTTCACGCGTTTTTTTTTAGTGTATGTAAATTAGTACCGAAATACCTCAATATAATCGTTTCAGGAAGGTTTAATCGCCCCGTTGGTATTCTGATACGTCCGAAGGTAGATCGTTCGTTGTATGCGTTATAAACCAGTCCAGTTATTCTTCCTCAATATCTATTCCGGCCAAATTTAATCCACGTTACCCGATTGGCGGTAGTAATTGTAGAAAATATATGTTAAGTATGCCATTTTAGTTATATGATGTAATAATTCCGTCTGATTTCCCATAAAAACATGAAGGTGTATAATTATCCCAGCACCATTGATATTCTTCTCCATGACCATAATCAGAGACATTGACATGATTGGGTAATCCACGGAGATATTTTAACATTTCAAGCGCCATACCTATCCAAATTTGTTTCTCAGATAAACGAAGACATGCTTGTGTACCCCATTCTGGATGTTCTTTATAAATAGAATATGCCTTACTGTTTTTCTTAAATTTCTCAAAATATATAGAATCATGTTTACGAAATAAAGAATCCTGAGCTTTCTTCCTTGCCTCCAATGCTGCAAACATTTTTTCTTTCTGAACCTTATATAGTGAATCCTGAATCTGTTTTTCACGCGTGTGCTTTTCAGGTGAATTACAACTAAAAAGGAATATCAAAAGTGTTGAAAGAAGGTTTTTCATTTTCATAATATTGAGCATTATTGATTCTTGATTAGCACTGCAAAATTTACAATTATTACCGCCAACGTGCTGCCGCTAAACGAAGCAAAGGAAGCGTCTTTACTAAGCAACTTTGCGTTAACTTTGTTGTGGTTGCCGGCTTAGGCACTACCTAATCTCTATAAATTCTTGTGAATTTCATGTAAATACTTTCGAACTGACCACAAATTCTTTTTTTCAGGTTGTTTTACGAAGGTTGCACCTTCAAGTTTTTCAACTTTTCTATTTAATCGTGGATTTGCAATAATAATAGCTAAGGCTTCAAGGGTATTATTAATTTTATCTGGATTATAAAGCCTTTTAGCTGGTTTAGATACATCTTTTTGAGTTTTCCTAATAGATGAAATGCTGAACCAAGAAAACATATCCCAACGGCCAGCCAATCTGTCTCTTAGATGAGCCTCTATTCTGGAGCCAATACTTGTCTTAAATGCTTTCCCAACATAAACTGGTTTGAAGTCACTGTATAAAACATAAATTCCTCGTGCATTCCAAAAATTGATTTTTAGTTGGGCGCCATTAACTTTAGCAAAGCCATAAAGTTCTCCAACTTTTTTTATCTTCGGTTGGTCCCAATTTATTAAATCAGGATTCCAATATTCTCCATAATTTCTGATTAGCATATGTGACTCTTTTTATTTTAAAAGGTAGTGCTTAACTCACTTGTAGCCGCGAAGCCATTGTACCTATCGGGAGAGACTTGGTAAGCGAATAAATGTAAAGTTAATGGTTTTTTAAATATGCAAATAAATTTTATAAGAGTATCACACCTTTCGCCTCTTTCCCGGATTAAGCAATAAAACCATGAAGAGAAAAGACAGGATTAGGGAATTGATCAAGTCATTGGAATTATTGCTGGTCATGATGGACATAACGAGGAATTTGATCGAAATGAAATAACAATAAGAAAGGACACTTACCTTAGTTGCTCGATTATTTATTAGTGATAATTCGCTTGGTGGTTAAGGTTGATTGAAGGGTGTATAGATCTAATCCTTAACACACCTCACTGAAAGGCCAATGTAAGGATTAACATTTGGAGTCACACTAACTGAAGTATTTACGTTTAGCATGCTAATAAGTGAACACGATGAACTCCACCAGTAGCCGTAATAACCCAGATCGTGGAAAGAAGCGTCACCATCTCGAAAACCTCCCGGTAGAGCAGTGAACCCGCTTTCATTCGTGGCATAATTAAAATCTAACCAATGTATTGTCCCCGTTTCTTTTAATTTACCACCAGCGACGCTTTCTCCACCAAGGAAAATAAATAGATTTTCCCAATCATGATCATTCGGGACATGCCAGCCTAAAGGAGCAATATTTCTTGGATCAGTCAAAGTGTAAAAATTATATAATGTCCCGTAAGTTGAATCATTTGATTTTAGATTGTCATAATAACAACGTGCGCCAATTGTTAAAAAGGGCCAAGCGTAATTAGAGCCCTCATATTTAATATATTCACCATTACGATATTTGTTTGTTTTTAGATTTTCAACCATCCATATTTGCGTACCAATTTTTATTGTACGGTAAACATTCCCATTAATATCGGTCACTGAATCACCGTTCCCCTGATTAGTAGTGAAGATAAATTGATTACCATACCCAGTACCATTGTTGTTTGTTGCATAAGCCCTTAGATAATAGAGAGTATTTGAGGTCAACCCTGCTATCTTACTTATATAATTTCCGGAACCAATACCATCCATTGTGTGGGGATCTGAAATTGTTGGATTAGAATTAGTACTCCAACATACACCCTTTTGAAGAACCAGAGAGGTGTCATTACTTACCACGTTTCCGCCACTAATGGCTGTTGTTTCGGTTATATCGGTCACATTTTGTGTCGATACTATGGGAATTTGTGCGAGAGGATTGGGATTATTTTCAATCTCTTTCTTATCACAATTACTTGCAAGGATTAAAAATATTATAACAAAGAGAAAAATAAACTTTTTCACGGGGTATGTTTCTGGTTTATACAATTCAACCTCTTTCAAAGATAATCAATTATTTATTTTGATTACATTTATCGATAAAAAACCGTATGGAAGCTTTAGCAGTATTGTCCGGTCTCATGGGGTTTATTGCCCTGATTGTGTTCTTTGTGATGTCATATAAAGTAGGGAATATTTGCAAGAACGTGCAGTCTATTCAACAAATATTATCTGCATGGAAGACTGAAAAGGGCTGGGGGGAATCATATAAATGTGGAAAATGCGGGAATACATATAAAGGTCGCCAGCCAGTCTGTCCCCTTTGTGGAGACACAAAAATTTATAGATGAAAAAACCCCTCTGGCCGGGGGCAGGGCGGCGGAGAGGGGCAGGGGAATAATGGTGAAAACCGTCAAGGCCACTATTCCAATGGGGACAGGTTTACCTGGGAAAGGGGTGATCTGGCAATCCAGGAATGCCTTTATACACTGCCTTGCTCAGGTCACATCCTTCATAATTAGTACCCAGCATCCGCGAATTTTTTATGAATGTTCCATCCAACTGGCACTTTGATAGATTATTATTTTCCCAGTTAGCAGATTCAATTAAGGAACCCGAAAATTGGCAGCCCGAAAAATTTGAATCACTTATCCTCGATCCGGTAAAGTCACAAAAAGAGAAATTTACAGAGCGGAGGTCCGCTCCGTGTAATGAAATTGAGCGGAGGTCCGCCCAGCGCATATCAATATCATTCTCTGATCCGGCGCGTAGCCAGTCGATTAATCGTTGTTGGTCGTTCATGTTGTCAATATTTAAGAATGTGTTTCTCTGTATAGCCGTCATAAAGTTTGTTGTACTCATATGAACCAAATTTCAATCCCGATTTAATCAGGAGCTCATGCAGTTGACCTTTTGAGGTGATCCCCTGGTCCATCGCTATTAATGTTTCAGGGTTAATACTGCCTGTTTTGCTCCATAAGTCGGTGATAAAATTTTTTAGGCTCTCTGGCTTGTCTTTCAGCAGCTCATTAAGCTGGTCTTTTTCAATTGGTGTGTCCATAATGTTGTTTTTAATTAATTATTGAGTTGGTTATCTAAATGGGTGCCGGATATGATTGGTGTGTTTTTTTTTGTAAGATTTTTGTAAGGTGTTTTGTAAGGTGCTATCTATTTGAAAATGTGTTATTTATGAGTATTCTTATACAACTTACAGATTTTTTCAAGTTATAAGACACACTCCCTTTTAACTTACCTATATCCCTATCCCTACCTATCATATCCTATATATATTTTTAAAAAAGTGTAATGTTGTAAGAAATACTATTTAAAATACTCATATTTAATAACTTATGGACTTACAAAACATCTTACAAACATCTTACACTGGCTAACAAATTAAAATGGTGCCTCCACCTCTGGTGGTACGTTCGTAAATGAAGTCCTGTTGAATAAATACGGTCGCCCTACCTTCCCCCCTTCATGGATAAAGGGGTTAAAATATATAGGTGCTCCATCCTTCGTTTGTGGTACTAATCCATATTCATTTTTCAAAACTTTCTGAATGTAGGATGAATCAATATTCCTATCATACGGAAAAAATTTCTCCTTTAAACTTTTCGAATCTGCATAAAAATATACATCGTTTTTTAGTTCATTCAAAAACAAATCTTCAATAAACGTATGAAGGTTTTTGTACAGTCCGCTTCTGCTTTCCTCTTTTAGACCAGTCAGACTATGATTATCGAGTTCCTCCGGCGTGAACCCCGTCCGGTCCCGGCTGAAGTCCACCGGCGGCAGTGTAGTCAGATACCACAGAAACGCGGGGATCTCATTTTTCAAATCCACTTCAATATTGTGATTCTCGATCGTTGGCTTCCCGATCTTGCGGACGAAAAATCGTATCTCCTCCCAATCGATGCGCACAAACGCTGTCTCACTATTCGATGTTAATATGATCTTCCCGTAAAATGGTACACTCGATTCGTTAATGTGCTTCAGGTTAACTGAAATTATTTTTTGTGTTGATAATGCCTTTAGCTTCTCAATAGTACCCGGTTTGTCGATCGCTGTCTCCTCGCAGGTGATGATATTGCTATATGCGTAACTACCATTGAAGTCACGGGTAAGGTTTTGGGGTGTGATATTGGCAACATTTTCACCAAATATTAAATTGACCCAGTTGATAAAGGTAGTTTTCCCGGTCTCACGAAGCTGAGATACAATACAGAGAATAGGCAGGATATGTTTGGGGTGTAAGTACAGAGATTGAAAATACCGCAGACCCAACTCGTACTGATCCCCAAATATGTGACGCATCAGTATCTCCGACCATCTCCACGACCCTTTCACCGGTCGATGTGAGAACTCCCGGTACAGGTTGTAGCAGTTGTTCACAATAGGCTGGTAGTCGAAGTTATTGGGTTCAATTGTGAAGTCGTCGAATTTGGGTATTGTCTTTAAAAAATCCCTTCCATGATCGAGGGTGATTGTTTTATCGTTCCATGTTTTCAGGCTTGTTTGCTGAATTCCGTATCGGTTTTGCTTTGCAATCAGTTTGAAATAATCAACTCCAACCCTGATATAATAGGTGTCGTGTATTGATGCAATCCCCTTCAGGTATGGATCTGAGTATGCTGACCTTACGGTGTTTTCAATCTCAGTTAATGAAAAATCACCCTCCTCAAATCGCGCTGATAACCGTAGTGTGTCGGCCAGTGTGAGAGTTCCCTCCTTGTGCAACCTAAGAGCAAGTTGATATACAAAATTGTTTCGATTGCTCGTTTTGAATGACTGTTTTTCCTTAATTTCCCTAAGGCATTTATCAAAAATCTCATCTAAAGTCATACCAACCCAGGCTGGTCGATCATCCACGCGTGATGAGTTCTTATTGTGCCGATTTTGGTGCTTTGCAACTTCAAAAAAATAATTCCTATCATCCTCTGGCATCTCCTGCATTTCGGTTATGTCGTAATCACAAATTTTTTCATAACCGGGTGACGGTGCCGTGATTATATATCCACCGGTCCCGCGGGTTTCAATCATCGTTGATCCATCCTCCCACCTTGCTAAAACCTTATTCCCATTAATTCTTTTGGATTTGTGACGATAGATGAGATGAAATCCGCCGTTTTTAGTACTCTCTCCGTAAACTTTATACCGTGTGATGATTGAACAAAATCTTTCATCCACAAGGCAGTCATCCAGCACACCCTTTGCATCCTTACCATGTGAATCAATATCGACTGCCTCAATACCTTTACCACAAACAACGGCAATACCATATGCATCCTTAAAATATTTATCAACATCTGAGTCCTGCATTGGGTTGCTCTGATATGACTTCCATTTTCCTATTGCTTTCTTGTCCTGCCCCACCGGTATAACGGACAGACCAGCGGGAAGGAATTCGTGAGCAGCGGCTGAAATTGGGTTATTGTCGGTTTCCATTTTTACCCTGGATATTTAATTAATCATATTGCTTCTTGAATTGCTTTGGCGGTCTCGTGGCGGCCCTCCCTGATCCATGCCAATACGACGGACCGTTCAAAATAGAGTTTGCCGCTTCGCTTTAGGTAGGGGATTTTATTATAATGGCAATAAGAATATAATGTTGCAGGCTTCAGATGCAATAAAGCGGCCGCCCCACTCACATCCAAGAATTCAGGTTCCTTCACCGGCGGGGTCGAGGTGGTCATGTTGGCCAGGGCTGATTTAATGGAGGATTCAACGAGCGCGGTCAACTCTTCGACGGAGAGGGTAATGGTTATAAACTGGTTCATAGTTGTTAAGATTGAAATAAGCTATCTTTTATATATCTTTTATATATCTATCGTATATGTTAATCTTGTGATTTATAATTACTTGCAAATTTAATATATAATAAATCCAAATAAAAATTTATTTATCAAACAATATATTAAACAATATACTAACACATTGAGAATGTATATATTAAAATTTGATAAATAAACCTTGAAAATGAAAAATTTTGTAAACGGGGGTGAAATAGCCCAGGTAAATTTTTACCCCCCCCTGCCCAGGAATACCTTTTAATGTATTGAAAATGAAACTTTAAAGTAATTGTACGGCTGTGGTATGGCCGTGGAGGGATCTATTAACTGCCTGGGTTAGTTCAGGTAGTTAGGTTTTATCCGGTCAAAGTGGGACCGGATTTTCTCTCTGAGTTCGTACTTTCTTTTTTTTACGTCGATCAAACGTGCCAGCCAATCATCCTTAGTCACTAATGCTGGAGTTGGTTGACTTAGTTTTTTTCTCATGGTTCGTATCTTTCGGGCAATAACATTTCAGCCCTTTTCCTTTTTTCCTTTAACTCAAAGTTCTTCAAATAATCTTGTGTTGTTGAAATGTTTCGGTGCCCCAGTTGTTCGCTTATAAACTCAACACTGACACCCATCCGCTTTAGGACTGTGGCAAATGAATGCCTGGCAACGTAGGTGGTGGCCTTAGGTATCTCTAAATCAGCACAGATACGCTTCATGTACTTGTTTGTTGTTTTTATCACTTGCTTTATTGCGTGGTGTTGTTCCTCGGGGGTCATTCCTTTTTTTTGAATCGGGAATATATAATCCTCTGGCATACGGTTATCTCCCTGCCAGCGGTCTAAGATACGAGCCATTGGAATAGTAATAATAGCGGTTATCTTTACGGGTTTACGTCCCCTTTTTAACGTTTTTATGCGTATAAATTCAATCCTTTCCCCCTCTTTGATATTTGCATATTTAAGATTGGCCAAATCTTTAAAGTTAATTCCATTACACAGATAAGAGAACAACCATAAATCCCTGCTTCTCTGCTCCATTGTCCCATCAATGGCAGGATATCCGGCTATCTTTAAAACATCCTCTAATGATAAAGCTCGCTTATTTTCCTCCCAGACTGGGATAATGTACTTATCCCTACATTTAAATGGATTAATAACACCCTCGGGCGCAAAATCATTGAATATCTTTTGAAGTGCCCTAATATAGATAGATATGGTCGTTTGACTTGTGGGGTGCTGGTTGTCTTTTTTGCCGATTTTCTTTTCAAGCATCCATTTCTCATATTCCCTTAACCTTTTCACTGTGATATTACCGAATGGATATTTTTCTTTTCCTGTAAACCCTTGTAACGAAGTTAATAAAGCCTCAAGGATTGTGGCGGTGTTAAATTTTGCATCCTTACGGAGTGCAGCTGCTTTTGCCGCTATGGCCGCAAATACGTCCTGATCATCCTTTGGCTTATCGAAGTATTTTTCCTGAAACGATTCAAAAGTGAAGGATCCCATTTTTTTAATTACATCCTTTGCCTTTGTTTCAAAGCCAGAAAACATTAACTGTAATGTTTTATATTGTCGCCTTGTCATTGTGCCTGTTTTGTCTTTATATTTCCCCTCTTTAATAGCCTTTCCATAATCCACTGCCGTCAAATATATTGTTTTGCCGTGCAACTCTTTAAATCCAGCCTCTTCCAATTCCTTATACTTTAGTATATAGTACCGGTACTTACTTTGATACATGACCCGTAATTTAATTGGATATGTGACAGGGTCCCCTTTGCGTGGTGTCCTTTTTTCCAGGATAACGGACGCGGTGGCAGGTTGTTCTATTTTCATAAGTTTGTATATTTTGACCTTATGCAAGCAAATATACAATTTTATGATCAAAAACAATCAAAAAAATTCAAAATAAATATTAACAATAATATTCACAAACACAAGTAAAATAGGACTTTTGTCTATATTGATTCATTTTTTATCAAAACATATAAAAACGTGAAAATCTTGCATGGGGTGCAAGGGGTCGGAAGTTCAAGTCTTCTCGCCCCGACGGATAAACAAAAAAAGTGTTGATATTCAACACTTTTTTTGTTTGTGCGCCCGGCATGGCGCCGTAACTTGGAGGTGCAAGTCCTCTATACACCCGATAAGGGGAAGTATTAGCTGAAGGGCAAGGACACTCTGGCGACAGAATGTCTAAAGGAAGCCCATAGCAAATCACTGGCCTGACGAACAGAAACCACATAAGAGGCTGGTCTGCTGGATGAGGCAACAAATACTGCTAAAGTCCAATACTTATCCGGAAAGCAGATTAGTAGATATGGCAGGCATAAGTATGAAGGTTCGGCGCATTACCCGGGGAGATCTCTAAACCCGTCGTAAGACTATCTGCATAGCGATATGCAGAAAAGGGTTCAGAGAAGTCAGCAGAAGCCATAGTATTCCCAATAAAACGGGAAGAAGGGCTGAACTTAAAATTAAGGGAAAGCAACAAGAGCTGTGTTATGTCAAGAGGAGCAGAAAAGAGGGAATCAAAACCCACAGCCCACAGGGAAAGTAATGCACGGAATGCAGGAGGGTACCTATGAGCGCACCTAAACATACATGGGCAATTGGAAAGGCCACCCCTAAGCAGGAGAGTCTGATCGAGCAAATTCTCCAAAGAGACAACCTCAACGCTGCCTACAAGCAGGTAACAGGGAACAAAGGATCGCCGGGAACAGACGGCATGAGGGTAGAAGAGTTGAAGAGTTTCCTGAAACTACAATGGAAGGGCATTGAGGGGAAGATGCTGGAAGGCAAATATAAACCGAAGGCGATACTAGCTGTAGAAATACCCAAACAAACAGGGGGATATCGGCAGTTAGGCATACCAACGGTATTGGACAGGTTTATCCAGCAAGCCATCTATCAGGTGTTAAATCCAATGTTTGAGCCAGGCTTTTCAGAGAGCAGTTATGGTTTTCGTCAGGGGCGCAGCGCACATCAGGCGGTGCTGAAGGCGAAACAATACCAGCAGGAAGGGAAACGCTGGGTTGTGGACATTGATTTAGCCAAATTCTTTGATGAGGTGAACCACGACTTATTAATGGCACGGATCAAACGGAAAGTAGGTGATAAGCGACTATTAACGCTGATCAACGAGATTTTGCGTTCGGGCATAATGATCGGTGGAATCATCAATCAAAGAGAGAAGGGGACGCCACAAGGCAGTCCGCTTTCACCTCTGTTATCCAACATCATGTTGGATGACCTGGACAAAGAGCTTGAGAAAAGAGGACATTGCTTCTGTCGCTACGCGGACGACTGTAACATATATGTGAGCAGTAAGAAAGCAGGCGAACGGGTTATGGAATCGATTACCAATTATTTAGAAAAGAAGCTCAAACTAAAGGTAAACAGGGAAAAGAGTGCAATAGCCCGTCCGTGGAATCGTATTTTTCTGGGATACTCATTCACCTCACAAAAGGAGGGTAGGATAAAAGTACCCAAAGAAAGAATATCACGGTTCAAAGAGAAAATTAAAAGGCTATTCTTCAAAGGGAGAGGTCGCAACCTTGGTAAATTTATCAAGGAGGATCTCAACCCGGTTCTGCGGGGATGGATTAACTACTACAAACTCGCCGAAACGAGAGAATTTGCCGAGAACCTCGACGGATGGATTAGACGCAGGCTGCGCTTGATACTTTGGACTCAATGGAAACGGCCGTGGACAAGGTTTATACAACTACGGCGTGCCGGACTGACGGAGGATAGAGCCAGACAATCGGCCTTTAATGGCCGGGGAGGCTGGTTCAACTCCGGAGCTTCACATATGAATGATGCTTTCCGGAAGAAATTCTTCGACAATTTAGGCCTCGTTTCTTTACTCGACAGACTTCGGGATGCTTAGAATGTATTAATTTTGAGAACCGCCGTGATACGTGAACCGTACGTCCGGTGGTGTGAGAGGACAGTGAGGAATTATT
>Ga0247842_10001823_pt1 | contig 33699 bp, 33 predicted proteins | sample LaCruzMarch2015__3_FD_192411 | JGI IMG/M metagenome (GOLD analysis project Ga0247842, IMG submission 192411) | Freshwater microbial communities from meromictic Lake La Cruz, Castile-La Mancha, Spain - LaCruzMarch2015_19m | ecosystem: Environmental > Aquatic > Freshwater > Lake | place: Spain...
ATAGATGGAATCCACATTTTCTGATAAAATTTTTAATAAATAATGAGAAAGATCTTTTCTTAAAATATTATAGTTTGTTTTGGATTCTTCTATTTCTACAAATTCTCTTTCCTGTTTTTCAGTTATATCCATGTCAGTAAATTGTTCTTTCTTTGTTGTTAAATGGTAATTTGAAACTTCGAGCATTCTTAACCCAATTAAAATCTCAGCTATTTTTCTTTTGATGGTTTCCTTTCTATCTTCTTCTCCTATTGTAGAAATTTTTGGTATTTCTGGTTCTAGATTGTCGTAGCCATAACTAATTGCAATATCTTCGATTAAATCTACTTCATGAAGAATATCTGTTCTCCAGGCAGCAATTTCTACTTTTCCTTTATTGTAATTATGTCCCATTTTTTCAAGATATTCCTTTATTTGTTTTTCATTGAGGTTCAAACCTATAAGCTTGTTTGCATTTTCAATTGAAAGATTCATACTTTCTGTGGCTAAATTAGGAGTTATTTCTTTTTTTGAATCTCTTAATTCCATTTGGTATATTTTCCCCCCCATATCCGCAAGGGCAGTAACTAGAATATTGAGGCATTTCTTCAAAATATTAAAATCAAAACCAGAGCATTCAATAAAAACATCGGTGGTGTTATTTGTTATTTTTCCTGTTAGTTGTGAATTGATTATAGGGGGCATACTTAAAATCTGTCCTTTTGCATCTACAAAGATGGGGAATTTAGCTTTTCCTGCAAGAAGATGAGCATATTCTTTCCCTGTGGGGTTTCTTTGAAGTATTTCTAGTCCCGACATTTCTTTTTCTGCTTCGAGAGGAATGAATTTTATTTTATCTGGTTCCATTGCCTTAAAAGTAATAGGTAAAACTATTTTTTCAAGAGGATATATTCCTATGGCAAGTTTTTTTCTTTTTCTTCCAACTGTAAGATGGAGTTTTTCTTGAATTTCAATTATTTCTTTAATCCTTTCATCATCAAATTTAAGCCCCTTTACAATTGCGCAGGCAGTATGAGGTCTAATCTCTTTTACAGAAGAATCAATTATCACTGCAAAATCTTTTTCTGGTTTATTAATTTTATATTCTTTTAATCCCTTTGTTTTTCCTAAAAATCCTAGGAATGATCTTTTAAATCCATGGTAGGAAAGTAAATCTGGTCTATTGGGAGAAATTTCTATTTCTATTTCCTCTTCTCCGATATTTTCTAAAGTGGTTCCAAACATGGAAACTTTATTTTGCATTTTTTCATCCAGTTTTCCTATTTCTTTTTCAAAGAGTTTTTTGTTAAATTTTACGTTAGCCATTTTATTTTGTCATGAATTTTATTTTTCTCAGTTGAGTTATATCATTTTTGTAAAGTTCTCTCATATCTTTGATGTTGAAAATATTCATTATCATCCTATCAAAACCAGGGCCCCATGCTAACACCGGAATAGGTTTCCCAAAAAGAGGTTCTGTTACTTCTGGACGAAATATTCCGGCTCCACCTATTTCCATCCAAATATTTTTATCTGGATACCAGGCATCTATTTCCAAGGAAGGTTCCGTGTATGGGAAGAATGATGGTCTAAATCTTATCTTTTCAAATCCCATCTTTTTATAAAATTGTTTTAGATAACCCAACAAATGTCTAAGATTTGCTTCCGGATCGATTACGATTCCTTCTGTTTGATTAAACTCAAATCCGTGGCTCCAATCAACCGTTTCATTTCTAAAGCATTTTCCAATGGCAAAGAGCTTTGCAGGTAAATCTTGTGGGGTCAATTTTGCAAGTGTTTGTGATGAGAGGCAAGTTGTGTGTGTTCTCAATAACATTCTTTTTGCTGTTTCTTCATCCCATTTATATTGCCAACCTTTGCTTCCGGCAACACCAACTTCATGACTTTTCTTGACTCTTTCAACTATTTTTTTATCTGGAAGTTCAGAATTTTTATTTATGAAGAAAGTATCTTGCATTTCTCTTACGGGATGATCCTGCGCGGTGAATAATGCATCAAAATTCCAAAATGAGTTTACAGTCATATTTCCAGTCATTTCTTTAAATCCCATCTCTGTCCAAATTTTTCTAGCATAATCCATTGATTGATTTACGAAATGCCTTTTTCCTCCACTTATCTCTGGAACAAGAGAGAGCATGTCATATCTTCTAAACTTTTTTCCTTTCCAGGAAGAATCTTTTTTTAACATTTCAGAAGTGAGGGTTTCTATAAAATTTTGGTCTTTTATTTCATGACTTGTTAATTTTTTTCCAATATCTGTGAGTTCTATCTTTGTTTCCTTTATTTCTTTTATATTTACTATGTCTCTTCTTTTTTTCAAAGAGTCTAAAGCATATTTTTGTTCAGGGGATAGGGATTCATCATTTAATGGTAATAGGTCAATAAATTTTTCTTCCAAAAACTTTTTCGAAATTTCTTCTTTTGAAGAGTTTAAGATTAATTTCTCATTTTTTAAATCAATCATTGCTTTTTTCTTTAGTGCCCCTATTGAAGCTCTAAATTCTTCTTCTGAGAGTGAGCTAGATTTTTGTGCTTCTTGCAGGGAGAGAATTCTTTTTTCATTCAAAATATTAAGTAATCTTCTTTCTGGAAGTCCTTTTTTTCTATAAAGTGCTCCATTTACTCCTAATTCTATCCTAGTTTTTTTATCGTAAGAAATTTTTATAATATTTTTATTTTCTAAGTAGTCTAAGGCTCTTAATACAGAAGTCTTGTCTAATTTTGATTTTTTGCATATTTCTTCTACATTTCTCTCTCTTAAATAGGGAATTATTTTTCTTTCATTTTGACTTAGAGATTCTATTATTTTTTCCATGTTCTTTATTCATATTTTTTGATTAAAAAATGTTTCTAGAGATTTTTTACCATCCAAGTAGGCATCCCTAAAGATAATCCCAGAGACTTTAAATTGAATGGGTTACTTATTCTTTTTCTCGAAATAAATTTCATTTGGACTTTCTTCTTTTTACAAAGATTTATGTTCTGGATTATTCTTGCTAAAACTTCTGATTTTTCTTTTTTATTTCCAAAGTCAAGTTCGTCTAAATCTATTCCTATGATTATTTTATTTTTTTTTGCGATGTTTACAAAAACAGTGTTTAATCCGGAATTTCTTTGTTTTGAAAAATCTTTTCTTTTATACAAGGATAGAAGCATTAAATCTATTTTTGCCTTTTCTAAAACCTGTCTAGTTATCTCATCATCATTACTTAAGAAAATTATTTTTGAATTTGGTTCTTTTTTTCTTGTTTTTTCTATTTCTATTTTCAATTTATTAAAATTCTTTTCTGTTAAGAAAATATATTCTTGCATTCTTATCTTAAAAGCTTAATCTTTATAAACTTTAAATCCTTTTTTTATTTATGACTAAGAGGGAGCCAAAGAAGTTAATTTCTTCCACTATGAAGAAGAGAGGTTTATCCACAATGGTCGTCAGCGTTCTAATAGTTGGTTTAGTTCTTGTTGCTGTGGGAATCGTTTGGCAAATAATTTCGGGGGTATTGAAATCTTCCCAAGAAGATGCGGATTTTGCGCAGTCAAAAATAAATTTAAAAATAAGTTCTGTTTTTGTTGATAGTTCTTCCGTTTTATTAAAAGTAAATAGACTTACTGGAACAGGAAATATGAATGGTTTGAATTTTGTTTTTTCCGATGGGGTGAGTAGTGAGATTATTAAAAATGTTAGTTCTTTTGAAGAACTTGAAGAAAAAACCTTTTATCTTGTTTTAGAAAAATTGAAATATCAAAATCTAAGAACTGTTTCCATTGCGCCCATGATTATTTTATCTTCTGGAAAGGAAAGAGTGGGAAATATTCTTGATACATATAATATCAAATCTGGAAACTATAATCGGAGTTTTTATGATTGGTCTTCTGCAGGAGAGGGGGAATGTGATTTAGATACAGATTGTCCCGCAGAGGAGCAAGGTTCTTCTGTATGTAATTCAACTACTGGGAACGTTTCAGCCCTTTGGAAAGTTTATTCTTGTAATTGGGGAAGCTGTATTGAAAATCAAGAATTTAGGCCTTTTTTTAGTTGTTATTCTAATGGATGTTTTGTTGAAAATGCTACTTGTAAAGATTCTCCTGAATGTGTTATTCCTTCTGATTGCGGAGTGGATGGAAGAATAGGTTTCCTTTTTTGTGATGCTATTTCTGGAGATGTTTATGAAAATTTTGTCAAATACTCTTGTATCGATTATAAATGTTCAAATGAAATCTCTGAGCAGAGAAGGTCTGATTGTCTCTATGGCGGAAGTGCTGGGTGTATCTCCGGAACGGAAGAAACGGATGCATACTGTGATGGGAATTTAGAATGTGATTTAGAGTCAGATTGTGAAGTAGATGATTTTATCACCGATTCAGAATTTTGTATGGAGAATGAAGTTTGGGTTGATTGGAAAGATAATTTTTGTTCGAATCATTATTGTGTTAATAATCTAATTCAAAAATTTAAACAAAATTGTTCTGTAATAGAAGGAAATTGGTCTTGTATAGGTGGAGAGTGTATAGAATATATCGAATGTACTCAGGATTCTCATTGTAATCCGGAAGGAACATGTGGGAAAAGATGTATTGATCAAAAATGTGTTGTGGAAAATCCAGTTAATTCAGGGATAGTCACTTCTATATGGCCCCCAGATATGTCCGAATATTTTGATAGTAGTAGTCTTCCTACTGTAGATGCAGATTATGTTGGTAATTTTGCAAAATTTACTTCTGGAAATGAAGGGAGATGTCTTCTTATAAAAGAGCATGTTTATCCAACCCCTCCTGGAGTAAATGCTTATTTGAGGTTTGATGTACAAATGAGTGCTGTTGCTCCAGGGGATAATTATGAGGTTTGGGAAACAAGATTTAATTGTGAGTGTGTTTGATTGATATTTTTTTATATTTTTTTTCTGAATTTTTTAGAATAAAATGTTCTGAACTAACCTGTTATGGTTGTTCCTCTGAACTTTTTAGAATAAAATGTTCTGAACTAACCTGTTATGGTTGTTCCTCTGAACTTTTTAGAATAAAATGTTCTGAACTAACCTGTTATGGTTGTTCCTCTGAATTTTTTTCCTTTTAGAAGATTTTCTAATTCTTTCAAAGAGCTTCCCATAATATAAGTAGTTATTTGATGTTTCATTATTATTTCAGCGGCTGTTTGGTCTAAAACAAAATGTTGGCCAGGAGAAAACTTTTTCTTATTTGCCATTCTTTCAAAATCTTTCCAAGTTATTTTTGGAATAAATTTTGCATCCTTATGTTCAAATGGATTTTTATCGTGTAGTCCCTGAACATTTGTAATATTTATAAATTCTGTTTTGAAATGTCTTGCTATCCCGGCGGCAGTAGAATCCGATGTTTGATTTGGTTTGTACTCCAGTGCTCCACAAAAAACAATGTCTTCTTTTTTAAGATATTTTTCCAGTGTCTCTAGTGTGTGGGGTATTCCCACTTCGGGGTTTTTATTAAAAAAATAACTCATAAACCTTGCATTCATTCTTGTAGCAGAAATTCCAGCAAAGCTTTGAAGCAGAATTTTTGCGTTTTCTTTTCTTAGAGCATGAATATATTTTCTTGCAATACTCCCTCCTCCACATACAATCACAAATTTATAATTTTTTATATTAGTTGATATAAGTTTTTTGAATCTTTTTAAAAAGAGACTATTAACTTCATCTGGAATGATTATACTTCCTCCTAGACTAAAAACTATCACCTTTTTTTCCATATTATTCTACGTAAATTTGTTTTAAAATTGTTTCTTTTTACTTAATTGTAAATAATTTATTATCTTTTACTTTGAAAATACCCAATCTTACTCCGGAATCAATCCATCCATGAGCATAATTAACTGCCGCAAATGCATTTACAAAGTCTTTATTTTTTTCAAAATATTTAGCATCACTTAAATAATTTGAAGCCATTTCAATTATTTCTTTTGATTGTTCTTCTTTTCCTTTTATTATTGCTTTTTTAACGATTTCTATGGCCTTCTCTGTGAGAGAAAAATATTTTGTTAATTTTTCTTTTGTGATTGTATTATTCATTATGAAAATTCTCCTGAATTTTTATCGGATTCAATTTTTTTCATACTAATTTTAGGCTTTTTACACTTTAAAATCTTTTCAAAAGTACTTTTTCTAGCTTTGAATAGTTTTTGACAACAAACTTTAAATAATGGATTTAGCTATTTTTTGTAAGGGAAATAGGGGAAGTATGAAAAAACCAATAGCTTTTTTAATATCTGCAGTAGCAGTTTTGTTTATTCTTGGAATCTTTGCATTTGTTTCGGCAGTAAATGACCCTTCTTCAAATCTTTCTAAAAATGTTTCTGAACAAGTCTCAGATATAGTTGATTCTTCTGTTCCAGTTCTTCCGGCGGGTGTTTCGGAATATGTGGCAGAATTTGTTTCTAAAAAAGGAATAAGTCCAGATAAAATTTCAGATGTTTCTCAGGTTTCTTTTGATGATTTGCCTAAAGAAGTAAATATAGAAAATGTAAATGATAATAATCTTGCTATTTATGAAGTAGATTATAATGAAACTCTTGGAGATCAGAAGAAGATGTTTGTAATAACTTACTCGGTGGATAAACTAAGAACACAAGGCGACTTGATTGTATCTCGTGATAAAAGAATGTTCTTGAACTTTGGATTAAATAAAGAGATTACTAGTTCAACATTCTTGAATACTGCATCTGGGGTAGAAGGAAGTTTGAATGAGGGTTATGTCATGATGAGAGAAGGAAGTATTACTGGAATTTCAACAGCATTGGACATAACTCAACCTTCTGAGCAAGGCCAAATAGAAATAATCATATACAAAAACGGAAACCCAATAGGATTTGGTAATACTTTCAATTCAGATACAATTGGAATAAAGAAAGATTATGATGTTCAATCAAATGGAGTAGTCGGCTTTGAGCCAGGAGATGTTATCTCTGCCTATGTTAAAGTAAATGGTTCATTGAAAGATGTGATAACTTTGATTGAAATAACAACTTTGAATTAAGATGATGAAATCTGAAAAGAACATCTTTTTCAAAAGAAAAATCTGAAAAGAACATCTTTTTCAAAAGAAAAATCTGAAAGGAGGAAAAAAATGAGAGAAGATAGCAATAAAACAAAGTTGATTATTCTTACCCTTGTAATCGTGATTATCCTTCTAGTTGGAGTGATTGCTTTCTATTTCTGGTTAAATCCTGCTTATCAAGGATTTATTGTGGGAAAGCAGCAAGCAGCATACAATGCAGGAGCGATTGATGCTCAAAATGTTATTTTATCAGGATTAAAGAGTAGTCTTGTTCAATTGGGTTATGTGCAGATTACGTTTGAAGATAATCAAACAGTTTATTTGGCCCCGTTTAATCCAAGTCAAGTAAATCCTCAATCTGCTTAGGGATAAATTCCTTAGCCCCAGGTAAGTAACTTTTTTATTTTTTTTATTTTTATTAGGAAGTTTTAAATATACTTTTTCTTTTGTTGTCCAAAGAGGGAGATTAGTTACTTACACTAGATGGCTTATAAGAAATACATTAAAAAAAATGGAAGGATTTATGGGCCTTATTTGTATCATAGTCGGAGAGTAGATGATAAAGTTATTTCTGAGTATTACGGACATCAAAATAAGAGAGATTATAAAAAGATAATTCTATCCATCTCTTTTATTCTACTCGTTTTTATTGCAATTTATGGATTTATTTATTTGCGGCCATATTTTTCTGGAAAAGCCATATTTAATTTAGATGCAACTTATCAAGAAGGGGAATCCTTGGATGGAATTTTAAAACTTTCTTTGAAACAAGGAGAAATGATTCCTTCTTCTGCCAATCTTCTTTTTAATAATAATGGGAAGATTGTAGAATATCCCCTAAACGAACTTGTTCTTGGAGAAGAAAAAGTTAAAGGAGATTTCTATACTCGGGGAAAAAATATTTCTGGAAAAGGAGAAGGGTATGGGCTTATGGGAGAAAAGATTGTTTATCCTGTTGTTTATGTCAGTTTTAATATTTATTCTACTAATAGTTCTGAAACTAATACGGTTACGGGGGAGTTAGAGGAAGAAACATCCATAGAGGTTCCAATAGCAACACCTGTTGAAAATTCGTCAACCGAAATTCCAATAGAAACAACAACAGAAACCTCTTCAGAAATTGAAACCCCTCTTCCTGAAGCTATTATTGAAATACCAATAGAAAATACAATTGAAACCCCTACTCCTGAAACTTCTACCGAAACATCTATTGAAGTAAAAAAAGAAAAACCAAAAGAAATTGCAACCTCTACTCCAGAAATATCTGCTTCTACGAATGAAGATAAAAATGAAAAAGAAGAAAAGAAGGATTCAAAAGATCTCTCTGGTAAAAAAGAAAATAAAAAATCTTCAGAAAATACCCCCGGCGAAACAACAAGCGCATCCACAGAAGAATCTAGTCCTTCCATCACCGGAGGAATAATTTCAACTCTTTTTAGGGGGGTTTCTAATTTCTTTTTAGGTTTAACTGGAACAGGAAAAGTCTCACTTGATATTGAAAAAACTATTGAGGCAAATGTTTCCTATGGAAATTCTTTTGTACATGCTTTGAAAGAAGGGGAAACAGTAGAATTAAAAAAAGGTTCTGCATATATAATTGACTCTAATGGGAAAGAACGAAAAATAGATGATTCTCATATTTCTTTTGATGTGCTTAGTGAACGGATTATTGTAGATACAGATTATTCGGAATTAGAATCTGGATTTGGAGAAGAATACCTTGGAAATGAGGAGAAAGTAATCTATCTTAATTTATCTGCTTTAAATCTTATTTTTGAAAAAGGAAGTCTTTCGATTGATTTGGTATATGGGGGGCAAGAAATTGTTTCTTTAGTTACTTCACTTGAACAAGGAGAGATTGTCACCAATGAAACTCTTGTGGAAGTTCCTATATTAAATGAAACGATTTTTCTAAATCAGACTAATCAAACTTTAGAGGAGGCTATGGAATTTATTTCTTCGGAGGAATTAAGTGAAGAAGAAAAAGCAGAACTTTCTTTTTATTTTGGGAACTTTTCTATAGAGACTACCAAATCAGAAATATTTAATGGAAGACTCGTAAGAAATTATAATTTAGGGGATTATGAAGTAGAATATTCTTATGAATATAACGGGCAAATCACACCTGAACTAGAGGAACAAATGCAAAGAGATTTAATGAAATGGTTGAGAGATCTCTTGATAGAATTTTCTAAGAAAAAAGCATCTTCAGAATCGATTGATGTTCTTTTGGGAAATTTTTCTTTAGAAGGGAATGGGGGCGGTGATGAAGTAATAATAGAAGATAGTGCAATTGAAGAAGTTATAGCGAATAATGCTCTTGAAGGAGTAGTCGCAGAAAATTTTAGTGAAGAAAGAATAGAAAATAATCTTACTGAGGAAATTCTAGAAAATTCAACTATTTAGATGATGGGTTGAGTAGCATATTTTGGTTTCCAATTAGGGAGTTCTCTCTTGGATTGTAGAGGAGTTTTTGGATGATAAATTTAGATCCAACTGATTCAGAATATATTGCAGAAATAATTAATTTTTTCACTGCTACTTTAAAAAATCCTTCTTGAAGAGGAATTTTAGCTTCTTCTGAAAATTTTTTTATAATTTCTTCTATCTCTTCTTTTGTCAAAGTAATGGTTGTTTCTTTTTTACCCATGGATCCTGCAATAATCACTCCTTGATTTGGACCATTGCACTCAATCATTCTTATTACCGGATCTTGGATGAAGTTATTAATTTTTCCAAGATCAATTTCTCCTTTTGTTGAAATAGGCCTTAGATAGCGAAGTCTTTCTGGGAGCATTGGTTCTGGAATGAATAAAGTCTTTTTTGAGGAAAGGTCCTGTTTTATTATCTCTTTCTTATATCCGGTAAATATAGGATCTCCTTCTTTTCCTGCCTCTTTTTTTATAGAAATTGCATAATTTTCTTCCTGCTTTACTCTTCTTTTTACCAGGCTTTTTATTTGTCTTTTTTCCTTTAATTCTCCTTTTTTTAAAGTTTCTTCTTCTTGTTTTAATAAATTAATTAGTTTGTATATTTCCACACTAGCAGAATTTCTAATTAGTTCTTTAGTAAATTCTAATAAGAAATATTTTTTGAATTCTTCCGATTGGAAATTATACATTCTCTATTTTGGGAGAAGTTTAAATTTAGGGGGTTGTAATTTTTCTTCTCCTGAGGAAATTGATTTTTGGTATCTCTCTGAAGAAGGATTTGAATTTGGAATAGGTCTAGGAGTAAAAACAGGAGGAGGGCTGAACGTATTTTCTTGTCTGCTCTGTTCTGGAGGATTATTGGGAGAAATACCATCATGGAGAATAAGCAATCCCTTAGCAATTGTTTTATTTTGTTCCAGCAATCCATCTAGTTTCTCCATAACTTTTTTTACATCTTTGTTATCTTTTTCCGTGCCGAATTCTTTTTCAGCAAGCGCTTTTGCAGAGATTTCAAATAAATTAAGCAGTTTTGAAATTTGTGTTGAAAGACCATCAAATTTTTCAGAAAGATTAGTCATCACTCTTTGAAGGGCAACAAAATTTTCTATCAGAATCTTTTCAGTGTTTCTATCTTCTTTGCTTAAAGGAACAGAATGGACTATTTTCTCTTTTTTTTTAGAATGATTTACCTTTTTTTTAGCCATCCTTTTCTGAGGGGGTTTTTGTTTATAAATCTTTTTGGAATAATTTCAATATTTATCAGGAGAAGTTTGTTATTCAATTTTATTTTTTCTCTGGCTGATATTTTCTCGGTTCTTTATCTGTTCCTTGAACTATCTGTTTCTCTATTTGTTCTACATATTCAGAGATTTCATTTGCAGAATCTGCATTTACACTTATACTATCTATCCCATTTTCTACCAAAAATTTAACCATGTCTTTTTTACTTCCTGCTTGTCCGCATATACTCGATTCAACTCCTTCTCTTTTACAAACTCTTATTACATAGGCTAATTGGTGTAGAACTGCTGGATGCATTTCATTATAGAGATCCTGCACATGTTCATTTCCCCTGTCTACTGCAAGAATAAACTGAGTCAAGTCGTTTGTTCCGAAAGAGATAAAATCAATTCCTTCTTGACATATCTCTCTTATTAATTGGACTGCTGCAGGTGTTTCAATCATCACTCCAATTTTTGCTTGATTAAATCCCATATTTTTTATTATCTCTTTTGTTTTTTTTACTTCTTCAACAGAGATGACTTGGGGTAATAAAACTCCAATTTTTTTCCCTTGATCTGAGATTCTTTTTAATGCATTTAGTTCTGATTTTAATATTCCTTGATTCTTTAGACTATATCTTATTCCGTGCATTCCTAACATAGGGTTTGCTTCTGTTTCTTCGGGTGCTCCTTCCAAATGTCCAAATTCATCACTTCTTATATCTGAAGTTCTTACCCAAAGTTCTTCAAAATATTTTGCAATATCATTTATTCCTTTGTAGATTATTTCTTCATAATCTTTTAATCTATTTTGTTTCAAAAAATAATTAGGATGTTTTCCAGATTCTGAAATTATTCCTTCTATTCTTGTTAATCCCACTTGTTTTATTCCTGTTTTTGATGCCCTCTCTGCAAAATTTGGAAGGTCAACCATTACTTTTATTTTTGTTCTTGTTTTTGATTCAATAGGTTTTATTTGTTTTTGAATTGTTTCGGATGTTTTTCCCAAATAAACTTTTCCATTAAATCCATCCACAGTTACAATTTCTCCTTCTTTCAATTTTATCGTTGCTTCTTGGGTTCCTACAACACAAGGGATTCCCATTTCTCTTGAAACAATTGCTGCATGTGCCGTTAGCCCTCCCTCATCGGTAACTATTGCAGAAGATTTTTCCATGGTGACAACCATATCGGGGTTTGTCATTTTTGTTACCAGAATATCTCCTTTTTTTATTTTTTGTAAATCTTCTAAAGTCTTTATTATCTTTACCTCTCCCGATGCAACTCCTGGAGAAGCAGCTAGACCTTTAAGAATTTCTTTTCCTTGAATGTGACTCTCTTCTTTTTTTAATCTTCCTTTGATTGTAGTTATTGGTCTTGTTTGAACAATGAATATTTCATTGTCTTCTATGGCGAATTCTAAGTCTTGAGGCGCTCCATAGTGATCTTCTATTTTTATTGCAAATTCTGCAAGTCTCTTTATTTCATAATCTTTCAAAACTTGTGAGGAAGATTTTTCCGGGTTTAGTTTCACAGTTATTTGTTTTCCTTCTTCATCTCTTGTTAGCGCTATTTTTTTTTCAGAAAGATCTTTTTTTAATATTTGTAATTCTGGAGAAATAATATACTTATCAGGGGTTATTGTTCCTAGAACTATTCCCTCTCCCAATCCAAAAACAGATTCAATAATTATATTTTCGTCGTCATCGTAGGAAGGGTTCTTTGAAAAAATTACTCCAGACTTATCCGAATTAATCATTCTTTGTACAACTACTGCTAGGCTTGCTTCCTTGAATCCTTTTTTATTTCTATAATAAACTGCTCTTGCAGTAAATAGTGATGCAAAACATTTTTTTATACTCTCAAGCAAATCCTTATTTCCCTTTACATTTAAGAAAGATTCTTGTTGTCCTGCAAAACTTGCTTCTGCCAAATCTTCGGTAGTCGCGGAGCTTCTCACTGCGACAAAAACAGGCTCAGAGGATTTTTTCAAGACCCCAGAATACATGTCTGATTCTATTCCTAAAGTACTCGTGTCTAGAGTTTCGTATGCTTCAACTATTTCTTCTTCAAGTTCTTTTGGGAGATTAGAATCAATTATGATGTCTCTTATTCTTTGAGCAACACTTTCAAGCTGTTTAGTATTTTCATAATCTAGACTATTTATTAGTCTATTTATTTGATCATTTAATCCCGCTTTTGCTATAAAATAGTCATATGCTTGTGCAGTTATAACAAATCCCGGAGGAACGGGAATTTTCAAATTAAATATTTCAGCAAGGTTTGCGCCTTTACCCCCAACAATTTTTCCAGAACTTTTGTTTAGTTCGGAAAACCATTTCACAAAATCAGGATTTTCTTTTACCTCTTTTCTAATCACCATGATTAGATAAATGAAATATGGTTAATAAAGATTTTGTCAGACAAAATCTTTGGGTTTTTTAAGAATGTTTATTTTATTTATTTTCTACTTTTGTTCCGAAATGTTCTTTTGTATCTGCTAACTGGAAGGCTTTTTCCAGATGGTCTCCATCAATGAAACCAATCATTTCAAGTTTATTTCCTTTCCATCCTTTTCTTGTGGATACGTCTTTAATCCAGGTTCTTCTGTATTCACAGTCAAAATCTCCATCTAAATACACCCCCCTGGCATGATATGTTCCCTGCTTTTTACTTTTTAATTCTATAGAAAGAATAACTCCGGGTTCTTTTTTTTCGTTATAACAGATACTTCCTTTGAAAAAATTGGAAAAACTAAGCGTATAGATCTCATCATCATTTGTCATTTTATATAAATCCTTTATAGTTTAATTGCATTCACAGTCAATCCTTGAAATGAGTAAATGCAAATTTATATCTTTATTGCATTCACAGTCAATCCTTGAAATGAGTAAATGCAAATTTATATCTTTATTGCATTCACAGGGCAGCTATCAATTGCTTCTTTTAAACAGGCAGGTTTTTTTTGTGTTCTAACTTCTGCTTTGCCTTGATTCATTTTGAATGCTTCTGGGCAAATTGCCTCACAACTCCCACAACCTATACAACTCTTTTTATCAACTCTAATCATGGATATTTCTAGAATATTGAGTTTATAAATTTAATCAGCGTTGGAGTTAAGTTTATAAAGCATTTCAGTTTCTTTTAATTATGGCTTTGCTAACTTTCATATTAATAGGGGTAGTTGTATTAATTGTCCTAATTTTTCTCTATTATTTCAATAGATTCGTTCGCTTGGGCAATAGAATAGACAATTCTTTATCTCAAATAGATGTTCAGCTAAAAAGAAGAGCCGATCTTATTCCTAATCTAATAGAATCTGTAAAGGGGTTTGCAAAGCATGAAAAGGCAGCGATAAGTGCAGTAACTGAAGCAAGAAAAGCCATGGTGTCTGCTAAGGGTATTGAAAAGAAGATAAAGGCAAACGATCAATTAGAGTCTGCTTTAAAGACTATTTTTGCAATTGCAGAAGGATATCCAGATTTGAAGGCAAACACAAACTTCCTAGAATTACAAAGGGAGCTTGCTGCAACAGAAGATAGAGTGGCCTATTCAAGACAGTATTACAATGATAGTATCTTGAGATACAATGATTTGTGCAAGGCAATGCCTGGGTTATTCTTCGCAAGTCTTTATGGGAAAAAGCCAAGAGAATATTTGAAGATAGCTGAGTCTGAGAGAAAAAATATTAAGGTTGAATTTTAATATTCTTTTTCAATTACCTATATGCTTTTAAATAATTATTTTTTCATTTAATTATGATAAAATCTTATCTTGCTGGATTTGGGGATTTGTATGGTAAAGAAGATTTAGCTCATTCTTGTAAGGGATATTTTTCTGCTTTAAAGGATGAAAAAGTTCTTCAGGGAGAAATAATAACAGGAGAAGTATTTAGACGGAATTTGGTTGAAACGAATGAGCGTAGAGGATATGAAACATTTGGTTTAAAATACGGAAAGGATCTTCGTTTATGGGAAATGTTGGAGGCTAAATCAAAACAGGAAGGGCAAATTCATTTATCTATAATTAGAGCAGAGGTTGATGATACGGGGGAGAGTTCTCGGGAATTACTTCCAAAATTTGTCCACAAAGAAAAATTGGGAAAGAGTCTTGCAAATTTGAGTAGAAATTATCCTTCTTTAGAATTTTTTGTTTACTCTTCCGATATAGATGCTAAATCTTAAAAACTCTCATTTTCTATCTATTATATGGAACCCTCAAGAATTGATTTCAAAGACCAGATTTCAAGAAATAAGTTGAGCTCTTTTTTTTTGATGATTTGTGTTTTCATTGTAATTGTTCTTTTAGGTTATGTTATTTCTATGGCTCTTGAACCTGGTTATTTTTTTGTGATTATGATTTTTTCAATTATTTTTTCCATGGGTTATATTCTTATTAGTTATTATAATTCAGATAAGATTGCAATTGCAAGTGTAGGGGCAAAACTTGCAGATAGAACTCAGTACAGGCAATATTATTCTTTAGTAGAAGGATTGACAATAGCTTCTGGTTTGCCTATGCCTCGTCTTTATATTATGAACTCTCCGCAGATAAATGCATTTGCTTCTGGAAGAGATCCGGAGCATGCAGTTGTTTGTGTCACAACAGGTTGTCTGGAACAATTAGAAAAGAAAGAATTAGAAGGAGTTTTGGCACATGAATTGAGCCATGTGGGGAATTATGATATTAGGTATATGACTCTTGTGGCAGTTATGGTTGGAATGATTGCAATTATTTCTGAAATTTTTTTAAGAAGTTTATGGTTTAAGGGGGGAGGTGAGGATAGTAAGGGAAATGCTATTTTTATTATAATCGGACTTGCTCTTGCAATTTTAGCTCCCATTGTTGTGCAATTAGTTCAATTAGGAATATCTAGAAAAAGAGAATATGCTGCGGATGCTTCTGCTGTGGAATTTACAAGATATCCTCAAGGATTAATTGGGGCGTTGAAAAAAATAAAAAGTTCTTCTGTTGTTGAGAAAAAAATAAGCAAATCAGTTGCGCCTTTATTTTTTGCAAATCCTTTTAAGGAGCTTGGAAGTACACATCCTGCTCTGGAAAAAAGAATCGCTATTCTAGAAAAGATGTAATATTTTAAAAACCCCTTTTCATTACTTAAATTATGGGTGTTTTTAGGGGAGGACTTTTAGTTATATTTAGTGTTTTATTTTTTGTATGTCTTCTCGTTCAAGGACTTTTTTTGATATTTTATTTTTCTTTAGATTATAATTCTGTTAGTCCACAAATTTCTTCCATTGCATCAGAGGTTATGCAACAGCAAGGGATAGAACAACAGATTTTAGAAAAAAAGCCAATAATTGAAGTATATTGCAAAAATAATTCAGAGTTTATTTTTTCTAATCCAAATATAAAAAAACCAATAACTATTTCTTGTAATGAGTTTTTAGAGAATCCTGATAACCTTGTTCAAACTCCGGTTTCTAATTTAATTGAAGATAAATACTATTCCTTTTATGATTGCAATTTTTTTGATTGTGTTCAAAAAACACAGGATCCTTTTTCTCTAGTTTCTAAACATGCACAAGATTATTGGAAAATTAAGTCTTTGTATTTACTGGTTGTTTTGGTCTTGTTGGCATTACTCCTATTCATTTTAGTAAAATCTAAATCAAATTTCTTTATTCTCTCTTCTGTATTCTTTCTTATTTCTTCTTTCTTCTTCTTAAAGCTAGAATTTTTTGTAGGTTTTATTATAAATCTTTTTCTCAACGTTGGAGAAGGGTTTGGGGGTTTATTTCCTCTTTCATTTTTACAAATATTTTCTATCTTTTTAGATAAATCTAAAATGATTTTTGTAATATTCTTAGTAATCGGTATCTCACTTTTTGTAATTGGGGTAATTATGAAAATCTTTAGATGGAGTGTTGAACTCTCTAAGGTTATTGATAAATTCTCTGGGTGGGTTAAGAAAAAAAAAGATTCTTCTTTTAAAAACAAAAAAGAAACAGAACCAGTTGTTAAAGTACAGAACTCTAAGAAAACTGCAAAAAAATAGAATTTTAATATAATCCAAAGAGTTATAAAATCTTTTTTCATTTTTGCTAAATGAAGGAAAAAAATATTCGTGTAGGGGTTTTACTTTCAGGGGGATTGGATAGCCTTCTAGTTGTTAAGCTTATGCAGGAACAGGGGGTTGATATTTCCGCCATATATTTCAAATTCCCTTTTAGTTCAGATTTGGAGAAAACTCTTAAAGAATTTGCTATTAAAAATAAAATAAAATTGAAAGTGTTTGATTATACTCAAGGCGAATTACTTAAAGAATATTTTAATGTGATTAAAGGAGGAAAGCATGGAAGGGGGGCTGGTTATAATCCTTGTATAGATTGCAAGATTTTTATGTTTAAAAAAGCAAAAGAGTTTGCCAATAAAAATAATTTAGATTTTCTTGTTACCGGGGATGTTTTGGATGAAAGGCCAATGTCTCAAAAGAAAAAATTAATGAAGTTAATAGAAGAAGAATCTGGGTTGAAAGGCATGATTTTAAGGCCGCTTTCCGCAAAACTCTTGGAAGAAACCATTGCCGAGAAAAATAAATTAGTTAATCGTGATGCGTTTTTTGATATTCATGGGAAAAGAAGAATAAGACAGATGGAAATGGCTAAAAAGTTTAATCTTTCTTATCCTTCTCCTGCGGGAGGCTGTTTACTTTGTGAAAAAGAATTGAGAAAAAGATTTAAGTTTTTTTTTGCCAATGAGGAATTGTGGGTTTATTTTTATCTTCTTTCAGTGGGAAGACATTTTTTGATTGAAAATTGCTGGGTAATTTTGGGAAGAAATAAAGATGAGAATAAGATTTTAGAAAAAGTGAATGGGGGTATGTTAATCTTACCCGAGTGTGCTGGACCTAGTGTTTTAGTTTTTGGAGAATTTCAAGATTCTTTAAAAGAAAAAATAGGTGAAATGATTAGTGCCTATTCTAAAAATGGCTCATTGGAAGAAAGAAAATTTTTTGAAACATATAAACTATAAATTTTTAATCAGTCTATAATTCAAAGTCATTCTCTTCTGGTTTTGGAAACTTTTCTTTTGGAGGTTCCTTATTTATTTTATTTTCTTTTTCCTGTCTTTTAACAAAAGAGCTTAAGAATTTTTGATGCTTTTCTTTGTCCTTTAATTCTTTTATAATATAATATGCTCCTTTCTCAGAATTATGCTTTTCTAATTTTGCATCCGATTGTATTTTTTCTTTTAATTTTTCTCCTACAAAAACTTCTCCTTGCGAAAGAGATGCTAGTTTTTTTGTAGTTATCATAAGTTGTCCCATTCCCGTGAAACTAATTGAATCTCCTACTTTTTTCGCTATTATCTCTCCATGTTCTGCAGATATTCCATAATGTATTTTTTGTTTGAATAATCTATTGTGATCATCCAATATTTTTTTTGCGCTTTGTGCTAAATCTGCCGCAATTACTTCATTTTGGAAAGTTTTGGTCATTAAAGGAGTAAACAAGAAAAATATCGACTCATTATTTTCATAGATAGAAGCTTTTACATTTTCAGCCATTTCTACTATTTTTTGAAGTGTTTCTTTTTCATTACTTTTATTTATAGAAACTTCCAAATGATTTTTTAATTTTATACAAACAATACTAGCTTTTTGTTGTGCTCCTTGAATTGATAAAGAAAGATGTGCTTTATTTTTTGGAGAAACTAAAGCATTTTTTTGCTGAGGAATTTTTTCTGTTGGCCTTATACTCTCATTTTTTTTTGAGGTAAAATTTCCAATGAAACTCTTTTTATATCTTTTTTTAAAAAATAAAAATAGGACAAATCCTAAGATGGCTGCTATGAAAACCCAAACAAAGGGACGTCTCATTAATTCTATCGCTCCCTCTGAAACTTCTTTTACAGAGATAGCATTTCCTGTTAACATAACACTTCTTTCAACTTCTTCTCCCTCTGAGGATAAAACCTTGACCTGATATTCCCCATTCGGAGCATTTAGATAATATTTCTTAGATTCTCCTATTGCAAGGCTGGTATTAACTTCAACGAGGTCTGTTCCTATTGTTACTAATACTTTTTTATTATAAAAAACATTTCCTGTATTTGTAACTATTACTGTTTTATTAATTATTTCTAGATCTACTTTTTCCTGTGTTTTTATTATAAAAGAAGCTTCATTGGTTATCTGGCTTGATAATGCGACTATTTTCCAGGACCCCGGGAGTTGCTGTTTTTGTAGCTTATACTCTATGAAATTATCCGTTTGTTCTTCTACTTGTCCCAAAAGATTGTTTTCTTCATTTTTTATGCTTATTACTGCAAGAGCGTTAATTTTCTCTCCTGTTTGATCATGAAGAATAGCTTTTACTCTAAGTGTGTCTCCTGGGAGGACTTCTTTTTGTTCAAAAAATATTTCTAAACTAGTTGGAATCTGAGAAATTGTTATAGCATAATTTGAGAAACCTTTGTTTATTATTTTTCCTTGTGAATCTTTTTCATAAGCATTTATTGTTACAACATATTCTCCTGCTTCCATTGATTTTGGAATTTCTACCTTTGAAGAAAATCTCCCATTTGTTATAATCTCTGTTTGATTTATTTTAATAGCTCCTTCTTTGGAAAAAGTAACTTCAACAAATCCATTTAGTTCGCTTCCAGATTCTTTTGTTCCATTTCCAGTTATCAAAATTTCTTCCTCTGGTTTAAATTCATTTTTGTTTGTACTTGCCTTCACTTCAATTATATCCGAAATTACGAAGTCTCCAGTTAAAACATACTCTGTGAGTAAAGAAGATTTTATTCTACAAATTCCTTTTGAATCTCCTAAAATTTCTCTTATCAAAGGGATAGAAGAATCCATGTTTTTTTCTTCCCCCGCAATTAGCGAAATACCATTTTTATAAAAGTTTATTTCTTTTCCATTGCAAATTAAATTCATTTGGAATATCCCATAAGTATTTGTCAAAGATTTTATTTTAACAGGAATTGATATAGTGTCTCCTAGGTTGTAAATATTTTTTGGTTGCTCATTAATTATTATTTCGGCAGAGACTACCGAAATTAGTAAACCGATAAGGATTAGTGATAAAATAATGTTTTTTTTCATCTTGTTTTCCGTTGCTAAAAAGAATATATTATTCTTTATAAACTTTCTCGTAAATGTCGTATATTTTTGGAAGAATTTATAAATATCTTTCTTGTTATCTATTTATTATAAAAATGGTTAAGGTGAAGGTTACTCCTTGGGAGGTTTCAGGGGAGATTGATTACACTAAACTTGCAAGAGAGTTTGGAACTAGTTTAATTTCTAAAGATATTTCTTCAAGATTAAAAAATACGCATCCTTTGCTTAGAAGAGGAATATATTTTTCACATAGAGATTTTGATAAATGGCTTGTTGCTTATGATAAAGGTGAAAAAGTTTCTGTAATTACGGGTAGAGGGCCTTCTGAAAAAATGCAGTTGGGTCATTTGGTTCCTTTTTTAGTTGCCAAATCTCTTCAGGACGAATTTGGATGTGAAGTTTTTATTCCAATCTCTGATGATGAGAAGTTTTATGTTAAAGAAAATTTGAGTTATGAAGATGCTTTGAAATTCTCAAAAGATAATATTCTAGATTTAATCGCTCTTGGATTTGATCCCAAAAAAACTTTTATTTTTGAAGATTTTGTTTATACAGATATTTATAAATATGCTGCAAGAATCGCTAAAAGAATGACCTATTCCACTGCTAAAGCTAGTTTTGGGTTAAAGCCAGAAAATAATATTGGTTGGAGTTTTTATCCAGCCATGCAAGCGGCTCACATACTCTTCCCACAATTTTATAGGGGTGCACATATTTCAGTAGTTCCTGTGGGAATTGACCAAGATCCTTTTATTAGGCTTACAAGGGATGTTGCGGTTCATAAGGATTTTAATTTGAAAAAACCAGCAGCTCTTCATGCAAAATTTATTCCTTCTTTGTCTGGGGGGTCCAAGATGTCTTCTTCTGGTGAAGGAGTTATATTTTTATCAGATTCTTCTGATGAGGTTGAAAAGAAAATAAAGAAATATGCTTTTTCTGGGGGGCAACCTACTATTGAGGAACATAGGAAAAAAGGGGGAAATCCTGATATTGATGTTTCCTTTCAGTATCTTAAGTTTCTTTTTGAGCCAGATGATAAGAAATTGCAAGAAATCTATGAAAAATACCTTTCAGGGGAGATGCTTACTTCAGAATTAAAAGAAATACTCATAAAAAAAGTGAATTCTTTTTTAAAAGAGCATCAAAGGAAAAAAGAGCTTGCAAAAAAGCAATTTAATAATTTTTTGTTGAAAGATTAGATTTTTTAATTGATTTTATGTTTTAAACAATCCTTTTTATTTTTTTAGAGAAGCAAGAATTAGTTTAGAAGAATCATTATCCCCTACATTCATTTCTTTTGGTTTAGCATATCTGTATGCTTCGGTAAATTTCCAACCTTTTTTACTTAGAAGGTAGTATTGGAGTCTGACCTTAGAACTTTTTCCTGGTTCACCATAAACTTTTAAAGAATTTTCATTATCTCCGTAATCGCTGAATACTGCCACGTGATTATAAGCACCTTTTCTTTTAGGGTTATCTAAGATTACAATATCTCCTTTTTGTAATTGGGAATAATTTTCAATTTTATCAAAGTCTCTTCTTTTTTTTAAATATTCTGTCAAATTTTTAACACCATCATATTTTCCACTTAAATAGTTTGGAGCATCTAAATTATTTTCTTTTAAAAGATCAGATAACAAATGGGTTACAAATCTTGCGCAAACGAAAGAAGTTTTCTTTCCTCTTTTTTCATTGTATCCTTTCTTGGAAAATTCTTCTGCTTTGTTGTATATTTCTTGTCTTAAGTCTCCTACCTTTTTCCCATAGAATTTCTCAATGAATTTTTTATTTTCTTCTGTATTTAATTTTGTTTCAAGGGAATTTGATTGAGGGAGGAATAATTCTGTAGATGTTCTTTGAATTGTTTCCTTATAATTTTCTTTATCATTAGGGGCAGCATAGGAAATTCCTCCAAGAAAAAGAGTTCCTGCTATAAAAGAAGTTACAATCTTTTTGTATTTTGATTTTTTTAACATTTTTTGTTTGTTGTCGTATTCTTCAGAGTTTTTAAAGGTTATTATTGGGTAAAAAGCGGGAGATAATTAAACATTTTATCATCAAATTAGGAATTAAAAAGAGCAGAATGGATTGTATAGGAGATTATTGGGATTTAAAATCATGACTAAATTTTTAAACCCATTTGCTCTTGATTGGGCATGAAGATTTTAAGTTTACATTGTGATTATATTAGATTTAAGCCGATTAAAAAAGCAATTAAAAATCCTCAAGAACTTACAAAAGAGCAAGAGAAATCAAAAGAAGTAAAAGAAGTTTTGGTAATTTTAACTGCAGTGGAAAAGGTAGATGAGGATAATCAATCTATTTTGCAAGAATATGTTAAAAATATAAAAGAGCTAGCTTCTCAAGTGAAGGCAGAAAATATTGTTCTTTATCCTTATGCGCATCTCTCGTCTTCTTTATCTTCACCAGATTTTGCCTTAGAAACTTTGGAAAATGCAGAAAAAGAACTTGCAAAGGATAAAAAATTAAAAATTACTCGTGCGCCATTTGGGTATTACAAGGAATTTGAATTGAAATGCAAAGGACATCCATTGAGCGAGTTGAGCAGGACGATTGGCTATGATGGGAAGAGTGAGAATAAATCTGATCTTCAAATTCCAGTAGAAAAATCTTATGATTCTAAGCAATTACTTCGGGAAATTTCAAAGTCCAAACTTGATTCTTCAAAATTAAAAGATAATGACCATAGAATTATTGGAAGGCAAATGGATTTATTTAGTTTTTCTGAAGTTGCACCTGGAATGGTTTTTTGGCATAATAATGGATTGATAATCAGGAATGAGTTGATTAATTTTTGGAGAGAAATGCATAGAAATGAAGGATATGAAGAAATTTCAACACCTCAAATTTTAGATAAAAAGTTGTGGCAGATTTCTGGGCATTGGGAAAAATATAAAGAAAATATCTTTCTTACAGAATATGAAAAAAGAAGTTTTGCTGTTAAACCTATGAATTGTCCAGGAGGGATGCTAGTTTATAAGAATAGTCCAAAGAGTTATAAGGAGCTTCCATTAAGAGTGGGGGAATTGGGGGTTGTTCACAGGCAAGAACTTTCTGGAGTTTTGGGTGGATTATTTAGAGTTATACAATTTACTCAAGATGATGCGCATATTTTTTGTACTGAAAAACAAATAGAATTAGAAATAGAAAAGATTATTGAATTGATAAATAAATTTTATAAGACTTTTAATTTAGAATTTGACCATGTTGAACTTTCAACGAGACCTGAAAAAAGAATGGGGGATGAAAAAATGTGGGATTTAGCCGAATCTACACTTGAGAATGTATTAAAGAAAAAGAAAATAAAATATAAATTAAATCCAGGAGATGGGGTTTTTTATGGCCCCAAAATAGATTTTCATGTTAAGGATTCCTTAGGAAGAACTTGGCAGTGTTCAACCATCCAACTTGATTTTCAAATGCCTGAAAGATTTGAATTGGAGTACACAGATAATGATGGTTCTAAAAAAAGACCTATAATGCTCCATAGAGTTGTTTATGGTTCTTTGGAAAGATTTATGGGAGTTTTGTTGGAAAGTACAAATGGGAGACTTCCTTTATGGCTTGCTCCGTCGCAAGTAAAAGTTTTGAGTTTTACCGATAGAAGTGAGAAGTATGCTAAACAAATATTTGAAAAATTAAAACAAGAAATTCCAAATTTAAGAATAGAGTGTGATTTAAGGCAAACAACTATTCCTGCAAAAGTAAAAGATGCAGAAATAATGAGAGTTCCTTATATTTGGTGGTAGGAGATAAAGAAGAAAAAGAAAAAACTATTGCCGTGAGGGTGAAGGGAAACAGTAAAATTCAATCTATGAAACTAGACGCATTTATTTCCTTAATTAAAAAAGAACTTTTGGATAGAAAATGAAGTTTAAATTTTATATTGAAAAACTCCATGACTCCGACATTTTTAATGAGTTCATTAAAGAAAACCCTTCTGCTTTTTTATGTTCGTGCTTCTTTTCCATAGATTTTGTTGAAAAAGATAATAAAGCTCATTTGGACTATTTTGTTCCAAAAACAAAGCAGATGTTTGGATTTCAACTGGAGAAAGATTGTGAAAAAATGCCTCTTGAAACAAGAGAAGGTTATTCTCCTGAAAAAATAAGCGAAAAAATTGATTTTGAATTAAAGAGTATCGAAAAAATTTTAATTAAGAGGATGAAGGAAGAGAAAATTCAGGAAAAAGTTCAGAAAATATTTCTATCTGTTCAAAGGGCAGGTAAAAAAGATATGTTAATAGGGACGATATTTATTTCTGCAATGGGAATGATTACTGTTGAAATGGAGCTTTCAACAAAAAAAATAATTTCTTTTAAGAAAAAATCTTTTTTAGATTTTTTCAAGGTATTGAAAAAGTAATTTAATATTTTAACGGATTTCTCCTTTCCTATTGTGTGTAGGGAGAATTAATGTAAAAATCAATTGTCCTTTCTGCTTTTTTTCCGTATAATATATTTAACTTTGCATACTCTATTGCTCTTCTTAGAAGGATTGGTTCAAAAATTATTCTTCCTACAATATTATAAGCATTTTCTATAATTTTTCTTCTTGTTTTAGGTTCAATTTCAAGAATTTTTAAATCTCTTGCAACTTTCCAAACGTTATTTTTGAATTCTGGTTCTTTTATTATTCTTCTTAAGAGGTTCATAATTTTTTATAATCTTTAGAAGTTTATAAATCTTCGAAGGGTTTAATTTGGAAAATTTATTTTTTTGCAATAAACATAATTTTCATTTCTTGGCTAGGAATTTTTTTTATTTTAAATCCTTGTTTTTCAAATTCTCTGTGTACTTCTTTTTCAGAGTATAGGTAGTAATATCTTTCTCCTAAATTTCTCCATTTTACTTTTTTTTCTTTTGGAAAATTTTTGTATCTTTTACAATCTTTATTCCAAACAGAAATAAGAACTTCTCCTTTTGGTTTAATAGTTTCGAATAACTCCTTTATTGCTCTTTCTCTTTGCTTTTTTGTTTCTATACAATGAAGGACATCTATAAATATTGCAGAATCAAAGAAATCTTTTTCAAAAAAGAGATTATTAAAATCCGTTACAAAAAATTCTGCTTTTATTTTATTTTTTTTAGATTTTTGTTTTGCAAGTTTAATCATTTTTTCTGAAAAATCTACCAAGTACATTTGCCCTTCTTTTATTCTAATCAAATGCCTACCAGAACCACTTCCCAAATCGAGAATTTTTCCTTTTTTTGTTTTTAAGAATTCTATAACTTCTGGAATTGGTTTTTCTCTAAATTTGTTCCATTCTTCCGCAATATTATTCCATACTTGTTTTTGAGATTCCATGGATTAGAAAGACATTTTAAGCTTAAAAAATATCTGATTTTATGCTAAAGCCGGAAAAAAACGAATTAAGAAAACCAACAAAAACAATCTCAGGAATAACTCCTGTGGCAGTCATGTTACCACCTAGAAAATGTGAGCACGGACTTTGTACCTATTGTCCAAGTTTAGGCGTACCTCAAAGTTATACTCCTAAGAGTCCTGTGGTGATGCGGGCTTCGGAAGTAGGATATGATTCTTTTGAACAAGTTCGTGCAAGAATAAGGGCTTTTGAAGCGATGAATCACAAAACAGACAAGATAGAAATTATAATCATGGGTGGAACTTTTTTGCAATATCCTGATGAATTTAAAATTAAATTCATAAAAGGTTGTTATGATGGGCTTAATGGAAAAAAATCTAGAACTCTTAAGGAAGCCCAAAAAGTAAATGAAAAAACAAAACACAGATGCATTGCCCTTTGTGTTGAAACTCGTCCAGATGTTTGTGTTTCCTATATAGGCCAAATGAGAGAATTTGGTGTTACAAGAGTAGAATTAGGTGTTCAAATTTTAGATAATAAAATTTATAAAAAAATTAAAAGAGGGCATACAGTTCAGGATGTTGTTCTTGCAACGAAAGCATTGAAAAATGCCGGATTTAAAATCGGCTATCATATTATGCCTGGGCTTCCAGGAAGTAATTTTGAAAAAGATTTAAGACTATTCAAAAAATTATTTTCTGATTCAAGATTTAAACCCGATCAATTAAAAATTTATCCTTGTCAGGTTATTCCTGGTTCTGGATTAGAGCCTCTTTATTGGGAAGGAAAATATAAGCCCTATGATAAAAAGCAGACGATTAAAATTCTTACTTCTATGCTAAAAGCAGTTCCTAGATATTGTAGGGTTATGAGAATAATGAGGGAGATTCCTCCAGAATATTTGGTTGCGGGAGTTATTAATATTGATTTAAGAAAAGATATAGAAGAAAAATTAAGAAGAACTAATATAAAATTAAGGGAAATAAGGTATAGGGAATCTGGTTTTGCTTTGAGAGATAAAAGGGATTTTAATTTAGATTTAAAATTAAAGATAACAAAATATGTTTCTTCTGGAGCAAGAGAATTTTTTATGGAAGTTGTAAATAAAGACGATTTGCTTTTTGGATTGTTGAGACTTAGAATTAATAAAAATCTTGGCATTATAAGAGAGCTTCATGTTTATGGAAAAACTTTAAATCTAGGTGAAAAATCCAATACGGCTTCACAGCATCAAGGGTTGGGAAAATGGTTAATGAGTGAAGCAGAAAGTATTTGTAAAAAAAATAAGTGTAAAAAGATAATGGTTATTTCTGGAATTGGAGTAAGAGAGTATTATCAAAATATGGGTTATAAATTAGAAGATACCTATATGGTTAAAAAATTATTTTAATTATTAGATTGATAGCCCGAACCACCCACTCCTAGACTGATATATTTAGGAATATTTTTTATTTTTGTTTTTATTGAGTTCATATCAAATTTATCCACAATTCTTACTTCTTTTAATTTTGGAAGCATTGTTATCATAATTAATAGTCTTACAATTCCACTTAAGAACATTACAAATAAAATTGGTTTTAATCCCATAATCGGGAAAGAAAGTGAGGAAATTATTCCTCCCAGAATCGCTCCTAGGAAAACTCCTGCGGCAGTGGTAATATTATCGTAAGCAATGCATATGGCCATTCTTCCTTTTGTTACAGCATCATATACAAAATTAGCGGTTGAAAGATTTAATCCAGACCATCCAATTCCGGAAAAAGCTTCTACTAAAATTAGATAGGGTACTAAAAGTGATTTATTATACCCTAAAATAGTTGGAGATAAAAGCCAGAGGAAAGGGATGAATATAACAAGAACACCTGTAATTTTAATTACAGCAATATTTCCATATTTACTTGCAAATTTTCCCCAAAATGGAAGCATAATCACAGTTAAAACGATTGCAGTTATTGTAATCAGCGTGAATTCATAATAATTTAAGGCCAAATCTTTTAACATATAGACTGCAAAAAATGGAGAAGCAATTGCAGTCGCAAAAGAAATTAATGTTGTGAAAATAACAAATTTTCCAAAATTATTATGTTTCATTTTTTTCAAAAATTGGAAAAAGCTAAAGTAATATCCTTCTGTGTGGATTATTTTTGGTTCGTGTTTTTTATTTAAAATATAAGCAGAAAAAACTCTTCCTAAAAGTGCGATTGCAAATAAAATTAAGAAGCCTGTGAAAACTCCTGTTTTTTTGAAGTATTCCAAAATAACTCCTGCAAGAAGCATGGAGATTAATTCGACCAATGTAATTATTTTTGTTCTTTTTCCAAAATATTCTGAAGGATTTTCTCCTACGAGATCTTTCATCCAGGAACTCCAGGCAGGAGCATAAAAAGAACTCGCTAGGATAATCAGAGTATAAACAATTAATAAGGAAACAGAAGAAAGGAAAGAACTTAAGCCAAAGAAAAAATAAAGAACTCCCACAAGAATTAAAGGAAGCCACATGAGTGCTTGAACTGCTGCGCTAAGAACAACTATTTTTTTTCTTGGTATTTTTTCTATGAGTTTAGAACTTTGTATTTGAGATAGTGTTCCTAATAAAGAAGGCAAAGAGCTTAACAATCCGATTATTGTGTTGCTTGCACCGAGGGCAAGAGCATAAGGTGTGATATATCTCACACCAAAACCATTCATAATGCTAGAACCAAATCCTTCCTTTATGCTTAGTGTTTTCGATTTTTCTTTTAATTGTTTTTCTTTTATTTCCCCTTTTCCTAAAATCTCCATTAAATTCCCTCTTTTTTCATTTTGAATTAGAATATCATTTGCTTTTCCTTTTTAAGCTTTTTCTGTCATTTAATAGATATTTTTAAATTGCTAATTGTAGGAAACTCGTTTATCTATTAAGTTTTATCTTTCCTTCTTGCCAGTCTCTCAAAATTATTCTAGCTACTTTATCTTCATCAACTTCTCCGCCTTTTTTTAGAAGACCTTTTTTTATTCCTAAATTTTCTATGAAATTTTCTTGATCTGATTCTACATCAATGTTATAAAAATTTTGAAATACTTCTGGGAATTCTTTTATTAAATCTGATACAACTAAATCTGGGTCTTTTACTTGACTATAGGATCTTCCCCCTAATTTTGTATATTGGCTTATTTTGTCCTTTTTTACTTCTGAGTATTGGTTTTCTGGTATTATTCCAGGACTGTCAATTAAAACTATTCCTGGGGATAATTTTAACTTCTGAAGGCCTTTTGTGAATCCGGCTTCTGCAGCAGTTTTTGCTGAGTTTTTTCCTATAAGAAGATTAATCAAGGAACTTTTACCGGTGTTAGGGTATCCTATAATTCCAACATTTACCCTATCTTCTTCCTTACCTTGGCTACTCGTAGAAGGAATTCCGGAAGTTTTTACTTTTTGTATAGTTTTTGCTAATCTTTTTATTAAATCTCTCAGTTCTTTTACTCCCTTTCTTTGAACACAGGAGACAAATACGTAGGGGTAAAAATCTTGGGATGGTCTTTTATCAATTAAATCGGATTTATTAATAACATAAATTATTTTCTTTTTTTCTCTTGTTAGAACTTCTTCTACTTCTTTGTTTCTAGTTTCTTCTATGAATCTTGCATCAAGAATTTCTAGAATAATATCCGAATCTTCTATTATTTTTCTTGTTAATTCTGGATATTTTTGCTTTTGTTTTCTTATGTTCTCTACATTTCTTGTTCTTCTTGAAGAAAAACTATATCTTGGTTTCATGGGTTAAGAAAGGAATATTTGTTTAAATACTTTAGTCAAACTGTTCAAAATCTCTTAAATAAACTATGTTTTAGAGGAAATAAAGATTTATAAAATTGAAATGTTCGGTACTTGTATGTCAAAGAGTGATGGAAAAAAATTAGCAATGGTGATGGTCGTTTCTGAAGTTTTGAAATTAAGAAAAGGAAGAAATGATTTAAGTCATGAAGAGATGATGCGTAATTTGGATAATTTTATTCATAGAACAAAGGATAAAGATTCAAGACTAATGATGGTTGTTGCTGCTTCTAAAACTTTAGATGTTATAAATAGAAATCCTAAGATGAATGACAAAGAAATTATGAAAACCATGGTTGGGGATTTTGATAAATTAATCGCGGTAGCTGAATCAGAAAATTAATTCAAATATTGGAAAGTTTTATAACTTCTTTTTGTCTTGTTCAATAATGAGGCGATTAAATAAGAAAGGTTTTTTTCTGGCAGAAGAAACAATGAAAATACTTCTTGCTGTGATTTGTTTGGGGTTTCTCATTTTTGTGTTAGGAAAGATGTATTATACTTATGCTACAGATAAGGATTTGCAGCAAGCAAAGGATACTTTGAGTAAAATTGAGAAAGAGATTAATTCAATGAAAGCAGAAGATTCAAGAGAGATAGTGATTTATGGTCCTGTACCTGGTACTTTTACTGGAAAAGTGAATTATTGGATTTTAATGAGTTTTAGTGGACAAGGAAAACCTTCTTCTTGTACGGCGGATTGCCTGTGCATTTGTAAAAATGTCTGGGTAGAGGCAGCGAAATCATATGAAACTAAGTGTGATGAAGATAAGGTTTGTGCTTCTTTTTCTGGAAAAACTCTTCCTGTGCAATCCATAAACTTAGAAAATCTTCCTATCACTGTTTTATTTAGTCAGAGCAAGAATACAATAATTTTTTCTAAGAAGTAAAGCGTTTTATTAGGTTAGAGGGATATTGAGAGAAGGTTTTTGTGTTTTAAAAATTAATTGAGAGATAAACTAATCTTCAAAGATTTGTCTATTTGATTCATAATAAAATTATCAAGGGAACTAATTTTTTTGATTACTCTTGATTTGTCTATTGTTCTAATCTGGTTCAATAATACCGTTGAGTCATTATTTAGTCTGGATTCTTGTTTTGAGATTTCCACATTAGTTGGAAATTCTTTGCTAAATACTTTTGAAGTTATTGGAGCTATGATTGTGGTTGGCGAGAATTTATTTCCTTCATCATTTTGTATAACTAAGACAGGTCTAACACCTCCTTGTTCACTTCCTTTCACAGGTTCTAAACCTGCCAGAATAATGTCCCCCCTTTTGATTTCCATTTTAGATTTATTATATCCCCTTGAGATACTTCTTGGGAATTAAATCTTTACATTCCCAATCTAAAGTTGCATCCGTTGATTCCCATTCTTTAACAATTCTTAAACTTTCTTCAGCCATCTCTTTATATCCTTCAATAAGCAATTGTTCTTGTTTTCTTTGGCATTTTTCAGCAATTTTCATTAAATTTAAAATTACTTCTTCATAAGTTTCTTTATTAGATTTTAGTTTATCTAGAGCACTTTTCACATTTTCATTAAGTTGGATTGTTGTGACCATATAACTATAGAAGGACTATAGTTTATAAAATTTATGTTTTTATTAGAATTTAAAATTATTTTTAAACGCCCCCACCGGGATTCGAACCCGGGTCGCAGCCTTTCTTTTTGGAAATGAAGAACCCTTTTTATTTTTGGTTTCTTCATATCAATCGCCGGACAAGCCGTCAATTGAAAGGGCCGTATCCTTGGCCTCTAGACGATAGGGGCGTAATTAAAAAACTTCTATTTGGAAGTTCTAACTAGGAAAGAAAAAACTGGTTTTTAAACATAACTAAAAACACCTCTTTAGAGATTGATGTGTTTAGCATATTGCCCAATTATAGGGGTACTCTTTTCTTTTCCTGATAATGCATAAACTATTTGAATTACCCAAAAGATTAACACAATTATTCCTATAAGTGAGTTAACCATGTAGAACATTCCAAGAGTTACAAGTGTAATAATATAACCTGCAACATTTAGGATTATTGCTACTATGAATAAAACTAGGCTTTCTTTTGCGTAAAACATTACATATTTATCATCTCTTTTTGCAACAAGTGCTATAATAAATCCAATAATACTTAGAAATACTGCTAAAAATGCAAATAGCTTTTTATCATCTTTATTCTCTTTTTTCTTAACCATTTTTCCTCCTTTCAACTGTTTATCTTAAACGGGTGCTTTTTCAGATTTTTCTTTTGAAAAAGATGCCCATTTCAACTGTTTATCTTAAACAGGTGCTTTTTCAGTAAATTTTAAACTAACACTGGAAACTTTCAGTTTCCGTGAATGTCTTTGAGTATTGCTATTGTTCTCAAAGCCATGAGCCTACACGGATTTGAGACAAAAGTCTTTCAGACTTTAGCTAATTCGTCCAAGCGTGGCCAAATTAACCAAGGTTCAAATCGAATGAGCCTACACGGATTTGAACCGTGGACCCCCGCCTTTCTTAATAAAAACCTCCTGCGGGTTTTTATGAATCCAGCATCCTTCGTGGCTTTTTTTCTTTGCCTCCGAAGAAAGCCAATTCAACTCGCTTTCTAGGTTTTTAATGAAAACATATTCCTCATGGAATAAGCTCTTATAAGAGCGGTGCTCTAACCAGGCTGAGCTATAGGCTCCTTATAGTGTTGAGCAGTGCGAAACACTATTTAGGTTTTATGCTTAGACTGGTTTGCACAAAGTGCTCTAACCAGGCTGCAAAAGTCTTTTGGACTTTAGCTGTATTGTCCATAAATGTTCAACACAGAGCATAGGCTCTGATAATATTTAATGTAATGATATGCTTTTTAATCTTATGCTTAGACTAATTTTAGCAAAAGTCTTTTGGACTTTAATCATATTATCTATCTTTAATTAACACATAGTAATTAATTTTAAATCATTTTAGATCTATTTAAAATTTACTAAACAAAGTATATTTTTTATGATAAATTTTATCAAATATTTTGAAATCTTTTTTACAAAAATATTTCTTTTTTTGTGATTTTTTATTTTTTATTTTTGTTCAAAAAAACAATTGTAGGGAAAATTGTAAGAAACTTGTAAGAAACTTGTAGGAAACTATTTTTATCGACGGAAATCATCTTCTGCACAAAAGCAATATTTATATACTAAAAAAAGCTATTTTTAATGTAAAAATTAGCGCAATTTTTGGAAAAGAATGAGGTGTTTGTTTAATAAAGAGAGGTTCGTAAAAAGTGTAGTACTTTTTCTGTTTTTTTTCCTATTTGCAAATGTTTCTGCAGAGGCAATTGCAAATCAACTTCATGTAAATATTCAGGTAACTGATAACAATGGCCAGATTGTAAACGGGACTTATCAATTTGTTTTTAACATCACAACAGATTCAGGTTGTGCAAATGTTGTCTATTCAAACACCACTATTCTGAACACGGATTCAAGAGGAATTATTTCTTATTATCTTGGAGATGTTAATCTTAATTTTAGTGACCAATATTATTTGTGTTATTATCGAAATGGTACCCTGATAAATAATTCTAAAATGGGAATGGTGCCCTATGCCTTTAGAGCAAAGAACATAACTTCTAGCGGGATCGAGTGGGTTTCAAATGTGAACTTGGGAAATTATAATTTGACTGTGAATGGTTCAACTTTATTTGTGGATACGAATAGTGGGAGAGTTGGAATTGGGACATCAAATCCTCAAAATAAATTAAATGTAGTTGGTGACATAAACGCAACAACAAGTATATTTTCTCAAGGACGTAATTTATCTATTGATTATAATTCAACAGGGCTTATTCAGAATTGGTCTGCTATTATCTCAGGTAGCGAACCATTATGGAATGCAAATTACACGGCATTCTTAAACAAAATTAATTGGTCAACAGCATACAACGGCACCCTCGCAAAGACAGACGCTGCAAATGCTTTTGGGAATTTCAATCAATCGTTCAATGGTTCAACTTTATTTGTTAATGCAAATCTTGGTAGAATAGGTGTAGGCACTACTGCGCCAAATAATAAATTGGAAATTTATACGACTTCTCAAACAAGTACGGGAGTTTTGAATATTCATAATATGCCTAATCCTGGGAGTTGTCCTACTGGTATGTCTTATGTGGATAAACTTGGAGGTTTTTGTATAGACAATTACGAAGCGAGTATGCCTTCTGCAAATTCTACTGCTATGGGAAATCCTACGAATGTTACGAATAGAAATGCTCCTGGAAGTATGGTTGCAGTATCGCAATCGGGGGTAGTGCCTTGGGTTGGAATATCTGCGAATAGTGCGAGGACTGCTTGTACTAATGCGGGGAAGCATTTGTGTACTTCAGAAGAATGGCTTGCAGGTGCAAATATTAATGGGGCTTTTTATGATTTGCCGACGGGGGCAGCTACTGCTTCTGTCATACCTTCTGGGGCATCTGATGCAACAGGTTGTAATACCTACGAGGCAGCTGATTGTGACGGAATGAGTATGAATGGGAGTTATGTTATTGGAACAGGTGGAGATGCTTGTAATACGGGGAATAAAACAAGTTGCAAATCAGCAGAAGGAGTTTATGATATGGTTGGAAATGTTTGGGAGTGGACAAATGATACGGTTAATTATGTTAAACCTTGTACTCCTGGAACGAGTGGTTATTGTTATTGGAATGGAACTGGATGGGGAACTTCGGGAACAGCAAAATATGGAAGTGATGGAGTTTATTTTTTAGATAATTCAACTACAAGGTCTGGTTACGCG